>Ga0180007_10000915_pt1 | contig 43678 bp, 26 predicted proteins | sample MM_PC_MetaG_FD_121122 | JGI IMG/M metagenome (GOLD analysis project Ga0180007, IMG submission 121122) | Groundwater microbial communities from the Aspo Hard Rock Laboratory (HRL) deep subsurface site, Sweden - MM_PC_MetaG | ecosystem: Environmental > Aquatic > Deep subsurface > Groundwater... | reverse complement strand
TTGCATATCTTATTGTTGTTTTTCAAACATTTAATTCCATTCTCAAAACTATTTTACAACACTCAAAACCTTGGAGGTTTTTGCACTGTAAAGACTCAAACCTTTGAGGTTTTGGAAACCTCGAAGGTTTTTTAGGATGCTTCTATTATTTTTATTTCTTCGGGGGTTAGGTTGTAAAGTTCGTAAACTAATTTATCTATTTCATGTTCCAGTGCGGTTGTATCTGCGTTTGGATTGGCTTTTTTGGCGGTTAGGATTTGATCGACAAGATTTTCAATTACAGTTTTGTCTTTAATCATTACCCTTACAATTGGTAATTTCGAAATATAGACTGTTTTGAGCCTTAACCTTCCTCGTTTTTTCTCTGACCCTATTACTGGACATTTTTTGCTCAAATAAAACCATATTAATTTACTATTTAATACTCCTAATAAAAATTTATCTTCTAAGGGTATTACAAACAATGTTGCATTTGGATAATAATTTTCATAATCAAGCGTGAACCTTGGCTCTAAAGCAATATCAGGATAAAGAATTTTAGGTTTCTCAAATATATCATAATAAGAGCATGATCTTAATTCATACCATTTTTTCCCCTTATCAGATCTATTGACTAGATTTTCTTTAAATCTAATCAAGTGGTTATATATTTCTGGGAATTGTTCAATTTCAATCCCAATTTTAGCTGTAATTAAATACTTGCCAGCAAAATTACTGGAATATTTCCTAACATCATTTCCATTTAAAAAAGGTTTAATAACTTCCTTTGATTTGGGATATAGTTGCACAAAATAATCTCGTTCTGATTGGTTAATTATAAATGCTTCATTAAATCCGGTTTTTATTCCAAATTTTATTTGTCCTTTTGTATACTCGTCTAACGAAATACTATTTTTATACATCTTTTGGAAAATTAAATTTTGATTATCGTTTAATAAATTCCAATTAGAAGAATCCGAATTAAATTGCTTAAATGATTGCCTATTTTCAATGACCTCAATATTTAGGCTTTCAAAATTTAGATTATCTATTTCCGAATATAATATTGGCAAAACGTTAATATTATCGTCAATTGAATTTGAGAACATAAAAATCATTGGGAATGTAGAGGCATCTTCAAAGACAGGTAACTCACCAAAATCAATTATATTATGGATATAAAGTTTACTCAGAAATAACCGAAGCTCAACACCATAATTTGAACGTATAAATTTGTTTGAAGTTATGAAAGATATTTTAGCAAACTCTTTAGAAATTTGTACTGCCCTTTCATAGAAATAAGTATAAATATCACCCGTGCCATTAAATACTAAATATGAATTTTTAAAATAGTTCTTCATATTTGTAATTTCATCACCCCTGATATAAGGCGGATTTCCAATAACAACATCAAAGCCAATAAATTCTCCTTCATCATCTAGTACTTCGGGGAATTCAAAACGCCATTCAAAAGCATCTTTAAAAAGCTTTGCGTACTCATTTTCTTTTTGCTTTATGCTTACACTAAGTTTTTCAATTTCGTGTTCAAGTTTTAGCTGTTTTTCTTTAGTCTTTTCATTATCCGCCCCAAATAACTCACTATTTAAATTGTGCAAATCACTTGCCAATTTTGTTAGCTTCTCCTTTTCTTTCCTTAAAGGGTCAGAAGCAAAACCAATAAATTTATTTCTAATCTTATCAATAGAATCTTTCAACTCCTTACGAGCAATTCTATCGTTAACATTTTTATATGCTGTTACATACTGCTTATAATCTTCTAATGTTCTTTTATCACCTCTAGTAAATTTAGTTTCAGTAACATCAAACCTACTAACAAGCGAATTACCCTGCTTAATGTTTATATCAATATTAGGCAGTGTTTGCAACTCTTTGTATCCGTTTGAATCAGAATAGTAAGCGTTTTTTAATAACTCAATCCACAAACGCAGGCGACATATATTAACGGAGTTAGGGTTTATATCAACTCCAAAAAGAGAGTTTTCAATAATGGTTTGTTTTTCGTGAAAAATTGTTTCCTGAAGTTTTTGCAAATGTGGTATCACATTATTTTTATTATTAAGGTGATATTCAAAAAATTCTTCCGTCTCAGAATCGGTAATAATTAGTTCGTCATTTTCTATAGTAATATTATAATTCTGTAAACGGCTACCGTCACAATAAGTAAGCACACCAAGTTCCGATTTAACAACAATAATTTCGTTAAGAGCAGAAACAAGAAAATGACCTGAGCCAACTGCGGGGTCGCAAATTTTAAGACTGTTAATAATTGAATTTGCTTTTTCTCGCCCATCTTTTGAAATATCAATTTCAGTTTTTAGTTCTTCAAAATCTTTATAATTAACATTAAGTGTATCATTAAATTTTTGCACAACTGCACGTCGTATTGTTTCGCGTGCCATATACATTGTAATAAAACCCGGTGTAAAGAAGGAGCCTTCCTTGTAACCATTTATCTTTTCAAAAATAAGTCCAAGTACAGAAGCAGAGATAAGCGTTTTCCCTTCTTCCTGGATATCGTTTCCTGTACTTTCTGTAGCAAAATCGTAAGCATCAAGAAATTGTAAAAGATAAGTTAATGAAGAAAGTGTTCCACTTCTTTTTTTGTTTAGGTTATCCTTTAATTTTGTTTGCGCTAAAATGGATAAGCCCGCATGGTCTTGTAATTGCGAGATTCTAATAGAATCACGTTCAAGTTTACTTATTTCAAAAAGCGAACTATTTAGATAAGGAACAAATTGATATTTACTTTTAATTTCTTCATCCCGTTCATCAATACTTAATGCAAGTACTTTATGGAATAATTCGTAAAGGTGGTCATATTCTGTTAGCTTAGTGGCATCAAGGAATTTATAATCTTTGTTTCCTTTGTGATATGTTAGTAACTGTCCTTCAAGAAGTTTTAAGAAAAGTATTCTGTTAATCCAAGTAATATTTAGTTCGAGGGCAAGGCTATAAATTTGTTCTTCTGTTGTTTCGCCAAAATTTTCTCTATTACTTATGTATGAAAGTGAATCTTCTGTTTTAAGAATGTTAATTGTATTTTCAAGTAGTGAACCTGATTCACGTTTGCTTTCTTCTTTACGGCTAATTACTTTTTTACTTCCATCCTTTGTTTCTTCAAGACCTATAATATGTAATAGTTCGTTATAAAATTGTTTATCCAACGAGTTACTATCATTTGCGAAAGATTCTTTAAGTAGATGTGCTCTGCTGAAAACCTTAAATAGTGGTATTAATTTTTTATCATCATCTAATTTATTTTGATAATCATAAAGATCGAAGAAAGTGAATGAAATATCATCTTGCAGATTATCAAGAAATGGTTTAGCAATTTCATTGTAAAAATGGTTTGTGTTACTACTTACCTTTTGGTTTGTCTTCCAGCTTTCGTAATTAGCTTTAAGTTGTGTGTTTTTATAAAATAGTTTTTCAAACAATTGAGCATCAAAAATAAACCACTGAAAATTGTTAGTGATAATAATGTTTTTTATTTCATCATTTTTCCCTTCAATCCTTTCTCTAAGGTAATAAAGGACTGCCTCATGCATAGCTTTTTTGTTTATATCATCTTTACGTACCATCTCAAAATTGTTTGATGGCTTTTTGGTTTCAATTATAATTCCAACTTTTTTCGTTTTCCCAAGATAAACCGCTAGATCAGTCTTCCCTTTTGTGTTAACATTAAATTCAGAATAAAAAGTGTTTAGTAGAAAATCGCGAACAAGATTTTTATTGTATTCTTCACTTTCCTTTTCATTAATGCTATGGAGTAGAGTTATTAATTGTAGTTTGAAATTATCAAATTCCGCTCTAAGAGGTTTTTGCTTTCTATAAAGTTTATTTAACGCTTTTTGGGGTTCAAGAATGTTTAGTGCCATTTTCCTATTTTAACTATTTTATAAAGTATTGCTAAAATAGCAAAATTTAATTTAATGGTGAACTAAATATATTAAAAGTAATCTACATGAAGATTCAAACCTTCGAGGTTTTGGAAACCTCGAAGGTTTTTTTCAAAATTCATAATCAACATTAATCTTACTATCTGTTAAGAACTTAATCATTTGCTCTTCAGATTGAAAGAAAGAGTTTACTTCTTTAAGATTAGTTAAAGTTCCTCTACGCATATTTAGCAAATCCTTTGCGTTAGAGAATTCCCAATCTGAAATGGTTTGTACCAGTTTTGCCTTAACTGGATTTTCAAGAATATATTTTATTATCCATATAAAATAATGTTCATCTGTAATTGGTTTGCTTTTAGTTTTACTTTGAAACAAAGTACCACTTCTGTTAAACTTTTTGTTAATCGATTTTACATAAGAGTTTAATAGTGCAGAAATAAATTCGGAAATTAATAAATCTGTAGTTTCCTGTTTTACAAAAAGATGAAAATGGTTTGGCATTAAACAATATGATAAAACTTCTATTTGATACTTTTCTTTATAATATTTGAGTCTTTTTAGAAAATAGAGATAACTTTCTTTGTCAAAAAATATATTACTTTTATTAGCGCCTCGATTATATAGATGGTGATAGGTATTTTGGAAGTATTCCCTTGGCTTATCCATTTTTCTCCCTTATTGTTATTACCAAACCTCCAAGGTTTGTAAATCTTATTGTTGTTCTTCAAACATTTAATCCCATTCTCAAAACCTTGGAGGTTTTTGCATGTGAAGATTCAAACCTCCGAGGTTTCTGAAAACCTCGGAGGTTTTTTAGAATTAAGTTTTATGAAATCTTGTATGTTTAATTATTTCAATAAAGCATATCAAATTGATGGCAATATTTAATTACTACTTCTTAATTGATTCCACTGGTTTAGGAACTTCCAATTCATCATTAATAATATTTCCATCTACATCAATTTCGTGAACTTCAATTCCAGAAGCTTTTAGTTTATCTTCATATTGAGTTTTATCACCAACAATCATCCAAACCATGTTTTCTGGTTTAAGTGTTTCATTTGCGGCAGATTGAACATTGTTTAAATCAAGATTTCTAACTTTATCAGCATAGGTATCAAAATAATCAATTGGCAATCCAAATCTTATCATTTCAGATAAAGATCCACCAACTGCTCCGTTAGTTTCCCAAATGCCAGGCAAAGCTAAAGTTTTGCTCAATTTTATTTTATCAAGTTCATCTTTAGTTGCTGGTTTAGTAGTTAAATATTCATCCAATTCTTTTTTCACTTCGTCGTAGGATTCTTTTGTTTTATCAACTTGAACCATTGCAAACACTATAAAAGGACGTTGTCCTTTTGCATCAATTATAACACTTTGTGCGCCATATGACCAATGTTTATCCTCGCGTAAGTTCATATTTATCCTTGATGTAAATGAACCACCAATTATATCGTTCATTGTTTCAATTTCAAGATTATTCTCAACTCCACGTTCTGGCATTACATGTCCTGATAAAATAACAGACTGCGGTGAACTCGGTTTATTAATAATGTAAGCAACTGGTTTATCACCTAATGCAACTTTACTAATATTTTTCTTTGGGAAATCGCCACTTTTCCAATCCTCAAAAAGGGATTCAAGTTTTGGTTTAAGTTCATTCAAAGAAATATCACCTGTTACAACTAAAGTTGAGTTATTTGGTTTAAACCAAGTTGAATGGAAATCCTTTAATGCTTTTTGGTCTATTTTAACAACTGTTTCCTCGTAACCAGATCCAGTAAATGGCAAGCCATAAGCATGATCTTTTCCATACATATATTTTGGAAATACTCTTAATGCCATTTGAATTGGAGTTGATTTTTCTCTTTGAATTTGAGCTAACTTTTGTTTTTTCATCCTATCCAAATCAGCTTCGGGGAATGAAGGATTAAGTATTACATCAGCATAAAGTTCAAGTGACTTATCAAGATTTGATTTAATTGCGGATAATGTTACACTCGAAATATCAAGATTTGAACCAGCACCAATATCTGCGCCTAACAAATCAAGTTTATCACTTATTTGAAGTGCATTTAATTTAGTTGTGCCTTCATCAAGCATTGACATTGCAAGTGATGCTGTTCCAGGTAATCCAAATTGATCTGACGCATATCCAGCGTCAATCATAAGATTAAAATTTACTACTGGTACAGATTTTCGTTCAACAAGCATCACTTTTAATCCGTTGGATAAAGTAGTTTGTTGAATTTCTGGAAATTTAACTTCAGGCGCAGTTCCAGATTCTGGAAGTTTAGACCTGTCTGCTCCAACAATAGCTTCTTTATAGTCAGGATAAGGATGAATTTCCAAAATGTAAACACCATCCGATAACCATTTTTGCGAAGCGTCTTTAATATCTTTAATTGTAGTGTTTTCAATGTAACCAAGATATTTTTTGTAATGGTCAGGACCATCACCATAAACTGTGGATTGTGCTAAAATATCAGACTTACCACCAAATCCACCAATTCTTTCAATTCCTCTAATAAAGCCAGCAATATGTCTTGCACGCACTCTATCCAATTCTTCCTGAGTTGGACCATCTTTTAAGAATTTATTAAACTCTTCATCCAAAATTCTTTCAACTTCGGCTAAATCTCCACCAGGTTTTGCAGTTGCTTCAATAACAAACTGACTTCCAATCTCAGCACCGCCAAAATAAGCTTTTACGCTTGTAGCAATTTGTTCATCATAAACCAATCTTTTATAAAAACGAGAAGATTTACCCATTGATAAAACGTCGCTTGCTAAATCAAGATAAGCTAATTCTTTATTTCCCCATTCAGGAACGTTCCAAATTTTATATATTCTTGCTTGTGGAACTCTATCTTCAGCAACTTGTCTTTTACTTCCAACCATTTTTGCAATCCATGTTTCGTGTTTTGCAATTGGAGGTCCAGCAGGAATATCACCGAAATATTTTTCCACTCGCTTTTTAACATCTTCTGTATTAACATCGCCGGCAATAACTAATACAGCATTTGCAGCGCCATAATAAGTTTTAAACCATTCATGAACATCCTCAAGTGAAGCAGCGGTTAAATCATCCATTGAACCAATTACAGTCCAAGAATAAGGATGTCCTTTTGGATATGTTCCAGTTTGAATTAATTCATCTGTAATTGCATAAGGCTGATTGTCACCTTGTCGCTTTTCATTTTGAACAACTCCGCGTTGTTCATCCAATTTTTCTTGAGTAACAGCACCTAAAAGATGTCCCATTCTATCGGATTCCATCCAAAGTGCAATATCAAAAGCGTTTATAGGAACATTTTCAAAATAATTAGTTCTGTCTTGATTAGTGGTACCATTTAAATCAGTTGAACCAATTCTTTCCATAACTTGGAAATAATCATCGTCATTATTTTCACTTCCATTAAACATTAAATGTTCAAATAAATGCGCAAAACCAGTTTTCCCAAATTTTTCATTCTTGGAACCAACATGATACCAAACGTTAACAGCAACTATCGGTGCTTTATGATCTTCGTGAACGATTAACGTTAATCCGTTATCGAGAGTAAATTTTGTGTAGGGAATGTCAAGATTTTTAACATTTTGTGCGGTTGTAAAGCTGGTTACCAAAAATAAAGCTATAATTATTTTTGATACATTCTTTTTAATCATTACTCCTCCATATAGTTAAATATAATTAATAATTTTCAAGCCAAGTTAAGACGTATGAAATTATTTTGAGTTCTATAGATTATTTTTACTTAAATAAATTGGTTTAATTAAATTTCTTAATCTTACTCTTAATTCTTAATTCTATTTTTGTTAACAATTAAAGAAGAGATTATGAGTAAGAGTAAGAGTAAGATTAAGAAAAACAAAATTCATAAAGTTGCAATTCCATGACTATATTTTTATGTTGTCTTTACTCTGCTCGCAATAACACAGCCACTTTTTTCGAAACTGACGCATTTGCAAAATCACTTATCGCAATCAACAATTTCAATATTAGTGAAATTACAGAAATCTGTTAAAAGATTTGTAATATCGCCATAAACCAGAATTTGGTGGTTGCCCAACGAATTGTTTATCCAAGTTTGAGCATTTACATTTAGTTTAATCTTAACCTGAGTTCTGCATAAGTTGGGATCTCTCATATCAGTATCAACTATTTTTCCAGTAGAAAAGAGGATTTTATCAAAGTTGCCGCCAATTCTTAAAATTGTAACATCCTGCTTTTTTAATGGTCCTTGAATTGCCACACTCAGACCAGATTCCATGTGCGTGGTTAATAAAGATTCATCTAAATTACTTAGCATTTTTGATGGAACGGTGCAATGTGCAAGAATTAATGTGTTTTCTTCCTTATTTACTGAAGAAGGATTTGCCATCCAAACTGGTTTATTAGTCAATTTATTTGCGACATACATTGTAAAAAGCGCAAAAATATCTCCTTCGCAACTTGAAACAATATTTTCGTCATTAAGAATACTTAATGCCATACATGCTGTATATTTATGTTTTAGTAAATCAAAACATCGGACAGTTATTGCATCAACGCCGTTAGTTGAAGCAATATCTTTTAACGCATCATAAACTTTGGATGAATTATCAATCTCGCTTGAGTGAACACATTTATGTTGATAATCATTTTCAATTTTGGGCGTTGTAATTGACGTTGAAATAGCACCGACTTTTTCACTTACATCATTTATATCAATTTCAATAAGTTTTGTTTTAAAAGAACCACAAGACTTTATTTGTTTGGAAGTTAATAACCAATCTGACGGCTCACCAATAACTCCAAACGAGGAATTATTAATTGCTTCAATGGCATTATTTACAAGTGAAAAGTTTTCTATTCCAGAAACAAACTCGTCCATATTCTCATAATAAAATAGTTTAACAAGTTTATTATTTCTGAAAAAAGCAGATATTTCAAGAGATGCTGCAAGCGAATTATTTTTTGAATTACTAACAATTAAAAATGGATGTTCGTCTACTTCAATTAATATTTTAGCGTATTCTTCTGTTCCTCCAGAAGCAATTAGTAGTATTGTTGCATTACTATCCGCACTATTAGCTAGAAAGTGAGTGCAATTATCAACAGAATTTATAAATGCAATCTCAATTTTAACATTGCTTATATTTTTAAAATATGATAATTCAGTTTCTAATCTTTTTTTAATTATAGAAACATCCTCAAATTGCGAATAAAGTACAACAAAACTTATTTTATCCCTCATTTTATTTCACCCTTTCAGCTATTACTTCCCTTTCGTATTCACCTTTTGCCAAATTAAGAATTGTTAAATAGGCAAGATTTGTTATCCCCTCGTACAATTTTGGATTTAGTGTTTTTGGAGTATCGGTTAAACAATGCAAATGTGTATAACTATTTTTTGTAACAAAATATAACGATGGAATTCTTTTTTCGTGGAATGGAGTTGCATCTGCTCCGCCTCCTGACCATGTATTAATAATTGACAATTTTGCATTTTCGCTATCTATTTTCTTTGCCATTTGCCACAAATTTGGAGCCGAATTTCCATTTCCAAGTTGAATTGAATCCCCATGTGCTATGCAATCCATGTTTAACATTGCAGTGACTTTGTTTGAATCAAATCCGAGATTATTTGCAAGATATTCAGCTCCTTCTAAACCAGATTCTTCATTTGAAAAAAGGACAAACATTACACTTCGCTTTGTCTCTAATTTATTTTTTGCAAACATACGGGCGACTTCTAAAACAGAGGCAGAACCTGAAGCATTATCATTTGCTCCCGGAAAATATATTTCGCCAGCTTGTCCGCCAACATGGTCAAGATGAGCACCAAGTATAACAAATTCATCTTTTAATTTTTCGTCAGAACCTGGATAAATTCCAATAACATTTACTGTTTCTTTGTCTTTTACATATTCTGTTTCTACAAATATTTTTGCTTCCGATTTTAATGCAAACGAAAGATTGGTCTTTTCAGAATCGATTTTTGTTTGCAACTCTTTTAATGTGTATTTACTTCCTTCAAAAAATTCGTTTGCAACTGGCAAATCAATATGAATTTGTGGAATATTAACTTGCTCACCATTTCCGTGCATTGTGCTTCCAATTGGCTGTTGCGGATTTTTGTCGTTTGGGAATGAAATAAACATAATTCCAACAGCACCGTGTTCGCGTGCAACTCGTGCTTTTTCACGTGGCAAACTACTAGGAAAATTTACGCCGTCTATTTTCCATTTTGGATTATACTTAAAAACTAAAACAATTTTCCCTTTTACATCAATGTTTTTATAATCATCATATTCCTGGATTGAAATTCCATATCCGGCAAAAACCACTTGGGCATTAATATCACCAGCTCCCGAAAATCCTCTGAAAACATAATCCTTTCCAAGATTATATTTTTTAATAAAATTTCCATCTTTGTAAATAGAAAATTCCGCTTTCGGCAATATTTGATTATACTCAACTTTTAGATTTTGGAAATATGAATTTTTGTTAAATGGTATTAATCCAATTTCAGCAAATTCATTTGCCATAAAATTTGCGGCTTCAAAATATCCTTTGCTTCCCCCAAGTCTGCCTTGTAATTCTTTGCTTGATAGATATGAAACCGTTTTAATTAAATTTTCTGATGTTATTTGATATTGTGCATTAACATTTTGGAACACCAAAACGAATAACACCAAAAGTAATAAATACGTTTTTTTCATTAAATACTCATTTTTTTGAAACATTACTGTCTAAGATAATAATCATTTATCTCAAATAGCTTAGTTTTTTGTAAATTTGGATTCAGTTTTAGAAATAATGGTATTTATGCAATCAACGTTAACATATTCAAATATTCCAATTTTTATTCCGGAATTGGCATGTCCACATCAATGCGTGTTTTGTGACCAGGCAAAAATAATTGGATTAAACACCATTCCTAAGCCAAATGAAATATCTAAAATAGTTGAGACTAATCTAACAACTATGGATGAGAATAGAATTATTGATATAGCATTTTTTGGAGGAAGTTTTACTGGAATACCTTTTGAATTACAAGAAGAATACTTAAAAGAAGCCTTTTCTTTTATCAAAGCTAATAGAATTTCTGGCATACGACTTTCAACAAGACCAGATTACATAGATGTACAAAGATTGGAGTTGCTTAAAAAATATGGAGTTACAACAATTGAACTTGGTGCTCAATCTACAAATGATAATGTTTTAATTAAATCTGGAAGAGGTCATAGTTTTAAAGATATCCAAAATGCTTCAAAGTTAATCTTGGATTATGGATTTAAACTTGGACTTCAAATGATGATTGGATTGCCAGGCGACACATTTGAAACGGCAATGCAAACGGCTAATGATATTATCGAACTTGGTGCTAATAACACACGAATATATCCAACTCTTGTTATAAAAGGAACTGCATTAGAAAAGCTTTATAATAATGGTATTTATCAACCACTTTCGCTTGAAGTTGCTGTTAATTGGTCGAAAGAAATTTTAAGAACTTTTGAAAAGAATAATATTACAATTCTTCGTGTAGGTTTGCACCCTTCTGAGGAATTAGTAGATGGAAAATCTCTAATTGCTGGTCCTTTTCACCCATCGTTTAAAGAAATGGTTATGACAGAAATATGGAATGATATTATTCTTGGAAATCTTAATCAAGCAAAATCAAAAAACTTAATTATAAAAGTTAATAGCAAGCAGTTAAATTATGCTGTTGGGTATAAAGGAAAAAACAAGAATCAACTTTTAGCAAAAGGCATTAAGGTGAAATTTGTTGGTGATTCAAGTTTTGAAAAATATCAGATAAATGTTAGCAATAATTGATTATAGAGCTCCCAAAAGTGTTATCAATTCACTCAGTAATTATGTGAATGATATTCTATTATTTAAATCTGAAGATATAACTTACAATTCAATTTCGGGACATCCTGATATTTTTATCTATCAAGATAAGTTAAATCTAATAATTGCACCTAACTCACCAACTACGCTTTTTGATTTTTTGAACAAACATAAAGTTAATTATCAAATTGGAAATTCAAATGTTGGCAATCAACTTAAAGATAGTGTGCAATACAATTGTTTAAGCAATGAAAATTATATAATTCATAAATCTGGATTTACAGATAAGCAAGTATTGGAAGCAAATATCGAAAAGGAATTTCTAAACATTCCACAAGCATATACCCGTTGTAGTTTAACTCATTTAAAAGATAAATTTTTTATTACTTCTGATAAAGGAATTGAAAAAGAACTAACTCTTTGCGGATTTAATGTTTTCTTCTTTGCTCCAGATGAAATTAAAATAGTTGATCATAAAAATGGCTTTATAGGTGGAACCAATGGAATTAAGAATAATAAAATATTTTTCATGGGTAGTGTTACTAAACACAAAGATGGTGAAGAACTTTTCAAATATCTTGAACAACTTAAATTTGAAATAATAAATTTGGGAAATGACTTTCTCTACGATGGCGGAGGTTTGTTTTTTGTGTAAAAGAATTTATTTAACTAATATAACTGTCCCTTTGTTTACCTATAGAGCCCTCAATTTTTTAAAAGCATTGTTGTAGTTTAGCTAATTTCTAATACTGGTTTACAACTTTGTTCGTATCTGTTGGGGTTTGCTAATCAGCTAATCGCACTACATTGTAGCTCGATTAGCTGATTCGAGAGCATTGCTATTCACAATACTAAAAAGTAATATATCGAATAAATATTATTTCTTAAGAAATGCAGCCAAAATTAGTGTTTCTTTTTATTTTAAGTATCTATATGCAATGACGTCAACTTAAGGAAATATTTTTATTGGATCTCATTCCAGAATGCTTTTATCGGGAATCCTTTCTCTTAAAAAGATTCCGTGTAATAGCTTCACAGAATGACAAAAGCTTAAGTTGACAGCATTGATCTATATGAACACTCATTTATTTTAATATTATCCTTTTCTATTTATTTTTTTGAACCCGTCGAGTAAAATATTTTCACTGAAATTTAACCTCGGAATAGAAAACAATAAACTAAAAGAATATAAAATCCTTTAAATATCAATCCAATAAGAAAATTTAACTAGAAAAATATTATCAGCTTCCGATTCCCAAAGATTGGAGAAATCTTTTCCAAGATGAAATTCTCCTGGATCTTGAAAATTCATTTTTTCATGAGTCCAAACAAAATATAATACTGAACCTGGTAAAACTTCCCATCGTAAAACAGCATTTCCTCGGAGCGACTTAAAATTAAAATTTGGGTTATAAAATGAAAATGATTTATCTGGAGCATTTTCATCTGGAGTAACTGTATATTTTTCACTTTCTGTATCATATTCTATTGTTGATCCGTTTTCACCATATGAATTAAACTCACTAGAATTTGGTTTTGCCAATTCTCTAAAATTATTGTAATTACCCACAGATATTAGTGGCTGCAAATATAATTGAAGACTAAATGTCGAAGTAAATGACCAATCTACTCTAATATCAGCTGAAATAGTGTACTGATCCATCTCACCAAAAATATATCTTGAACCATAAGTTGCTGTAGCTTTTTCATCAGCAATTGCACGAACCCATTGATATTTAGAATTTGTAAAATAATATTCTGGACCAACAGAAATGTTAAGTTGTGATTCTGGTTTCCAAACTACATCAAAACCAGCTGAAAAGTCATAACTTCCAAAACCATTCCTCCAATATCCAACATCCGGTGATAGAATAATTTTTTCCCTGGAATCTGTTTCAGCCGATATATTGAACGAATAATTGTCTGCAATAACTACTTTTGGTCCACCTCTAGTAAGTGTAGTTGATGTAGATTCAAAATTGTAACTAGCTTCCATTCTGGCAGTCCAGTAATTTAAGAATTGAACTCTTCCATTTGAATAAAATCCCATTCGTGAAACGTTATCTTCATAATCGGAGTTTCTACAAAACGCTAAATAAATGCTTTTTTGTCGTGATAATTTATCAGGTTCATACCACCTATAACCAGTAACTATGTGCCCGTTAATTCTATCTGCATACCATTGGTATCCAATATCGTTAAATTCAAATCCAGGTGTCGCAGTACCAATAGCCGAATTTAAGTAAAAGTTGCCTTCCTGTTTATTAATCATAAATCGAGAAAACATACCAGAAAGAGAAGTTCTTTTAGTATCTAGCGTCATATATGTTTTATCAGGTCTTTGAAAATATCTGTAAGGTTGTCTTTGTATATTCAAAAGAGCTTCTTTTGAACCATGTACATATGAACCTGCAACTATTCCAGTTAGAACGTAAGTTTTATTTTCATCTAAAAATGTCCAACCATCTAATCCATAAGAATATGCTTGATCCGATAACAATAATTTGAGGTTTTGATTAGATAAATCTCTATTTACTGAAGTAAATATTGCACCAATTGCTTGATTACCTCCATTAAACTCCTTTCTTGTTCGGAATACTCCATAGTGTGTAAGTGGTTCAACTTCTTCTTTTACTATGTCTTTTGCTTCGGTATAAATTCGTGCATTTGATTTTTCAGTAACCGCACTTAAAATACCTATTGACCAAGTGTCATCAATTTTACCAGATAGTTTTCCAGCACCTAATATTCTAGTTTCGTTTGGTTGATCAACAAATCCCTTAGTAGTTGCATAACCTTGAGGGCTTCGTCCAATTCTACGGGAATAAAAAAGTGTAGGAGTTCCAAAATTAAAACCCCAATTATTATTTGCTCCGCCTGACCCAAATTCAAAAATATTTTCGCCTTCAATAAAAAATGGACGTTTTTCGTTAAAATAGCTTTCAAATGCGGAAAGGTTTACAACTGCTGGATCCACTTCTACTTGACCAAAGTCTGGATTTATTGTAACATCTACATTCAGATTACTTCCAATTCCAAATTTAACATCGGCACCAAAAGAAGTTTGATATTGATTGCCAGCATAAAACGGATCATTTTCTTTATTGCTTAAATATTGAGCTTTTTGAACAAGATATGGAAGAACTTCTAACCTTTTTTTAGGTATAATTCCATCCAGCCCTGTTAAATCGGCAAAGCGAGACACAAAACCACTTTCTGTTTTGGGAACCATAACAAGAAATGACATTTCATGTTTTCTTTTAATATCGCGATTAAGGTTAATTCCCCAAACCATTTCTTTTGATTCATTAAATCTTAATTGACTAAAAGGAATTTTAATTTCAGTAGTCCAGCCATGTTCGTTGATGTCAGTTTTCACATCCCAAATTCCATCCCATGAATCACTCATCCAGTCATCATTATAAAGAGTGCCATCGCACATTGACCCACCAGGATTAACTGCAAAATAATTACCAGTTCTGTTATCATTATATGGATCCATATAAATCCAGAACCAATCAGAATTCACCATATTGTCTCTTCTCATTAATGTAACATCCATAGAATCTGGTTCGGAATCATAAAACCTACCACTGAAATATAGATTTGCATCATCGTGCGAAATCCATACTTCTGTTTTTTCAGATGTTGGTTTCCCCTCTTCTGGATCTTTCTGAATAAAATTTGAAATTGGAGTATTTTGATAAACTGATTCTGATAACTTTCCATCTAAAACTAGCGGAGCATCAAGTTTGTAAGAGTGTACTGATTTGTTAGTGTCTTCGGTCTTTGTTCCAAATATCATAGATGTGTAAGTTAGCAATAAAACTAAAGTAAAATATTTTTTCAAAAATCCCCCCATGAATAATAATTAATAATTGTTTTATGATAATTTTTAGATGCTTTAAGCTAAAGAAAGTTCATATTTTTTCTTTTGTATTTTAGACTACAAATTGGATTTAAACGTTGCAAATTTAACCTTTTATTTCACCCTGATTCATTCAGTGTTACTGACATGAAAAATTATCTGGTAAGTTGTCTGGGACAATATAGCATTAGAATACATAATCAATGGAGAATTATTTTTAGTTGGATAGAAGACAATGCTTATAACGTACAAATTATTGATTATCACAAAGGTTAAATATTATGAATAATAAAATTAGTCCCATTCATACTGGGGAAATCTTGCTTGAAGAGTTTCTTAGCCCAATGGGAATTTCACAATATCGTTTAGCAAAAGATATAAATGTTCCTCCAAGAAGAATAAATGAAATTGTTTTAGGAAAAAGATCTATTACATCGGATACTGCATTAAGATTATCTGAGTTTTTTGGACTTACAGAAAATTTTTGGTTGAATCTTCAAATGAAATTTAATCTTGAAGTAGAAAAAGATAAACTAAATGGAAGATTAAAACACGAAGTGAAAAAATTTGGCGTAGTGAGTTAGACCAAACACACCAATTCCAAATTCCACAGGACAATATGAGTGGCGTAATTTTCGAGTAGGTTTGTATTAAGTTTTTGTTTTAAATTTGTAACTTCAAGTAGAAAACTAAATTTTTATAAAAGTTGGTTTTTCGGAAACATTGTTATACAACTAAACTCGGAATTGAAATAAATAAAAAGCCATTACATATTACTTTTTCAATAATTAAAAACCACTTTAGATTACTGAATAACTGGCTAATATTTAAAGAAAATAAAATTGTTTTACTTTTCCTCTTGGTTTTCCTCTTTTTAACCATTCCTCCATATAGTGTTTATTTTGGCGAGCAGTCAGGTACAAATTCACAGATAATGAGCATTCTTTTTACTCTAGTTCTTCCAATTTTTACTGCAAGCAAATATTTGATTTTTGTAATAAAAGAAGACAATTTACTATTAGTATTGTTTGATAAAAACGATTTATTTGCTTCAAAACAATTACTTCTTTCAATTTTTACGTTATCAATTCTTTCATTTATATTATTATTTGGAATAATTCCTCATTTATGGAATATTCCAGCTTTAATAATAATTTTTACCGAAATACTATTATTGCTAATTTTTAGTTTCTTACTCCCTTATTTCACATTGAAAATGGATTTCAAATTTAATGTTTCAAAAAGCACTCGGTTTTGGGATTTGCAAATATCAAACAAAAACCTATTTCCTGTTCGTGGAATTTTATTACGAGAATTTCTTAGTCTTTGGCGAGAAAACAAAATATCTATCGTCAGAATTATTCTAAATGTAAGTTTAATAAACATAGTATTAATGCTTTTTATTGTGAATAATGGAAAATCAGATTTTTTTGCTTGGGCTATATTTTTACAGGACTTTATATTCCTTACATTTATCATTAATTACTCTACATCAAACAATATAAAGTTAATGAAATCAATGCCTTGCAAGGAATACGATATTTTAAAAGGTGAATATGTTTTTTGGCTTATTCTCTACCTTGTATATTTAACATTTGTTGTTATAATTTATAGTTTACTATTATCTCAAATAGCATTTCTTTCAATAGTAATTTCAATTGTTCTTTTTATTGTTTTACTTTGGTACGTATTGTTGGTGAGACTTGCATATATTGACGAGGAACTAACAAGAACTTTAATTTATTTTATGATGTTTATTCCAATTACAATTCCCTTTTATATTTATAATAGCTACAGAAGGCTAAAATGCTAAAAATTAAAAATCTCAACAAATCATACGATAAGTTAAAAGTATTAGAAAACATAAATTTTGAAATTCCAAAGGGAGAACTTATTGGTATTATTGGTTCCAACGGTGCAGGGAAAACAACGTTACTAAATTCAATAATGTCTAATTTAGATTTTGATGGAGAGATACTGATAGATAAAATATCCAACGATGAGTTCATAGATAAACATCGTGACGACATTTTATTTTTACCTGACCAAGTATTCACCTATTCATTTTTAACCGGTATTGAGTTTATAAAATTCATATTAGATATGAAGAAAATCCCTTTTTCTAAAGTGTCACAAAATGTTAATTTGCTTTTTCAACTCTTTAATTTAGATGACCGTCTAGATTCTTTGATTAGAGATTATTCACACGGAATGAAACGTAAAATTGCTTTAATATCAGTGCTTGTGCAATCACCTAAAATTCTTCTGTTGGATGAACCAGTATCTGGACTGGACACAATGAGTTTAATTGCACTTAAAAAAGTCTTAGTTTCAATGTCAAAAAATGGAACAACAATAATTTTTTCAACTCATATTTTGGATTTTGTTGAAAATATGTGTGATTCCATTTTGGTAATAAACGATAAACACGCGACAAAAATTGACGGAATTAGCAAAATGGATAAAAAGGAAATTGAGATGAGATTTCTTCAAATTGTGGGAAATGAAATAGATTCAAAAGTTGATGAATTGGCAATATTGTAGTAATAGCCAATCTAACTGATCATAATGTCCATTCGGAAATTATAATATCCAGCCCATCGAACTGGAGAGCAAGTTTAAAATTATCTCGTATGTCTCATGCTTTTTTCAATATCAACGACAGTTCTTTCAAATACTTCTTCAAATGTACCCATTCCGTCAATTTTTTTAAAATCATGAAGCTGCTCATATTTTTCAATTACTGGAATGGTTTTTTTTTCATGTTCTTGTAAACGCTTAACAATTTTAGCAGTACTACTATCGTAGGGCATACGTTTATCAGTCTTGCTCCGCGCATCAAGTCTGTTTATAAGTTCAAGCATTGGTACTTCAAATTCAATTACTTTTGATATTTTTGAGCCATGCTTTTTTAAAAGTCCGTCTAATATATAAGATTGAACAAGAGTTCTTGGAAAGCCTTTGAATATATAACCCTTCACGCCTTTTGAGTTTTCAAGTTTTTTTTCTATCAATTGAACAACAATTTCATCTGGCACTAGTTGACCATTTTCATACAGTTCTAATATTTTCATTCCCACTTCGGTTTTCTGTTCAATTTCACTTTCAAGCATTTTACCTGTGGCAATATATTCAAGACCATATTTCTCAGCAAGCGCTTTACCTTGTGAACCTCTTCCACAGCCTGGATAACCAAAAAGGACAATATTATAAAGTGATTTACTAAGTTCGTCCTGTAAAATATTTATTATCTTTTTATTAACATTTTCAATTGAGTCGTGTCCATCTACTTCAAAATAAACTCCACGGTCTTTGTAGAACTGCATTACTGGACGGGTTTTTACGTCATATTCTACAAGTCTATTTCTAATCACCTTCTCATTATCATCAGAACGTCCAGAAGTTTTTCCTCTGTTCAAAAGACGCGAAACAGATTCTTCCTCGTCAACATTAATGTTTATAAGACAATTAAGCGAAGTATTTAATTTTAGCATTAAACCTTCCAGAATATAAGCTTGCACGTATGTGCGGGGAAATCCATCAAATAAAAATCCGTTTGCGTTTGGATTATCCGTAATTGTTTTTTCAATAATCTGAACAATTATTTCATCAGATACCAATCCACCGGAGGCAATAATGTTTTGTGCTTCCAAACCTAATTTAGTTTTTTCGGCTATTTCTTTACGTAATAAATCACCAGTAGAAATGTAAAAGAGATTGAATTTTTTTAAAAGAAATTCTGATTGTGTTCCTTTTCCAGCTCCAGGAGGGCCAAATAATGCGATGTTTAACATAAGTCCACATAGTTTTAATGATTAAAATTAATTAATGTACCTTTACAAAATATATGTTGGTACATCTAAGTACTTTTTAAGTCTACTAATGTTAGCAAATGTAACGTTTAAAATTAAACTTATTTGATGATAAATCCTTATTGAAAATACAAGGTTGTAAAAAATAATGCTCACAGAAAGAAATGTATCACTCCAAAATTAGGTGAAAAATATTTTATTTATCTAGTATGACTTAGATGGCTTATACTTAAAAAAACACCAATCTAATATCTAATTAAACGTTAATTAAACTTCCGCAATCTATTTTGAAGATACATTCCCACTAAAATAAAATTGCTAAAACTTTCTAAATTGTGAGTCTCAATTTTGTCTTTTGTATTTCATAAAATTTAACGAGTTAATTCTCCTTAAAATTATTATAATTGCCATAAACGGATAATAATATTTTTTCAAACCTTTGTTATCCAAATTCCTTAATTTCACACTCAATATTTAATTGAGTTAAAAATGAAATTTAAAAACAGAATGCTTTTTAAAAACGACACTTTTAGAGCAATATTTTTTGCCGTGATATTTTTCGTGACTGGTAATTTTAACGCACAAAGTCTATTTATAAACGAGTTCATGGCTTCTAATGTTACATCGACTCCAGAGATTGTTGACTTTGATGCTTATTCCGATTGGATTGAAATTTATAACGATTCAACTTCATCAATAAATATTGGAGGTTATTATTTAACCGATAATCTTGGAAACCCCACAAAATGGAGAATTCCCGATGGAACGATAATAGCAAGTAAAGGATTTTTGATGTTTTGGGCAGATGGATTTGATTCTTCCCCTTCGGCTGGTAGCAATTATTACCATACAAATTTTAGTTTAAGCAAAGATGGTGAAGAACTTGGATTGTTTTCGCCCGAACAAATTATGATTGATTCAGTCATATTTGGCATTCAAATTTCAGATGTTTCTTTTGGAAGAAATCCAAACTCTGGTAATGATTGGAATTATTTTGGCGAACCAACACCAAATAAAAGTAATTTAACAAATGGGACTTTAAGTACCGAGTTTTCAAATAATCCTAATATTTCGTTAGTTTCTGGAATTTATTCTGGTGCTCAAAATATTAGCATTTCTGCAAATTTTGGTGCAGAAATTAGATACACTTTGGATGGCTCAATGCCAAAAAGTGCATCTTTGAAATATGAAAATCCGATAAATATTAGTAAAACTACAACTTTAAGAGTCAGAGTTTTTGAAAATGATAAACTTCCAAGTAAAGTAATTACACGAGCATATTTTATTGATGAACCTCAAAATTTAGCTATTTTGTCATTAACTGCATTTCCAGAAACTTTGTTTGATGATGAAATTGGAATTTACCTTAACGAGATTAAATCGCGCGAAGTTCCAGTAAATGTACAGCTTTTTGAAAAAAATGGTGAGAAAGCATTTGAAGTAGATGCTGGGTTAAGATTAACTGGTCAGGCTTCTTTCCAATATCCACAAAAACCGCTAACAATTGAGACTGATAATAAATTTGGCGAAGAGGTAATGGATTATCCAATTTTTGCAAACAGACCTTTTGAAAATTATATTTCACTTTATTTGCGTAATTCTGGAACGCAAGATAACCGTCACACAATGTTTCGCGATGCGCTTCAACATACAATTGTAATAAATCAAATGGATTTGGATTGCCAAGCTTATAGACCAGCAGCAACTTATATAAATGGAAAGTATTGGGGAATTTATAATTTACGCGAAAAATTGGATGATAATTATCTAATTGCTCATCACAATGTTGACCCAAAAAATGTTGATTATTTAGAATATGAATTTTCTCCACTACCAAATGTTGTTGAAGGAAGTGCGGATGAATATTACGCTCTTCAAAGTTATTTATCAACAAATAGCATGAACATAAAAGAAAAATGGGATTATGTAAAATCACAAATTGATGTAAACGAAGTTATGAATTATCTAATAACCGAAATATATTGCGATAATGTAAACTGGCCTTACACAAATTCAAAATGGTGGAAGGAAAAATCTGAAAACGGTAAATGGCGATATATTTTCCTCGATTCTGATTATGGATTTGGTGCCCCAAGCTTTTCTTCTCATTATTCCAACAATACTTTGGATTTTTTATATGATCAAGCCCCTTATTCAACTTTTATTTTTAGAAAACTTTTTGAAAATAATGAATTCAAAAATGAGTTTATTCAAAGATTTGCTACATACTTAAATACAATTTTCAAAAAAGAACGTGTTGTAGGAATTGTTGATAGTCTTAAAAACCAAATTAGTGCCGAAATGGTTTATCATATTGATAGATGGGATGATGATACAACTCCAATTTATGGCTATCCACCAATTCCAGATATGGATACTTGGAATATGGAAGTTGAAATAATGCGCGAATTTGCCGAGAAACGTCCACAATATATGAAACAAAGTCTGCTGGATTTTTATAGTCTAACTGGTGTTGAAACTTTACAATTTAGTCTTTCATCTGCCGATGCTGGTACAATTTATCTTGGCGATATAAAAGTAAACAATGGATTTACTGGAGAGTATTTTAGATATATTCCTTTAAAAATTGAAGCAATTCCAAAAGTTGGCTTCAAATTTGTAAAATGGTCTGGAGTTGACGATAGTTTATCGCAAGTTGCCAATATTATTCCAACAAGGACTTCCGCAAAAATTATAACTGCTGTTTTTGAAGAAGATAACGCAAGCGTTTTGCCTTCAATTGTTTCTGAAAATACGACTTTAACAACTTCTGGCTCGCCATATCTTGCAAAAGGTGATATTATTGTAAATTCTGGAATAACTCTAACTTTTGAACCTGGAGTTGAACTTCTAATGCCAGCGGAAGCAAATTTGGTTGTAAATGGAATTTTACAAATGAATGGAACTTTGGAACAACCAATAATTATTAGACCAAATGAAACCTCGGGTTTTAATAATTGGGGAATTATTTATCTCGAAAATGCTTCTGGACAATGCTTAATTAACAATGTTAAGTTAATTGGAGCTACAAATGGAAAAATTCTGCCAAATCAAATGGGAGCAATTTCGAGCTACAAATCCAATATAACTATCGAAAACACAACTATTTTGGATGCTCCATTTCCTATTTTTATCCAATATGGAAATGCAATTGTTCGAAATTGTACACTTCATTCCGAAGAAATTTCTGACTTAATTAACATAAAATATGCCGAATCTGCTTTAGTTGAAAATTGCGATTTTAGAGGAAATAATGCAATCGATTCTGATGCAATTGATTATGACCAGATTACAAACGGCATTATTAGAGGAAATAAAATCTACAATTTTTATGGATTTAATAGTGATGGAATTGATATTGGTGAAGGTTCCAAAAATTTACTAATTGAAAACAACCAAATTTTTAATATTAACGACAAAGCAATTTCTGTGGGACAAGCTTCAACTGTAAGTATTAAACGCAATATAATTGCAAATTGTGCTCAAGGTGTTGGAATTAAAGATGATTCCTCATTTGCTTTTGTTGATAGAAATACTTTTTCTGGATGTGATATTGGTGTTGCAAGTTTTGAAAAAAATATTGGTGCTGGTGGTGGAAATGCAGAAATTGTAAACTCCATTTTTACAAATTCAATCACTTCCCCAGTTTTTGTGGATAATTTGTCAAAACTCACTGTTAATTATTCGCTTTCAAATACAACAATTTTGGAAGGAACTGGAAATATAAATGCAAATCCTCTTTTAACAAACAATTTTATATTAAACACAAATTCACCCGCAATAAATAGTGGAAATCCGACTACTGAATTAGATGATGACGGAACTATTGCCGATTTGGGTGCTAAACAATCTACTGGAATTTTTGAACCGCTAGTAATTAACGAAATTCATTACAATCCTTCAAATGGCGATAATTACGAATTTATTGAAATTTATAACACAAGCACTGAAAGTATTATCACTTCTGGAATAAAAATTAAAGGTGCAATTGATTTCGAGTTTCCAAGTAATTCATTTATTGCTCCAAAAGAATATCAAATTATTGCAAAAGATAAATCCGTTTATGAGAACAATGGATTTTTGGCTTATCAATGGAATGAAGGCAATTTGCCAAATACTTGGGGAAATATTCAAATAATTGATGTTTTTGGAAAGGAAATTGATTTTGTAAGTTACAGTAATAAATTCATTTGGCCAACAGAAGCTGATGGAAATGGAAAATCTTTAGAATTTAGAAATCCTTTGGACGAAAACTTAATTGCTACAAATTGGAAAGCAAGTGATAATTTTGGTGGCTCTCCAGCAAGTGCCAACAAACCAAATTATGAAAACTTGCTACATATTAACGAATTCCAAGCAGATAATAATAATACGATAAAAGATGAATTTGGCGAAAATGACGATTGGATTGAAATTTATAACGCAAGCGATCATCCAATAAACATTGCTGGATTATACATTTCGGATAAGCTATCAAATCCTACTAAACACTTAATTGCAAGTACAAATGCTGAAAAAACGACAATTTATGCAAAAGGTTATTTACTACTTTGGGCTGATGGAACAACTGAACAAGGAGAAAATCATTTAAGTATAAAACTTAGCGATACTGGAGAAGATATTGGACTTTTCAGCATTTTTGAAAATGATACAACTATAATTAGCTCAATAACCTTTGGAAAACAAAATGAAGATTTTTCTTATGAAAGAATAAATGATGGCGATGAAAATTGGCAAATTGCAAAAGTCCCAACTCCAGGAAAGCCAAATAATATTCCAAATCTTTTCGAAAAAGGTATTTTATTAGTTAATGGATTTCCTCTCAACATTGCAGAGGTTGTTGATTCTTATCAAAGTAAAGCTTTTTGGGGAAAATATAACATTTCATTCTGGGATGCTTTTGCTGAACCGAACAACGGATATCCATCCAATTTGCCAGCACCAAATGGACACGGAGTAATTCCTTTTGATACTTTATCAAATTATTCCACAGTTATTTGGACGAGTGAAAACAATTCGTTGGAGCTAAGTATTTGGCAATCAACTCCAATTTTGGATTACGTTAAACATGGCGGAAATCTAATTTTAATGGTCAAAAATGGAAGAAGCTATTTTAATTCTGAAATGTTTGAACGTTTAGGAATTACTTGGATTGAACCACAAAATGCTACTATTGCAAATTGTATCCCAGTTTTTGCAAATATGGATTCAATTTCACTTAAAGCAACTCAATACATAAATGCAATTTTTGATACGACTTTAACAAGCAAAAACAGCAAATTGTTGTTCTCCGAAACCGCAAGCCACGGTAAACCAGTAGGAATTGGAGTTTGGAACAAACCTCCTTATGGTGGATATTACAGGGAAAATGGTGGACAAATTATCTACTTAAGCGGAAGAGCTTATAGATATAATAATGACGATTTGAAAAATAATATTGAATATATGCTTGAATATTTCCTTGAAGAATCAGAACTAGTTTCAGTTGATGATTTTGAGAATAATCAAATAATTACTGAGTATAACTTGAGTCAGAATTACCCAAATCCTTTTAATCCAAGTACAATAATTAAATACGATTTGTTGAAAAGTGGAAAAGTAGAACTAAAAATATTCAATATACTCGGACAAGAAGTTAAAACTCTTGTCAATAATTTTGAGGAAAAAGGACGGAAAAGTATAACTTGGAATGGTGAAAATAATTTCAATCAAAAAGTTAGTTCTGGAATTTACTTTTACAGAATTTCCTCAGAAAATTGGACTGATATCAAAAAGATGATTTTTCTAAAATAGTATCAAATGACCATAGGTAAATTTTTATAGAGCAATCCATTAGAAATGAGAAATGCGTCCCAGCAACTTAAATGGACTATACCTATCAAAGATTGGGTTTTCATTTTTTCTCAATTTTCCATTATATTTGATGAACTGCTAAAGCCGTTTATCAAATAAGCATTTTGCTTTTTACACAAAATATGGTACAGTTATATTATTTCAAATAATCATCAACACTTGCAGCTACTGCTCGTCCTTCGTTTATAGCCCAAACTACAAGCGATTGTCCTCTTCGCATATCGCCGGCAGCAAATATTCCATCAATATTTGTCATAAAATTGTTATCGGTTGCAATATTATTTCTATCATTTAGTTTTATATCCATTTCATGAATAAGATTATTTTTAACTGGTCCGGTAAATCCCATTGCAAGAAGAACTAAATCTGCTTCAACTTCAAACTCAGAATCTGGAATTTCCACCATATTTCTTCGTCCAGTTTTTGGATCTGGATTTTCGAATTCAACTCTAACAATTTTGATTTTTTGAATAATATTTTTGCTACCCATAAATTCTTTTGATAGAACAGAAAATTCTCTTTTACATCCTTCTTCGTGAGAAGTTGAAACTCTATCAACAAAAGCCCATTCAGGCCAAGGATTTACAGCACTTCTAACTTTTGGCAATTGTGGCAGAAGTTCCAAATTAAGAACCGATTTAGCACCTTGTCTAATAGATGTTCCAATACAATCGGAACCAGTATCGCCACCACCAATAACTACAACATTTTTATCTCTTGCTGAGATTACTTCTTCGCTAAAATCTCTATTTTCATTTCTTCTATTTTGTTGTTTAAGAAAATCCATTGCATAGTGAACACCTTTTAATGCTCTTCCAATAATAGGTAAATCTCTTGGTTGCTCTGCCCCACCGCAAAGAATAATTGCATCGTATTCATCTTTTAATTCTGATAAAGTTTTATCAACTCCTATTTCAGTTTTAGTTTTGAATTCAACTCCTTCAGCTTGCATAATTTGAATTCTTCTTTCAACAATATTTTTCTCTAATTTGAAATCTGGAATTCCCAGAGCCAGCAGACCACCAATTACTTCATTTTTTTCAAATACTGTAATTGAGTGACCTAATTTATTTAATTGATCAGCGGCTGAAAGTCCGGCTGGACCTGAGCCAACTATTGCGATATTTTTTCCAGTTCTAACAATTGATAAATTGGGCTTAATTAAACCATTTTCAAAGGCTTTTTCTATTATTGATTTTTCAATATTTTTAATTGTAACAGCAGGTGTGTTTATATCAAGCACGCAAGAATTTTCGCAAGGAGCTGGACAAACTCTTCCAGTAAATTCTGGGAAGTTGTTTGTGCTTAATAAACGTTTGGCTGCGTCATCCCATTTATTTTTATAAACTAAATCATTCCATTCTGGAATTAAATTATCCACTGGGCAACCAGATTGACAAAATGGAATTCCACAATCCATGCATCTAGCACCTTGTAATTTCAATTCATCTTCGGTAAGCTCTTTAGTAAATTCGTTAAAATGAATTATTCTTGAATCAACATTTTCCTTTGATACTTCCAATCTATCGTATTTTAGAAATCCTTTTACTTCACCCATATATTCACCTTTAACATTTTCAAACTTTTATTTTTATTAAAAACAAAAATCAATCTCCAAAATTCAAATAAATTCTAAATTCCAAAACTCAAATAGATAAACCACATATAAAAGTCTGTGATTTATTATTTGGGAATTATGATTCAGTTTTTTTCTTTTTCCTGTTTTTTCCATTTGATGTTTATTTGTTATTTGTCGCTTGTTCATTTGTCTTTTCAAGTTCAAGTACTCTTCTATAATCTGTTGGATAAACCTTTACAAATTGCGGTAAATACTTTTCCCAATTGGAAAGAATTTTTTCGGCAACAGTGCTATTAGTATATATTTTATGTTTTTCAATTATTGTTTTTAGCTCATCAATATCTTTTGAGTCTTCAACTTTAAATAATTCAACCATTTCAGAATTATATAGTTTATTGAAATTGTCAGATTTATCCCAAACATAAGCTAATCCTCCACTCATTCCAGCAGCAAAGTTTTTACCAACATCACCAAGTACAACAACAGTTCCGCCAGTCATATATTCACAGCCGTGATCGCCAATTCCTTCAACAACCGCCGAAGCTCCGCTATTTCGTACTGCAAATCTTTCTCCCGCTTTACCTCTTAAATAAAGTTCACCTTTAATTGCGCCATAAAGAACCACATTTCCAACAATAATATTTTCTTCTGCAAGAAATTTTGAATCTTCTTGAGGAACTACTATTATTTTGCCTCCAGATAACCCTTTTCCAACATAATCATTTGTGTCACCTTCAAGGCGGAAAGTAATTCCATTTGCCAAGAATGCTCCAAAACTCTGACCAGCAGTACCAATAAAATCAATTTGAATTGTATCTTCCTGTAGTCCACGCATTTCGTATTTTTTTACAATATACGAGCTAAGCATAGTTCCAACTGATCTATTAGTGTTGTTAATATCAACACTAAAACGAACTGGAGCTTGCGTTTGGATTGACTTTCGGCAAGATGATATTAATTTATTATCAAGAGCAAATTCAAGCTCGTGATCTTGCTTAAGTGCATGACGAACTAGCGTATTATGAGGAACGTCTGTTCGATGCAAAACATTTGTAATATCTATTCCCTTAAGTTTCCAGTGATTATTAACTTCAGCCATTTCAAGTAAATCAACGCGACCAATCATTTCATCAACAGTTTTAAATCCAAATTCTGCCATTATTTCTCTAACTTCCTCGGCAATAAATTTGAAAAAACTAATTACATGTTCAGGCTTTCCTTGAAACTTTTTTCTCAATTCTGGGTCTTGTGTAGCAATACCAACTGAGCACGTATTTAAATGGCAATTTCTCTGCAATACGCATCCCATAGTAACAAGTGCCGATGTAGCAAATCCAAATTCATCTGCACCAAGAAGTGCCGCAATAGCAACATCTCGTCCAGTTTTTAATTGCCCATCTGCTTGTATTCTAACTCGCTCACGCAAATTATTCATAATTAATACTTGTTGAGTTTCTGCAAGTCCAAGTTCTAAGGGCAAACCAGTATGTTTAATGGAAGTTTGAGGTGAAGCTCCAGTACCACCATCAAATCCACTAATTAAAATGTGATCTGCTTTTCCTTTAGCCACACCAGCAGCAATTGTTCCAACACCAACTTCCGAAACAAGTTTTACACTAATCTCTGCTTCTGGATTAGCGTTTTTCAAATCGTGAATTAGTTGTTTTAAATCTTCAATTGAATAAATATCATGATGCGGTGGGGGTGAAATTAATCCAACACCGGCGGTAGTTCCACGTGTTTTTGCAATTTGCTCAGATACTTTATGACCAGGTAGTTGTCCACCTTCGCCAGGTTTAGCACCTTGAGCCATTTTAATTTGTATTTGATCAGCGTTTACTAAATATTCAATTGAAACACCAAATCTTCCTTGAGCAACTTGTTTAATTCTGCTGCGTTTCCAATCGCCGTTTTCTTCCTTGCTAAATCGCGATTTATCTTCGCCACCTTCACCGGTATTTGAAAATCCACCAATTCTATTCATTGCTACAGCAAGAGTTTCATGCGCTTCTTTAGAAATTGAACCATAACTCATTGCACCAGTTGCAAATCTCTTCATAATAATTTCTGCTGGTTCAACTTCGTTTATGTCAATTGGTCTTCTTTTTCTAAATTGCAATAAACTTCTTATTGTTGAAAGATTTTTTTCTCTATCGTTTACTAACTCGGAATACTTTTTAAATATGGAATAATCGTTTGCTCTTACAGACTGCTGAAGCAATTTAATAGTTTCAGGATTCCATTGATGATATTCTCCTTTTGCTCTCCATCTGTAATTACCAGATGAATCTAAAATATCTTCATTCTTTTTATTACCATAAGCAAGTTCATGTCTTCTTAATGCTTCTTCGGTGATGGTTTTAATTCCTATTCCACCAATTCTTGATGGAGTTGCAGTAAAATATTTTTTGATAAATTTTACATCTAGTCCTACAGCCTCAAATATTTGAGCAGAGCTGTATGATTGAATAGTTGAAATTCCCATTTTGGAAATTATTTTATACAATCCTTTACTAATAGCTTTAAGATAATTTTTTTCAGCTATTTCATAATCCGAAATTTTATAATTTCCATTATCCAATTCATTTTTAATTGTCTCAAAAGCTAAATAAGGATTTATCGCATTTGCCCCATAACCAAGTAAAGTGGCAAAATGGTGCATTTCGCGTGCTTCGCCTGTTTCAACAACTAAACTTGTTAAAGCTCTTGTTCCAATTCTTGTTAAATAATGATGCAAACCTGAAACAGCAAGCAATGAAGGAATTGGAACATTATTTTCGTCTACACCTTTATCTGAAAGAATTATATTTGTATATCCACTATCAATTGCTTTATCAGCTTCCTTAAAAAGTAATTTTAACTTTTTCTTAATTCCAAGCAATCCATCACTTTTAGGAAAAAGGATAGAAATAGTTTGCGATTTTAATCGAGTATCACTAATTAATTTAATTCTACTTAATTCACTATTAGTAATTATTGGTCTTTTTAGACGCACCCTTTTTGCATGTTCTGGGCTTTCATCCAACAAGTTTTTTTCAGCACCAAGTAGAACATCTTCACCCATTATTATTTCTTCTCGTATTGAATCAATAGGTGGATTTGTAACTTGTGCAAATAATTGTTTAAAATAATTGAATAGCAATTGTGGTTCTTTGCTTAAAATAGCTAGTGGAGTATCAGTACCCATTGAGCCTGTAGCTTCAATTCCATCCTCAACCATTGGAGCCAAAATAATTTTAATATCTTCATATGTGTAACCAAACGCCTTTTGTTGAGCTTTTATTTCAGCATTATTTAACAGAAATTCGTTTTTTATTTTTGGAAGCGAATCAAGCTCCAACATGTTTTCTTTTAACCATTTACCATATGGTCTTTTATTGCTATATTTTTCTTTTATTTCCGAATCATCAATTATTCTTCCCTCTTCAATATCAATTAAAAACATTTTTCCAGGTTGCAGCCTTCCCTTTTTAATTATATCGCAATTTGGAACAGGTAAAACTCCAGCTTCTGAAGCCATAATTATTTTATTATCCTTTGTTTCCCAATATCTTGCGGGACGTAAACCATTTCTGTCCAAAATTGAGCCAATATATTTTCCATCAGTAAAAGCAACAGCTGAAGGACCATCCCAAGGTTCCATAAGTGCTGAATGATATTTATAGAAATCCTTTTTCTCTTGACTCATATTTTTATCGCCACTCCAGGCTTCTGGTATCATCATCATTAATGCGTGAGGTAAATCTCGTCCATTTAGAACTAATAATTCCAGTGCATTATCAAAAGTAGCCGAATCACTTCTGCCTGGTGCAACAATTGGATAAATGTTTTTTAATTTATCGCCAAAGAATTTACTTTTAAATTGTTGTTCGCGAGCATTAAATCTATTTACATTTCCACGTAAGGTATTAATTTCGCCATTGTGAGCTATCATTCTATAAGGATGAGCTAAAGACCACGTTGGAAATGTATTTGTACTATAACGCGAATGAACCAATGCTATTGCCGATTCAACTGTTTCATTATTAAAATCTAAAAAATATTCTCTAAGTTGTATTGCTCTTAACTGACCTTTATATACTAATATTTTGCTTGAAAGTGAACAAACGTAGAAATGCTTCTTTTGTTGAATTTCAGTTTTTCCAACATTTTGCCATATCTTTTTTCTTATATAAAACAGAATTTTTTCAAAATCTTCAACTTTTGTATCTTTTCCTCTTGCAATAAGAATCTGTTTCATAACAGGTTCAACCGATATAGCCACATCACCAATATTGGAATTGTCACTTGGAACGTCTCTCCAACCTAAAAATTTCTGTCCAGATTGATTTACAACATGTTCAAACATAGTTTCAATAATATGTCTATCTTCAGATAATTTTGGAAGAAATACAACTCCAGTTGCATAATCGCCCTTTGGTGGTAATTCTATATCACGATATTCACATTCGGCACGCATAAATTTATCAGGTATCTGAATTAAAATACCAGCCCCATCGCCGGTATGTGGATCAGAACCAGTTGCACCTCGATGTTCCATATTTTCCAAAACCGTGATTGCATCACACACTGTTTTATAAGTTTGTACTCCTGTTAAATCAGCAATAAAACCAACTCCACAACTATCATGCTCTGTACTAGGAATATATAATCCGTCAGTAACATTACTGTATTGACTATTTTTCACAAATATTCTCCAATTTTTTAATCCAATAAAACGAAAATTGAATTGTTATTAAGTTGTATTTACAGAAATTTTCAAAATGAGTTACAAAAAATAAAATAATATCTTACTTATGCAAGTAATATTTTGAATATAACTAATTTATTAAGGCATATTAGTTGTATCTCATTATAAATAGTGGATATTTATACAAAATATATAAATTATTATAATTATTTCATTGGTGGTAAAAAGAATTAACGTTTATCTTAAAATAAGAAGCATATTTTTCATAATTATTTTAATTTTGAAGTTTTTTGTAAATAATTCAAATTATTTTACACAAAAAAACTTTTTTTTACACTAACTCTTTTATTAAGTATTTCTTCTTTGTATGTTTACTTTTTTAAAATAAGATAATAATTGTTTATGGCAAAAATGAAAATCAAAAAAGGTTTAGACCTTCCAATAAATGGCTCACCGCAACAAGAGATTTCTAATACAATTTTAACAAAAAAAGTGGCTTTACTCGGAGATGATTATATTGGGATGAAGCCAACTATGCTTGTTTCAGTTGGGGATGATGTAAAAAAAGGACAACTTCTTTTTACTGATAAAAAGACTCCTGGCGTTAAATTTACTTCTCCAGCTTCTGGAAAAGTTGTTGAAATAAATAGAGGCGAGCGTAGAGCGTTCAAATCCATAGTTATTGAAAAATTTGGTAGCGATGAGATAACTTTTAATAGCTATTCTGAAAATGAACTAAAAAACTTAACTCCAGAATTAGTTAAAAACAATTTAATTGAATCTGGAATGTGGACTTCACTAAGAGTTCGTCCATTTTCAAAAGTTGCTAATCCTCTAACAACTCCAAATTCGATTTTTGTTACAGCAATGGATACAAATCCTTTTGCGCCTTCAATAGAAAAAGTTTTAGAAGGAAAAGAAAGAGCTTTTGAAAATGGATTAAAAGTACTAGATAAGTTAATTGCAGGTAATATTTTCCTTTGCAAAACACCAAACTCAAAAGTTCCAATTATCAGTTCTCCAAAATTAAAGATTGAAGAATTTGAAGGTCCACATCCATCAGGTTTGGTTGGAACTCATATTCATTTTCTCGATTCAGTAAACTCACATAAAAAAGTTTGGTACGTAACCGCTCAAGATGTTGTTGCAATTGGCAATTTATTTACAACTGGAAAAATATTTACAGAAAGAGTAATCTCGCTTGGTGGCTCGCAAGTAAAAAAACCTGCATTAATTAAAACAGAAATTGGTGCTTCAATTGATGAACTTGTTAAAGGTTTATTAATTGAGGGTGAAAACAGAGTAATTTCAGGTTCTGTTCTTTCAGGGTATCATGCTACCGGTTTTGTGGCTTATCTTGGTAAGTATCATCAACAAATATCAGTAATTAAAGAAGATAGCCACCGAGAATTTTTTGGATGGGTAAATCCTTTTGGAAATAAATTTTCAGTAAAATCAGTTTTAATTTCATCATTAATGCCAAAGAAAAAACTGGACCTTTCAACTTCACAACATGGTGGTCATCGTGCTATAGTTCCAATAGGAAGTTATGAAGCAGTAATGCCGTTAGATATTCTTCCAAATTATCTTTTACGTGCATTAGCTGTTAACGATATTGAAGAAGCTGAGCAGCTTGGTTGTCTTGAATTAGATGAAGAAGATTTAGCTCTTTGTACATTTGTTTGTCCATCAAAAATTGATCATGGTGGAAATTTAAGAAGTAATTTAACTCAAATAGAAAAAGAAGGTTAATTAAGTGAAATTCTTGAGAAATTTTTTAGATAAGCAAAGTAAACATTTCGAAGCTGGAGGAAAGTTCCCAAAACTCTTCCCTCTCTTCGAAGCCGTTGATACTTTGCTTTACACACCCGGTAAGGTTACATCTAAAGGATCACATGTCCGCGATGCATTAGATCTGAAGCGAATGATGTTAACTGTAATTTATGCTCTTATTCCAGCTATAATTATGGCTTTGTATAATACTGGCTTTCAAGCTAATATTGGAATAGCAAGTATTTCTAATTATACACCAACTAGCTGGCAACAACAATTTTTTCAAATGATTGGACTTACATTTGATTCAACCTCAATTTTAAGTAATATGGTTTTAGGAGCATTATACTTCTTCCCTATTTATATTGTTACGCTTGCTGTTGGCGGTTTTTGGGAAGTCCTTTTTGCTATAATTAGAAAGCACGAAATTAATGAAGGTTTCTTCGTAACTAGTATGCTTTTTCCACTAATTCTTCCTCCAGATATTCCCTACTGGCAAGTTGCTATAGGAATTTCTTTTGGTGTTGTTATTGGAAAGGAAGTGTTTGGCGGTGTTGGAATGAATATTCTAAATCCTGCTTTAACTGGAAGAGCATTTTTGTTTTTCGCTTATCCTGCTCAAATTTCTGGTGATAAAATTTGGGTTGCTGTTGATGGCTTAAGTCAAGCTACTCCATTAGCTCAACTTGCTGATACATCAATGCATTTAACTTATTCTTGGTGGGATTCATTTATTGGCTTAATTCCCGGTTCAATGGGAGAAACTTCAACTCTTGCAATTCTAATTGGAGCTTTCATTTTAATTGTCACTAAAATTGGCTCTTGGCGAATTATGGCAAGCGTTGTACTTGGCATGGTTCTAATGTCTCTAACTTTTAACTTAATTGGAAGTTCAACAAATCCAATGTTTGCTGTTAGCCCACTTTGGCATTTAGTTATTGGTGGTTTTGCTTTTGGAACGGTTTTTATGGCTACTGATCCTGTATCAGCTGCAATTACTGAGAAAGGTAAGTTTTATTACGGACTTTTCATTGGTATTTTGGTGGTATTGGTCAGGGTTGTAAATCCAGCCTTCCCTGAAGGTATGATGCTTGCAATCTTATTCATGAATGTATTTTCACCAATTATTGATCGATTTGTAATAAAAGGTAACATTAAAAGGAGGCTAGCAAGAAATGTCTAAAGATAGCACTAAAAAGACTTTATTAGTTGCTCTTGGAGTTTGCTTTGTTGCTTCAATTTTGGTTTCAACAGCAGCAGTTGAGCTAAAACCAATTCAAGAACTTAATAAAGAATTAGATTTAAGAAAAAATATTCTGTCCGCTGGTGATTTGTATAAAGACGGAATTGATATAAATAATATTTTCAAAGAAAAAGTATCTGCTCAAATAATTGATTTAGAAACTGGAGATGTTATTCCAGAATCAAAATATGACGATGTGCTTAATATTGAAAATTTCAATGTGGAAATTATTGCTTCAAGTCCTAAATGGGGTAAAGTAATTCCCTCAAGCGATGACATTGCTGGAATTAAAAAAATGCCTAAAGTAATGGCTATATACACTGTTAAAGATGATAGCAATAGAGTGGAAAAATACATTCTCCCAATTTATGGCAAAGGACTTTGGTCTACACTTTACGGATTTATTGCGTTAAATAAAGATTTTGAAACTGTTGAAGGTTTTACTTTCTATCAACATGGCGAAACTCCAGGTCTTGGTGGAGAAGTTGATAATCCTAAATGGAAAAGTTCTTGGATAGGTAAACAAATTTTTGACCAATCTGGTAATCTTAAAATTGAAGTAATTAAAGGTATTGTTGATAGAGATAGTGATGATTTAAAATATCAAGTTGATGGACTTTCTGGAGCAACTTTAACAACACGCGGAGTAAATAATTTGGTTCGTTTTTGGTTATCTGAAAAAGGATATGGACCTTTCATGAATAAATTGAAAGGAGAAAATAATGGCTAATAAATATAAAGAGATATTAATTGACCCTATTCTTAAAAATAATCCTATTACATTACAAATACTTGGTATATGTAGCGCATTAGCAGTTACAACAAAAATGGAAACTGCAGTTGTAATGTCGTTAGCTGTAATGCTTGTTGTAGCTTTTTCAAATTTATTTGTAAGCTTAATTAGAAACCATGTGCCAAGTAGTGTTAGAATTTTAGTAGAAATGACAATAATTGCATCCCTTGTAATTATTGCCGATCAATTAATTAAAGCTTACGCTTACGATATTAGTAAACAATTATCAGTTTATGTTGGATTGATTATAACAAACTGTATAGTAATGGGCAGAGCTGAAGCTTATGCATTAAAAAACCCGCCAATGGAAAGCTTTCTTGATGGAATTGGAAATGGAATGGGCTATGCGGTAATTCTATTAACTGTTGCTTTCATGCGTGAATTATTTGGCTCTGGCAAATTTTTTGGAATGTCATTATTGCCATTAACCACAGACGGTGGATGGTACCAAGGTAATGGCTTAATGTTGCTTGCACCAAGTGCGTTTTTCCTAATTGCTATTTTTATATGGATTCTCAGAACATTCTATCCAGAACAAGTGGAGGAGGAATAATCATGTTAGAACATTATTTAAGTTTATTCGTTAAATCCATATTTATTGAAAATATGGCACTTGCATTCTTTCTTGGAATGTGTACTTTTATGGCAGTTTCTAAAAAAGTAGATACTGCTATTGGTCTTGGAATTGCTGTTGTATTCGTTCAAGCCATTACTGTTCCAGTTAATAATTTAATTTACCAAAGCGTTCTTAAAGAAGGCGCATTAGCTTGGGCTGGTTTAGAAAGTGTTGATTTAACATTTCTTGGACTTATCACTTATATTGGTGTAATTGCAGCAATAGTGCAAATTTTGGAAATGATTTTAGATAAATATGTACCATCACTTTACAATTCACTTGGAATTTTCCTTCCATTAATTACTGTAAACTGTGCTATCCTTGGTGGTTCTCTATTTATGGTTGAACGAAATTATAATTTTGGTGAATCTGTTGTTTATGGTTTTGGTTCAGGATTTGGTTGGGCACTAGCAATTGTTGCTTTAGCTGGTATCCGTGAAAAAATGAAATACAGTAATGTGCCAAAAGGTTTAAGAGGACTTGGAATTACTTTTATTACAGCAGGCTTAATGGCTATTGCATTTATGTTATTTTCTGGAATTCAATTATAAGGGTTTAATAATGGATGGTATAAATTTAATCATATTAGGCGTAGTGATGTTTATTGTCATTGTTATTGCCTTAGTATTATTAATTTTACTTGCTAAGTCAAAATTAGTGGCTTCAGGTAATGCTATAATAGAAATAAATAACGACCCTGAAAAATCTGTTGAGGTTCCAATTGGCGATAAATTATTAGTTGCTCTCGGAAATCAAGGAATTTTTCTTCCATCAGCATGTGGTGGAAAAGGTACTTGTGGCGAGTGTAAATGTCAGGTTATCGAAGGTGGCGGTGATGTTCTTCCAACAGAAACTAGCAAACTTTCACGTGGACAAATTAAAGAGCATTACAGACTTTCTTGCCAAGTGCCTGTTAAAGCTAATATAAAAATTCAAGTGCCCGACGAAGTATTTGACATTAAGAAATGGGAATGTACAGTTAGCTCAAATAATAACGTTGCTACTTTTATTAAAGAACTTGTTTTAAAACTACCTGAAGGCGAAAACGTTGATTTCCGTGCCGGTGGATATATTCAAATTGAAGCTCCTGCTCACGTAGTAAAATATTCTGATTTTATAATTGAAGATGAATACAAAGGCGACTGGGATCAGTTTAACTTGTGGAAATTTGTGTCTAAAGTTGAAGAACCAGTTTTACGTGCTTATTCTATGGCAAGTTACCCTGAAGAAAAAGGTATGGTTATGCTAAATGTTCGTATTGCATCACCTCCTCCAAGATTACCAGATGTTCCACCTGGACAAATGTCTTCATTTATTTTTAATCTTAAACCAGGTGATAAGGTTACTATTTCTGGACCTTATGGCGAATTTTTTGCAAAAGACACTGATTCAGAAATGGTATTTATTGGTGGTGGTGCTGGTATGGCTCCAATGCGTTCACATATATTTGATCAATTAAAAAGATTGAACAGCAAGCGCAAAATTTCTTTCTGGTATGGTGCTCGTAGTTTACGTGAGTCTTTTTATAATGATGAATTTGATGAACTTGCAAAAAATCATTCTAATTTTGAATGGCATTTGGCACTTTCTGAGCCTCAACCAGAGGATAATTGGACTGGTATGACTGGGTTTATTCACCAGGTTCTTTATGATAATTATCTAAAAACTCATCCCGCACCTGAAGATTGTGAATATTACATGTGTGGACCTCCTATGATGAATTCTGCAGTTATTAAAATGCTCGAAAATCTTGGCGTTGAACGCGAAAACATTATGCTTGACGATTTTGGTGGTTAATTTTTATAAGAATTTTAGCGGAATTATATTTTTATAATTCCGCTATTATCTTTTCTTTTATCATTCTCAATTTTTATTTCTATGAAAAAAATACTTTTAATTATAATTCCAATTTTGCTATTTGCATTTAGCTGCGCAAATTCTATTGAAGATGAAGTTCATTTTATTAATGGTGAAACTATGGGAACTACTTTTTCAATTAAATTTACTTCAAAAACTCCAATCGATATTTTACAAATTGAAACCGAAATTAATAACATACTCCAAATAGTTAATCAGCAAATGTCCACTTTTATTCCAAGTTCTGAATTATCACTTTTTAACTCATCTTTAGATACAAACTGGATTAATGTTTCATCCGATTTGGCTTTTGTTGTGAATGAAGCTCAGAATATTAGCAAATTATCAAATGGTAAGTTTGATATTACAATTGCCCCTTTAGTTAATCTTTGGGGATTTGGACCAAACGATAAACCACAAACAATTCCAACCCAAGATGTAATTGATGAATTTAAACAATATGTAGGTTACAAAAACATTGAAGTTAGTTTTTCACCGCCTTCAATAAAAAAACATCATCCAAAAGTTACTTGCGATTTATCGGCAATTGCAAAAGGATTTGGTGTTGATAAAGTTTCTGAATATTTGCTTTCAAAAGGTGTTGATAATCATCTTGTTGAAATTGGTGGTGAACTTAGAGCAAGTGGCAAAAAATTTAATAACGATTGGCTTGTAGGAATTTCTGCTCCAAATCAGTCAGTTACCATTCAAGAAAAAATAAAATTGAATAATCTTTCAATGGCTACTTCTGGTGATTATTGGAACTATTTCGAAGAAAATGGTATTAGATATTCGCATACTATAGATCCATTAACTGGAAAGCCAATAACTCATAATCTCGCTTCTGTTACAGTTGTTGCCCATACTTGCGCCGAAAGTGACGCTTTTGCAACAGCAATTGATGTTATGGGTCCCGAAGAAGGTCTTCAATTTGCAAATAATAATGAACTTAAAGTTTATTTAATTGTTAAAGGTAAAGATAATTTCGAGGTTTTATACACACCTCAGTTTGAAAATTTAATATCTAAAGGAAATTAATAATGGCACAATATATAATCATTTTTGTATTCTTTTTAATTGCATTAAGTTTAATGTTGCTAGCATTACAATTTAGCAAATATAAACGACGTGAGGATAACTGCTGCGGTGGTGGAAGTTGTTCGTCTGGTTCATCTCATGATCACAAAAAAGAATGTAAAAAGACTGAAGAAATTACAAATAAATTTTTAATTGATGTTGAAAAATTTAAAGTATAATTTTTCTATTTAGTTGAATGTTACTATAACAGTGGTTCCTTTATCTTTTTTGCTCTGGATATCAATTTTAGCTTGGTTTAGCTCACAATATTTTTTTACTAGTGATAAGCCTAAACCATTGCCTTCAAACCTTCTAGTATAACCCTGCTCTTCTTGTGTGAAAGGCATAAATATACTTGGGAAATATTCTTCACTTATTCCAATTCCAGTATCTGATATTGATACTACTACCTTACCATCCCTTGAATTTGACACAGTAATATTTATTTCACCTTCTTCTGTATACTTAACGGCATTATCAATAATTTGATTAAATATTTGATAAACAGAGTATTTATCTGCAAATACTATTCCTGTTTTAGAATTATTCTGAATTGAAAATGAAATTTTATCTTTGTTAAGTTTATCATTATACTCATTATATATTTGTCTAAGTATTCCATCATAAACATCAAATTCAGATTCATTATATTCATAAGTTCCAGTAGTTATTTCGGACATATTTAATATTAACTCTGTAGTTCTAATAATTCTTTTCCCAGCATGTTCAATTGCGTTAAAATTTGATTTCATATCATTATCTAATTTGCCTTCCATTTCATCTTTTATTAAAGTTGAATAACTCATTAGTATGTGAATTGGTGTTCTAATTTCGTGCGACATTTGAGCAAGAAATTCTGATTTTAATCTATCAGATTTTTCAGCTTCTTCTTTGGCAATAATTAACTGTCTATTAGATTCTTCGAGAGATTTATTTGAAATTAATTGTGCATTATAAAGTTGCGCATTTTTGATGGCGGTTGCAGCTTGCCCAGCTAATATTTCGAACATATTAGTAATTTCTTTTACTTTTATTTTATGTAGATGTTTTGAATCAACATAAATTACACCTATTTTTTTGCCCGAAGTAGTTAAGGGGGAACATAATATTGTTTGAAGATCTAGTAGAAAGATAGATTTGCTTTTTCTATTATCATTACCACTTTGTGCAGATTCTATAAACTTAGATTCTCCTGTAATAAAAACATCATCAACAACTGATTGACTAACGGAAAATTCATCTTTTGGTATTTCTCCTTCATTTGAATTAAGCCCAAGTTTATATTCTAATTTACCCTCTTCATTTTTTAATACAATAAATCCTCTTTCGGTACCAGTTAATGAAATAGCATATTTTAAAACTAAAGCTAAAACATCATCAATTATTAGAGTTTTATTAATTGCATTTACAATATTTAGAATAATTTCTAAATTATTAGATCCTTCATTCAATATACTTGAATAATTGTCGTGCGATTCTTTAACAAGCTTTGATATTTTGCTAAATTCCATAGATTAACTACAAATATTGTTCAATTTTATTGAATCAAATCTACAAAATTTATTTGGTAAGGAGAGATTCAATTTTTTTTATTTCAGAAACTGATTTTATTTTTTTATAGTATTTCAAAGCAGTATCTAAATATTTATTGGCACTTTGTGTTTGGTTAGAAGCTAAATAGAGTACTCCTAATTCATAAGCTGTCTCTGCATAGTTTAATTTATTACCAAGCTCACTATTAATTCTTAAGCTAGTCAATAAATAACTTTCAGATAAGTTATATTTTTGAGATTTTCTTTCAATAATACCTTTTACACGATAAATATCAGCAATAGTTAATCTATCATTTATTTGGTTACTAATATTCATACTTTGTTCAGCAAATTCTGAAGCTAACTCAAGTTCATTTTTTTCCGCATAAATGTATGCTTTACCTAGATAAGAAATTGCTAAAGTAATTAAGTTTTTATCTTCATTTGATTTATCAACGCTAGTATTAAATTCTTCAAGAGCAGATTCATAATTACCCATTTTACTGAAAAGCATACCTAAATTATGATGTGTGCTAGCAATTCTATTTAAATCATTTGCTTTTTCAAATTTGGAAAGTGCCTTTCGATAATTTTTTTCGGCTTCTTTTACTTCACCAACAATACTATTAAGAATTCCTAAATTTATTAAAATTAGGGCATCTAAATTATCACTATTTTTACCTTTCAATTTTTCAAGTCCAGATTCAAAATTTTGTCTAGCAGAATCTAAGACTCCCCTTTCAGCATAAAAAGTTCCTAAAATATTTTCACATCTTGCAACACCTTTCATGTTGTTTAAATTTTCAAATATTTTTTTCGCCTTTCGCACATAACCAAAACTCTCATTCCATTTTGCTTGTAATGAAGAAACCTCACTTAACCCAATTAATGCAAAAGCAGCTTCATTTTTAAATTTGTCCATATTAGTTGTTCTAAGCAGAATTTGGCTGTAAATGTCAGAAGATAAAAATAAATCTCCCCTATTTAGAGAAATTTTGGCTAGATTTAATAATAATTGGATGTGCTTTTTTATAGGAATAATTGCTTCAGTAGATGTAATAATTCTATCAATAACTGATCTGATTTTAAAACTATTGCTAAAATTAATAAGTGCAATTTCTTTACTTTTAATTGCATCAGTCAAATATTCAGAAAAAACATTATTGATTAAATCATCGGTCTCTGTTTTTCCCAAATATTCTTCTAATATCTTACTATATTCTAATTTAATTTTATTAATTTCAATATTCATCATAACTCTTTATTTAAAAATTATTTTGTGAAACCATATCTAGAAAAGTGATTAAGCTCTGCCCCATCCACAGTAACCTCATATTCAGTTGCATTAACTATTAGTGTATTATAATCAACTGAGTAAAATTTTCCATTTTCTCCTATATAATTGAAACCTACTTTGTCTTTGTCATCAACATTTACACCTTTAAATGATAATGATAGAGATACAGAGTTATTGAATGACATTGAAGGTTCAAAATCTAACGCTGCTAAATCACCTGCTAACGAAATTGAAATGGATTTTTCACCATTAAAAGAATTGGCTGGAAAAACAAGTTCTCCAATCACACTAGAACTTTTATCCTCAGATCGAAAATCGATTTCAATTTTACCACCAACTTTGCCGTCAATTTTTTTAGAAACTGCTGTTTTCATTAATTGCGAAGTGGGGCTGGAATTAAATTTTAAAATTTGATTTTGTGCATTATCTTTTCCAGGTTCAGTAAGATTTGTTTTTCCAGAACATCCCCATATTCCTAAACTTACAACAGCAACAATAAGTAATACTCTTTTCATTATAACCTCTTAATAATTAATATAATATTGATAATATTGGTTATTAGTTTTTACAACAATTGTACCAAAAAACAATTGTTATAATTTAGACATATTTTATCAATGTTTCAAATTTAAAATGATTTTGTGTGTAATTATTACCGGTAAAAAAGTAGACTATTTATCCGAAGTAACGATTTTATTAAAACTTTCCACAATAGAATAAAGTCTAATTTTAAATAAAGATTTTGTTATTACTTCAGATACAGTTTCAGATGCAATATAATTCAAAATTGAATTTGCCATTTCAGCATATTCTTTGGCTTTATAAGTATTACCTCTATCAAAGTAAAATTTTGCTAAATCATGTACTACAAATATTGTAATTTCTGAAATTGAACAATTTTGAAGTATAATAAATGATTTTTGAAGCAATATATTTTTTGTTAAACTTGAATCCATTTGATAGTTTATTGGTATTTTGCTTAAAATATAAAACCTATGGGCTGCAACCATTTGGTTAAATTCACAAACATCTGTAAGTATTTTTTCGTTAAGCAAAGAAACCGTTATTTCATATTCCTCGTTTTTACAAAACTCACTAGCTAACATCAACTGAATGTCTGCAGCAAATAAGCGTTCATTATTTATAGAAAGTTCGTTCTTAATAAAATTAATACTTTCTAAATTTAAATTTCCATTTCTCATTTTTTCAAGATATAAAGAATAGTATTCAAATTGATATTTACCTCTATTTGATTTAATAGGAAGATATTCTTTTATTTTATTAATGCTGTCAGAAAGAGCTTCTGTATTTGAAATTGCGATAAAGAATTTTGCTTCTAACAATAATGCTTCAACATATTCATCATCATTATTTAAATTTTCAAAAATAGATTTTGCTATTTGAATTGAATCAAATGACTTTTGATATTCGCATATTGCAAGATTAGTTTCACACAAATTGCTATTTATAAGACCAAATCCATATTTATTTCCTAATCCTTTGAAAATATTACCAGCCTTTTTGTAAACACTAATTGCTTTTTCATAATTTGCATGTTCGTAATAAAACACTCCTGTATTCAATAAAACATTGGCTTCCTGATTTACATTACCAATTGATCTGTTCAACTGAAGAGCTTTGTTCCAATGTTTTTCGGCATTATTAAAATCGCCAAGCATGTTATAAATATTCCCAAGATTTAGTTCACTACCAGCCATACGACTAAAATTGTTTGTCTTACTATTTGTCTTATTAGCTTCTTTAAAATAGTTTAGTGTTAAATTTAAATCCGATTTATTATAGAGATTTGAAATACCAAGCAAATTAAGAGCGCGTCCTTTAATTTCAGTTTTATTTTCAGATGTTTTTAGAATTTCCCTACAAATATCATCCGCTTTTGAGTAATTATTTAAGTCAATATAGGCACCAGCTAATTCAAGATA
>Ga0180007_10000914_pt1 | contig 43680 bp, 23 predicted proteins | sample MM_PC_MetaG_FD_121122 | JGI IMG/M metagenome (GOLD analysis project Ga0180007, IMG submission 121122) | Groundwater microbial communities from the Aspo Hard Rock Laboratory (HRL) deep subsurface site, Sweden - MM_PC_MetaG | ecosystem: Environmental > Aquatic > Deep subsurface > Groundwater... | reverse complement strand
GCGGGTATCAAAACTAAACGCGACCGTGTTCGTCCGCGCGTCAAGCTGGTTGGTCATTTCACTGTATTCGTTGTAGGAATAGCGCCATATACCCATATCAGGGTCATTCATTTTAATTTTGCGTGAGAGATCATCGTATTCTATCGCGATAACATTTTCTCCACTGTCAGTTGGGGAGAGAAGGTTTCCTTTTCGGTCGTATGAGTAATCAATTCGCGAATATATTGTTTCAGTGCTGCGTACTTTATTGATGTAGTCTATTGATGAAATTACTCTTCCGTACTCGTCGCTGATACGCTCGGAAATATTCCCGTTAGGGTCGGTGAGTATCCAGAATTCTTTGTTTCTGTCGCAGTTTGCGTGGATAACGGACGCAATGCGGTTGATTAACTCGTATATATACAATTTTTTCACTCGTCTTTCCTGATGAGTATGTATAAAAAAAATGAGGGGCATCCTCACACCCCGTACATGAAGAACACATACAGTCCCGTTGCGCCTGCAAGTACACACAGGGAGGGTTTTACCAGATGCCGCATGGCGGTAAACGGGCTTGTACAGAAATATTTATTTGTCACTACAAGACACACATGTACAGGAGATAAAATCATTCCGATGTACCCGAAACCGTACCCCAGCGCAGTTACTGCCATAATTTGATTGACAGGCGGATTATTTCCCAACAGGTTCATGATAAGCGGAAAACTTGCTCCGACAAAACCAACACAAATTCCGGTGGTGAGGCCGCAGATATAGGGGAGCAGCGCATAGAGAAACACAAAAGGTATTCCCCACGACAGCAGTTCATTTCGTACCATATCAATAAGAAGTGTGCCGTGAGGAAGCGGCGAATCAATGTATGCGCCGTAGAGACGTATAATAACCACAAGAAGGGCGAGCGACAGGCTTTCTTTTGAAAAAATCATCTGCAGCCACTTCTTAATACTTAGCGGTGAAATAATCTGCAGGAAAACCTGCGCAAAAAAAATCCCGCCGATCATTGGTACATACGTATTAATTTGAAGACTGCCCGGAATAATTATTCTGATTAAAAAGAAAAATACAACAGTAATAAAAACAGGAAGCATTGCGCGGGCAAAAATAAGTATATTTTTTTTTCTCTCTGTGTGGAATGTAATACCGGCAGGAACACGGGGAATCTTCCGCAGAATGAAGAGATACCCTCCGGTCACCGAGCACACGCTGAGCAGTATCTGCATTGCCGAAAATGTCAGCATGGGCAGGCCGGTTATCTGCACCGCAAGAAGCACCCCGGGATACAGCGGCCACCAGTATTCCCAGATATGACGAAACCAGTAGTTTATGCATGTTTTAAGTTCGGGCCTGAGTAATTCTTCGCTGTCGCAGTCCTGAACCAGCGGGGCGCTGAATAACGCACCTCCGGGCATCGGTAATAAACCGATTAGAGCCGGCAGGAGTGCAAAAGACGCGCTCCGTCCGGTTAAGGCTTTTACCGCACCTACGAGATTTTTCATGCTCCCGGTTTCCGCCATTTGTATGCTCAGCCAGATAACCTGAAATACCACAAGAGTAAGAAAAAATGTATCGTATGAAAAAACGCATGACAGTGCAATATTGAGGGCGGACTTGGCGGTGTGTCCGCACCAGAAAACAAGCGCAACGGTTCCTATAGCCATTGACAGGCTGAGTTTTTTTACTGCCCGGTACATGACGAGTATAACTGCGAGAGAAACAAGAATTTTTACAAGGTATGGAATATGCATCGCGGTTTATATTACTCCAATTGAAATTTTATACGAGTGAACTGATTGATGCGACATTATTTTATCAGACATGTTTAAAAAATGATAGTTGAAGTGACCGCAAAATTCAGGCCGAATTGTACATAATCTTCCTTGCGGATATTTTCTCTTCTGGAACTGAACGCTGAATTAACGGAATTATCCGTAACGCCTTGTCCGTTTTTTTTAAAGCGTGCCTTTACTTCGGCAGGATCAACTTTTTTATACGCGGCGTATGTTTCGGCAATAATCTGCTGCACAAAAGCGATATCAACTTTGAACCCGAGACGGAAATTCTGGGAAAAATCGTAGTTCCACGCATACCCTGTTTTGGCCTGCCAAAGCGGCATTTCTCCCGGTCCGCCGAATGGGAACTTCAGCGTCAGATCTTTACGGGCGAGCGTATTGGGCTGCGCATTGGGATCAATACCCGTGTATTCATTTACCCGGTTAATTTCGTTAAAGGAATAAAACACACTGTCATCCACATACGGCAGTTCATACTGATACAGTTTCAGGTCAAGCGTAATTGAACGTGAACTGTTTTGCGGAAGTGTTATCGTGTGCGTGAAGAACTTGAAAGTGAATGGCTCTTTTTTTCTCCATGAAAAATTGAGCGTGAGGGAGTGATCCATTTTCCGGGTAGTTACTTTTTCTTCAAGACCATAATCATTGACTGACAAAAGGCGGTGCGTGTCTTCATACATGCCGATATTGAGTGTATTTGTATTGGTATTGCCTTCTTTTGTCATCCAGGTAAAGCTGGAGAGCGGCTCGGTTACTTCACGGTTGAAGTACGGTCCAATTCCCATATATTGTGTGGTTTTAAATCCTTTTGTATTCCGGTCGGTGTATAAATAATAAAGCGCACGCTCATCATCGGTGATACCCAGCCGGTACGAACTTTGAATGTCCACATTTTTAAAAATTTTCCAGTAGGAATTTACACCGATATTGTGGTTTTTTTTTATATCTTTAGTGTTATAATTGCAATTTTCATTAAACCGGTAGTCCCCGGAAAGGGTAATGCGTTTATCAAATCCCCGGCCTTTCGGCAATATCCGGCTGACCGCCTGTGAGAGAGTGTCAAAACTTTTTGAAGTTGAAAAGTCACGGCTCGATGATTGTTCTATTCTCCATCCGGTTTTTGATGTCCGGAGATTGCCGTTATATGAGAACTGATTAGGCAGGATGTGACTGAATAAATTAAGGAATTTTACTTTTTTAAAATCACTGAGATGCATAGTCATGCGGAAGGAATCATTGTAATCGAGTTTTTCATTGTACGCGCTATGCGCAGCAAAACTGTCCATATATTCTGATGTGTCGTAATTTTGCCGTTTTTTTTCATAATTAACCAAATCTCCCGCCAATCGCGCGGCTCTGAAGCGGTGGTAATACTTGAAATTAAGATAGGCCTTTTCCCGGGCAATCTGGTCCAGATCATTATCATTTGTATTAAATAAACACACAAGAGCAAATGCCGCATCAGCGAGAAAACCCCAGTCAAAATACGGCGGGAGGTTGTAAAACAAAGGCATGGTTTTCTCCAGATACCAATTCTGCCGGTCGCCTGAACCCATGCCGTAATTATAATACTGCTGCATATTGGTATCATTCTGGATTTCTTTCCACATTGTATAGGACGGATCCTTTACTTCAAAGGAATCACTCATTACATCCTTTGTATTATAGTTTGCCGATCGGGTAAAACTCAGCGGCATACTTCTGATGAAGAATTTGTCAAATTGATACGGAGCGCTTACCGACAGTGATAATGTATTTCCGAAATCACGGTATGTTCTTGGCTTTGAATAAAAATTTGTTATCCGGTCAGCTTTCTCGGAAAGTCCGGGAACACCGGGGTGATTCTGAAGAAACTGCGACCGGTTAAAAGACTGGATTTTTTTTTCAAAACCGGACTCTGAATACCGGTAGGAACCGGAAATATTCCATGAAGGCAGCAACGAAAAATATCGTTTTGAATTATTCAGGTTTACGGTATAGTTATGACTTTTCCCCACATATTGTCCGCTCTTTGGAACATATGCATCCTGCCACATACTCGCCAGTTCAGGCCAGTAAAATTCATACCATTCATCACGCTCCGCCTCGACTTCAAATTTATTTCTGATGTCAGCAAGGATGATTTCATTACTTGTGTATTTTGCTACATGCTGCTCTCCTCTGCCGTAAGATAGCGAGGAGGTAAATGATCGTAGTGAAAAACCGCCGTTAATGGACTGATCGCGGTTAAAATAGTAATTTAGATTCTGAAGATATCTTGATTTGCGGGTGAGTGTTGAATCAGGATCTGGAAAAAAATCGGTTACGGGATTTCGTTTATATACCGGATCGCCGGAGATGACCTGAAAAGGATAAAACAGATTGTAATCTGAATTATATACCTGTACTGCAGCGGCTTTTGCGTAATTGGTTAATTCAATGACACGGTCAAACCTGGTGCTGATGCTGTACCCTCCACGTATTGTGAGATTCTTGGTAATTCTCCAGTCTTTTGATGAGGAAAGACTATAACCTTTACTGTACGATGATTGTTCTTTAATAAGCAAATCTTTTTTATCCGCGGTTTGAAGGACTGCAGTATTTGGGAGAGGGTCAAACCGTATATTTCTATTCCGGTTATAAGATACGGCGTGCGTAATCGGCGGGAGTAATTTATTGATACGCGCTATGGGATGATTAAGGGTGAAGCTCGCGGATCGGTTGCGGCTGTCGCTCATTGACTGGTTTTCCATCGGCAGAAGGTCGGTATTAAACTGGGAAACAGAATAATGATGACCTTCATTGAATGAGAAACCAAGGCTGCGCAGAAGAGTAAACCCGCTGTTATAATTAAAACTTTCATTTTGAGTCGCCCTGCCCGGAACATCGATAGGTGTAAAGCCGAGGCCTTCATGACGAAAATTTGCCTCGGCTCTCAGGCCGCTTAAAACTTCGGTATTTTTAATCTGTACGGGTTTGTTTTTTCCAAGCGAGAGATTGAGACGGTAACTGTTGCCGAATTGAATCAGATCGTTATCAAAAATTATTTCATTTACCCATATTTTACCTGCCCGTGTATTCCCGTCAATTCCGTTACGTACGCCGAATGCCGTATAGGAAAGTTTGTAGAGAGTGGGGATACCTATTTTGCGCAGGACATAATTTGTTGCCGGTATGGGATTGGCCGCGAGGGAATCTTTATTCCCCCGCGATGACACTTTTTCCGCCCGATGGCTTACCAGAAATGCATTTGTTCCGCGTTGTTTCTCAAAAAGTTTTGCTTCATCACTGTCTTTAGCCTGAAGATGTATAGTGAGTTCATGCCATTTGTTGTCATCTTTCGCGCCGACATTTGTAACCGGCATAATTAATTCCCAATAATTTACCGGATCTGCTCCGAAACGGTAAATGAGCTGCTCTCTCCCGTCGCTGGAATAATCGCGCAGATATGTATAAAATTTTAATTCACGATAGTATGAAATATCGAGCGAGCGGGTAAGATTTTGTTCTTCAACCAATCCAAGTACGCCGTTTGTCCAATCCGCAGTATTGGTAACCGCAATACCGCTCAGATTATAATTCAATTCAAGCGCGCTTTCTTTGAGTTTATCAAACTCCTGTGCATTCATAGTTCCATGCAGGTTTTCATATGTTTTCCGGTACGCCCGCGAAAGATTATTTGCGCGGTAACCCACATCGGAGTGAGAATCAATACTGACTGCATCAAACTGTATGGGTTTTTGAACCTCAATGCCGTCGACCTGAACATTTTTCCATGTCCTTCCTTTGAATTTAACTGAATCTATAACCAGTCTGCCTGCGCGTCCGGAATTAGTACCGACTTGCTGAATATTCATACGTATGCTTGTTGCTGCGGAGATATTGTTCGTGATGAGAATTGACTGATTAAGGGGAATGGTTATTTTAATGTAGTTTTCACTTTGATAAGGATCCGCAGAATCTTCTGCAGTATCAGCCATAAAAGAATAAAATGCTCCGTTAGTATACATGCCGTTGGACTTAAAATTCCCGAAAGGGATAATTTCATTGGAAATATACTGTGCAGTAAATAAAGGAAAGTAGGAAATATTATTAATTCCGACTGTGTTTATGCTCGGATAGGTAACCGCTTCATCATTTCGTGATAGTAGTCCATCCTGATTCATATCTTCAGTATCACGTCTGCCGTTGCCAATCGAGAGCGCATTCCTGGCTGACCAGCCTTTTATTCCCGCACCAAGATACGTATGGATTGAGCGCAGACCGTTATTGTAGGAGAAAGGAAATCCTTCTATATCGCTTTCTGTAAGTTCTTCATTCAGTATTCCGTTGAGATCAATATCTTCATTAAGGTGTCCGACATCAATTGATAGACCTATGACACCCGGATCGGTATTAATTAATTCGCCTGTTTCATGGTTAATAGTTTTCACTAATTTATAAATTATTTCGATGGTGTTATACCGCGTAAAATCCCGGGAGCGTTTATAATATTCTGCGGGAATGGTAAATGAAACATAATTGAAATTGGAAAAATCACTTTCATCCGGAGGGAATTCATAATCAAATGCGAGCGCGGCCTGATCGGGAAACAATCCGGAATTGAGATGTCCTTCACCGTAGAGCGCATACGGCCCCGGTCTGACCGTAAATGGACGGAAATTTACATCCTGTCTGTAGTATAAGCCGGTATTTTCATTGTTTTTGAACATTCTTTCTTCATCCGACCGGGTAAACGGTACGGTTGTACGGTTATCGTTGCGGCTGTAAAGCGAATAGTCGATGAAATACGCATAGCCAAGACGCATCCCTGAACTCTCCAGACGGGGATTAGCACAGTAAAAATAGTTATAAATAGTCCGGGGCAGTTGATACACCAGCTCTTCGCCTTCCATGCTTTTGTAGATGGCGCTGTTTTTGCGGTTACGGTCAAATACTGAAAAGGCATATTCACCCGAAATTTTAAATGACCAGTCCGGGTGCCGCTGACGGGCTATAAGTGAAACCAGGTCTATACTGCTGTCGACATCCATAACGAGCTGAGCAGTGGGTTCACTTCCTATTGTCGGAGCGGTCAGAGTGTTTTGTCCGAGTGTTGCTGCAACCGTGGCCCCGATATAATTATCCTGGCCCCGAAGATTATAATCAATTCGACCGAGGGCGACAAGCCGCTGCATGGAAGTGCCGAAAGGCTTGTATTCATAATGTACCGCCACCTTATCTCCGCGCATTAACGGATTGGCTTCTTTGAATGAAATGCGTCCGATATAATAATTAATCGTATATTCGCTGCGGTCCAGCCGTTTGCCGTTTTTATATACTACAACCGAATTCGGAACGATATTATACTTTCCAAGGTCGATGTAACTTTGTTCCGGCCGCCGGTAATCTATTGCCATTTTAATCCCATGATTATTCTGCGTATCCGGACTTCGGACATCATACATGTTTTTATAAAATAAACCGCCATTTCCGCTGAATACTCTTGGGTTTTCAAAGTAAAAATAACTTTCGGATATTTTTAAGGTTGCGCGGCCGTAATATTTAAACACATGCGAATATGTTCCGAGCCATTCATACGGATCAATTAATTCTTCAGTAGCCGCATTGAGAAGTTTCATACGGAAAGTATGTGTTTCAATATCTGAAGGCACTCTGTAGCGGTTTCGCAGTTCGAGCGAAGCGTTTATTCTCTCCACGCTGCCCATTTCACTTTCTGGTATATTGATTACCGCAAAATTTGAAAACCCAATTCCGCTTACGGAGAAACCACCGATAGGTTCAATGGTGCGGTTGGTGCCGAAAAAAAGGACACTGTTTGTTTCTGATGAAGGCACATTCCCCCCCGGGGCGATCCATGTATAAAACAGGATTGAAAATCCTGCACTTTGAGGTTTCCGTCCCTTGGTATCAAAAACACTTAATGATTTATCGAAGCTGTAATTGACACGGCTTTCTTCTTTGAAATAATATGTGTTGGTTACCCCGGGGCTTTTAATACTGCGGAGAATAAAATCCGCCTGAGTTAATTCCAGTTCAGTGCCGCTGAATGCATGAAAAAAACGGATACTGTCCTCATTGATTCCCTGATCGGGCAGCTGATAGTACCGCTCACGTATATAGTCCACATCCCGCGTAATTATTGTTTCACCGATGACTGTCTCATACATTTCACTTACGCCTTTTGTCATACTCACCGCAGCTTCAAATGACACCGGCCCTTTACCGCCTTCGGCGCGCAGTCCGAAAGTCTGCTTTGCGGAACCGCCGGTAGTAAGAAATTCAGACCGGCCTTTTACGTTCAGGTTGACATTACCCAGTTTCACACTTTTCACCGTATCGGTTTTATCGCCTAAATACTGTACATTATAAGTGTTTTCTGTCGAACTGGAATCATGCCTGAGGCTGACATCTATCTTGCGCCCGACTTTCCCTTCAAGACTGATTGAAAGGTGCTGGTTGGCCTTCAGACCATCGGAAATATCCTTTGAGCTGAATCCATGTTTGTCGCCGGTAATACGCTGTTGTTCATTAGTAGGAAATATCCGGTTATAATCATACTCGGATTTGCGGTACGCATCAGGATCGAGCTGATACAGATACCAGGCATGCCCGAATTCCAGCGTGAGTGTCTGGGAGCCGAAAAGCCGCATGTGGGTTTCAATAGAATCGAGCTCAAAACCCAGTCTGCCCTGACCGTCCTTCCCGATTACATTTTTTTCTTTCACCGGACGGAATGAGGCAAGCTGCCGGCGTTTATCAAAGTCATAATTGAAATAATCTTCACCGAAAACAGATGAAGGATCCGCATAAAACTGCCGCAGCATCATATCTTTCAGCGCGCGGTCGAGTTCAGTATATGATAAATCTATTCTGCTGAAATCCCAGAAAGAATCGTTGGTAATAACCCTGTATGCGGTTTCTTCGATAACGATGTTGGTGTTAAATGTGTCCGCAGGTGTAACCGGTTTGGCAAAATCCGGGAAATTGTATATTTCGACTCCACTGAGAAATACCTGGACCGCCGCCGCATAAAAACAGAATAATTTTAATTTCAATCCGGTACAAATAGCTGCTTCATTTTTTCTGAGACTACTTTAAAAAGACAGAATTAATATCATTGAACATAACGAAAATGAACATAAAAATAATGAGAATAAAACCGGCGGTCTGAAGCGCGAACACAAGTTTTACCGGAGGCGGCCGCTTTCTGATTAACTCATAACTGATGAGCACAATATGCCCCCCGTCCAGCACGGGAATGGGAAGGATATTAATTACCGCAAGGCTTATTCCTATTTTGACGAAGATGAGAATAAAATATGCCAGACCTTTTGTGTTGCCGACCTGATAGGTAAAATCAATAATTTTTATAGGACCTCCCATCATTTTCGGAGAAAGCTTTCCGGTTACCAGTTTTTTCAGCCCGGAAACCACTTCATTGAATTCACGGCCGATTCGGGGAAACGATTTTACAAACGCGACGGGTAGGCTGTACCTGATTATTTTCCCTTCCGGGGCGAGTGCGCCGATCCAGCCCGCGGGTTTCATTACACGGTGCGCAGCAGGAACGGTGAAGGAATGACGTTTTGCACCTCTCATATAAGTATATTCAAGACCGCCGTTTTTTTCATGGAATAACACCAGGGTGTCGCCGGGCTGAAAACTTCCGCTTATCCCGGTAATGAAAGGCTCTACGTGCGTTATTTCCCTGCTTTTATTTGCATCGCTTACGGACGGAGAAATTCCGGCGAGATATCGTTCTTCGGATGTATCGTATAATGGAAAAACCGGAACGGAAATAGTTTTTCCTTTACGTTTGAATTCTGTGCGCACGGGACCTTTGCCGGTGTAGGAAATAAATGATTGATATACATCTTCCCAGCCCTTAACAGTATTGTCATTAATTGTAAGTATTTCATCACCGTTCTGAAGCCCTGCGGCGGCAGCGGGGAAAAGAGGGCGTACATCGATAACCGCGCGTGTCATAAAACCCTTCTCTGGTATATCCCGCCGTCCTACCGTTGTCCGCACCGTTCGTATCGGGGCATCAGCGCTGTCGCGGATATCCAGTTCAATCTCATCGCCGGGATTTTGGTGAATGATCTGAATAATACCTGATATAGTATTGCGTACCGCATTTTTTATACGTACCTGCTCGATAATTGTTCCTTTTCGTATACCTTTCATGTATAACGGTTCACTGATTTCAAAATCAGCAAAAACTGCTCTGTTCCATGGCAGAAACCCTGCATCATAAAAATCTGAGGGAGAAGTTTTATCGTCATCTTCGCTCTGAATCGCAGTTACCAGGGTTTCTCCGTTTCTTGTATATTGAATTTCAACCGGTGATTTGCCGGATGTGAGCGCGATATGTGTCATATAATCTTCAAAAGTTTCTGTGGGATTGCCATTCACTGCGGTAATTTCGTCGCCGCGGATAAAACCGGCTGCAGCAGCAGGAGAAAAAGGACGCACCCCGCCAAGCCGGTTTGATTCGAACGGTATGCCGATAATCAGTGCAGTCATTAAAAGAAAAAAGGCAAAGACCGTGTTCATGATTACCCCGGCGACAATAACTGACATGCGCGCCAGGGGGGATTTCGCAGTATAACTGTCATGATCAGGAGTAGAACTTTCCACAGTATCATTTTCCTCCGTTTTTTTTGGAAGATCTTCCTGGCCCTTCATTTTTACATAACCGCCGACAGGTATCATTGATAAAATATACTCTGTGCCGCTGGAATCGGTCCGCAGTACAAACAGTCGCGGACCCATGCCAATGGAAAAGGTCTCCACCTTGATCCCCGCGCGCCGCGCCATAATAAAATGACCCAATTCGTGTACGAAAATTGTAAGGGTAAGACCAAGAATGATTAAAATAATAAACAACATTTAAAACTCCGGATAATTAAAATTGAACGTGAAACCGCTTGCGTCATGATGCCCGCCTCCGCCGAATTTTTCTGCGTATGCCGAGCAGTCAAAAACGCCCTTTCCCCTGACCGCACCCTTTTTTTCATTAAGGTCAATATGTATCGCGTAATCGAGGTTGAATTTATTGATTGCCGCATTCAGAATTACGGAGCTTTTGCCGTGCGTGTAGACAACACCGTAGCGGTTGCCATTCGAATCAGTTTTTTGAATCATATCTGTGAAACATTTTTCAACTGCATCTTTTTCCCGCCGTAATTCGTAGTCAATAAGTGCTTTTTCGGATTCGCTGAACGTCATTGATGGATTCCGGTAAAAGCGTTTAATAAAAAGCGAGTCGCCGAGAATATAATGAAGTGTGTTGAGCTCCGCGCTCCGGCTGTCTTTATTGAGCCACAGATCGCGGTCATTAACGGTAAGAACAAAATCACGGAATTTTTCAAGCCCGCTGTGCTGTGTAACCAAATGGTTTAAAAAAAGAAGGGAGCCGCATTCGGTGTTTGAAAACACCGCCCGCGCGTCAACCGATGAAGGGAAAGTGTAGCCACTAAGCCATGACCTGGATGCGTGATGATCATATATTTCGATTTTTGATTTTTTTTCAGCGAGTATCGCAGTAACCGCTCCGAGGTTTTTTTCTGAGCCGCAGATATCCACCGCATACATGGTATGTTCCGGCGGCACAAAACCGGCGGTCTTAATCATCTGTTCATCGATTTTTGTATGAGAACCAAAAACAATTTTTACGGTAGGGTCAATAGTTTTCGCCAGTATCGCTGCGGCGCATCCGTCAGGACAGTTCCCGTGGATAACAATGTATGATTTATGTTTCATGATTTTTTTTTGTTTTTATTTTTTTAGTAGAGCACAACGGGATACAATCCTCCGTCCCATTTCAACCGTATGGGGTGCGCTGGTTTCCAATCGGCAAAATAGGACTGGGCACCGTCACGTGATTCGCATAAAGGTATTTCATTGAGCATGGCCGATGTAGTAAGCCAGCCCACAGCCGGTTCATATACTTCGATGTACATATGAAACAATCTGGTTGATGTCCGTGCGGCGATACCGATTTTTCTCATTATTGCCGCTTCCAGTCCGGAGCGTTCCGGACAGGCGCCTGTTTTCTGATGACTGAGTTCCTCAGTTGTCATGTACATATCGCGTATATTTGTATAGGCTAAATTTCCGCTGAAAAACTGATACCTTTTATCCCAGTCGTATGTAATATTTTCATCAAGGGTGTTGCGTATATATTGCCATATATCTTTTAAAGTATTTGTTGGTTTAATGTGCAAAGCTATATTGTCAGAATATTCGGTAAACACTATTTTTTCCGCTTCAGATGTGAAAACCGGATACAGAGGGTTATTCTGCATACGGTTGACGTAATCAGCAACTGTTGAATTTCCGCTTATTTGCACATGGTAATCAAGGATTGTTTCTATATCTACACGGTAGAGCAGATCACAGAACAAAGTAACTGGATGATTCCGTTTGATTTCAATATTATATATAACCGATTCATCAGTAATTTTTTCATCGAAAATTTTAATCTTAGTTAATCCCCCGGCTGAAATTTTCCGGCTGAGGAGCGTCTTTCCGGGTTTGCTGTGAGGAAGCATAAAGGTCAAATGAATTCTTTCGCAATCGGTATCGCTGACTGCTCTGAGTGAATAATACCCTTTCGCACTGTACGAGCTCATCAGATAGGCGGATCGCAGCATTGTATTTCTGCGGATTATTTTAAGCGCGCGGTAGGTTCCCTGAAACACGCCGAAACTTTTCCCCATATATTCGTTTAATGCTTTTTTTGTGACCGTGCGGAATCCATGATTTTCCATACGGTGAATTGTCTGAAAGTCGATTTCTTTGGTGAACCTGAAAATTACATACACAGTGAGTAGGGGCAGCTTTTCAAGTTTTGACCTGAGTGTAGAATCATTGAATTCTCTGCTGCGGACATCGGCAATTATTACATTTTTGTCCGCTGCAAGGATAAGACTGCGCGCTTCGTTTTCTGGTATGTCCGAAGGCAGAGACCCGATAATACCTTCTGTTCGCTGATACGGAACCTGTACAGAACGTTCAGCCGACGCGGTGAAATTAGTGTCATCATCATACTTGTCTTTTGTCTCATCTGTTGCCTGCTGTGTGCGGAGCGTTTCTTCTTCGTTTGACAGTTCCTTACTGTTTGGTTCTGGTTTGGAAATAGTTCCGGAGGGACGAAGCACGATATGGTAAATAAGAAATATGATAAGAACCGCATTGAGCAGAATACTGAAAAAAACAAAATGCGCTGAGGTTATCTTTATTTTCATCACTGCTATCCGCAATCGAAGGTGTGTGTGCGATGAAGAATAATATTGTGCGAGGTCGGAATAAATTTGTTTTTCTGGAGCAGTCGCATCGCGCGGTAATTTGATCCCATTGTTTTTACTGACACAACAGAACATCCCCCCCGGCGTAAATCTTCAAGCGCGTAATTATTCAGCGCGTACCCTGCATGCGTTTTCTGGTATGACCGGTCAACTGCAATATAATCGAGACTCCCGTATCCTCTGCCGCAGATTTCGGAGAGCCCTTTGTTGTGTATTGAAGTGATAAACCCGGCCGGGCCGTTATCGCCATCATATACAAAAACGCGGTGACTTGGATTATTAAAACTGCGGACAATTGTTTCACTGAAAAAACGTGCGGTTTTTTCACGCGGAAAATAAGGATCGAAATAAAAACGGATATCTGTGTGCTCATTTTCTGCAATTGTGCGTACTTTATCCAGGTCATCCTCTGTACATGGCCGGATTCGTGAAAAATTATCATTACTGTATTGCGGCTGCGTGTCAAGATCGAGAGTATATACGGTTTCTGTGCAGACATAATAAAAGCCGCACTTCTGCAGGGCGTTGACTGCAGCAGTATTATCCGCCGGCTGTCTGCATATTAAAAAATATCCGTCTAGAATATCTTTTGCAGAAGAAAGAATGGCGTGGTAATTTTGCGTGTCCGAACAAATGAAGTTTGTGACAAAAGCGATTGGAAAGCCGAAGCTTTGCGAGAGTGTGTGGGATTTCTCAATAGTAATAACCGCGCTGAGGCTTTTGTCTTCGCCCGCTGTATATTTGATACACGAGGCACGCAGCGCGCGATTTGCATAATAGGCGGCAATTGTTTCCGGCTGAATTTTCTGAACAGCAAGCTGATATTTTTTGTAGGGATACGATAAAAAAAGTTTACCCAGTGACTCGGCATTAACTGCGTTCATATTTATTTCCGTTTGGTGTCAGCGGGGATAAACTGTGGTAAGGTAGTAATAATTTCCGGAATAAATACCGAGAAATGAAAACCGATACTCACGATAAAGGCTTTTACCAGCTTTTCAGTTTGCCGTCGTCTCCATCATACCGGCTGATGTAGGTGGGTTCTGTTACATCTACATCGGTATATACTTCGATTTTATCCATAAGTACTGCCTCTATTTGTGTAAGGGGGTAGTCACCCCAATCCGCTTTTGCCACATTAAACTCGACTGTTTTGGACTCGCTTACTTTAAATTCTTCATACACTTCCACCACCACGGCTTGTATTCCGTTATCGATTGTGTCAAAATTAAGATATAGAGAAAGCCTGACCGCGGTAAATTCTCCGTCATTTCTGAATTGTATGGCAAAATCTATTGAATCGGTGGTTGTGTCTTTTAATACAGTCCGTTCTCCGATATGGATAATCTGCTCTTCGCTGGGTCCTGCAATATCGGTATTACAGGAGTAAAAACAGAATATTAGTACTGAAAAAGGAAGTATTTTACCATTTACACTCATAAGATAATTATAATACATAGTGAAGTAATAGTCAAGTATAAAATGCCCTTATGAATACACACAAATATTTGCATCGGCGGTGTGAAAGGGGTGCGCGGGCGGTAATTCAGAGCAGAGATTTGTTTTTAATAGGCATCGTGGGAGGGTTTCGCTACCGGTAATTCAGGCGGACGTTTGCCGGTGGTTTTTTTTCAAAAGGCATCGTGGAAAGGTTTCGTAATCAGTAACTCATTCGGACGTTTGCCACTGCCTTCCTGGCAGCGGCTGCACTCGGAAAGAATGAAAAAATTGTGGCATCCTGCCATTTTTTCATTCTTTACGCCTCATGAATTACTGCTTACGAAACCTTTCCACTGAGTTATTAAAAACACACACTCCTGCTAATTGTCCTCGCTCTGAATTACCGGTTGCGAAATCCCTTCCACTGAGTTATAGAAAAAAACAAGTCGTCGCCATGAATAACCTGCGGCGGTCAGATACCCGAGAAACAGAGACGGTACAAAGGGTATTGGAATTTTTCTGAATGTGATCGGGTTATTCTTTTATGTCACAATTCGTCTTTGATCAGGGCATTTATCTGACGTGCAGCTTCTTTGGCAGCATACTTGCCTGAAACTATTTTTTTATTAATTGTCAAATCTCTTACTTCTGCAAATATCTGATACATTCGCCCCGTGTCGACATAGGCACTCATAGGAGACGGCAGTGTAAATGGCACCTCATCAAGAAATATCTGGTTCATGCCTTTGGGATGAGCCCGATTATTCAGAAACAAATCTGAATAAGCATATGATTTCACGATGGGTATATTGTAGCCTATTCGGGAGAGTCTTTCTGCGCCTTTACCCACAACTAAATATTCGAAAAGCTTCCAGACCTCTTCAGGGTTCTTTATCCTGGAGCTGATTACCCAACCATAGGGACCTGCCATCATATTAACCCGTTCCCGCCCTTCTCTGTGAATAGTTGGAGCTACACTCCAATTGAATGGGAGGTTCTGATTTATTAAGGTGCTGGCAAAGAATCTGCCTGAAAAAATCATTGCAAGCCGACTGGTTGAAAAAAGTGAAATAGTATCGGTATCCTGCCGTTCCGCTGCGCTTGGTGCAACGCGGTGCTTCATTGAGAGATTAATCCAGAATTCGAAGGCTTCTTCAGCAGCGGGTGTATCCAGCATACATTTTTTGCCATCATCGGAAAAAACTGTGCCGCCGTTCTGAAGTACTAAAGCGGCAACCATCGGTTCCAGAGAGCCGAAACGGGAATGAGCTCCTTCCCGGCTGGTTATTTTCTTTGCCAGCAGTACATACTCTTCCCAGCTCATACTGCGTTGCGCCATGGACAGACCACATTCCTCGAGTAAATCGGAATTGTAGATAATGGTCTGATCAGGAGAAAAATCTGTCCCGCATCCGTAAATTTTTCCTGAACCGATCTTCTGCCCGTCAAAGCGGTACTTGAACAGCGTGGATTCAAACAGATTGGTAAGTTTGAAGGTCTTTGACCTGGCGATAAAATCATCAATCGGCATAACTGCGTTCTTTCGGATGTAATAAGAAACCCTGTCCGGTGAGGTGCGGAAAATATCAGGCGCTTCGCCGGCGGCGATCAGCATCATGATTTTGTCATCATATCCAGTTGATACCCTGATCTGTTCAATTTTAATTTCCGGGTTCATTTTCTCATACGCGGTAAGCGATTTCCTCATTGCTTGCATGCCAACGTCCTTCGCTGAGTCCGGCAGAGCCACGCGAATTACTGTTTTTATTGCTGCTTTTTTTCCGGAACAGTCTGTAGTCAGCATAATTAGCGCGCTGAAGATGACCAGAGCAGAAATTTTGTGTTTTAATCTTTTAAACATGATTTTCCTCCTTTATTATAAATAATCATTTTTTTTTAATTAAAAGCCTGTATCTGTTTTCGATAAGTATTGGGTAATATCCGCAATGAAAAGAACAATTCATACCAATTTTTGAAGGTTCCCAGATTGATAAACCAGTATTAATAATTTCATCAAGAGCCTTAAGTTGTGTTTTTTCGAAAAGCACGGCGCTTAAACCAGCCGCTCTTGTCTGCATAGGCTGAAAATTAATTTTTTTAATTTCTTTTTGAAGTCTTGATTCATATTCGATAAGAGTAGCCGGGATATATCTCTTATAAAGGTCCAAAAGTTCCGGTTGGATGCCCTTGGAAGTATCATAAATGTCCAGACCAATTCGGATCAGTTGACTGTCTTTGGCTATTTCTTCAGAAGTAAACAATATGAAATACCCTTCACCATATCCGGTACAATGCTCAGCTTTCTTTCCGGTCTTCAGCGGAACGCCGATTGAATTTGCGTAGGCAGGAATATAAAATCGCGCCAGTTCGGATATCGCTGTTTTGGCTGCCAGATATATTCCGATTTTTTTTTCAGTTTCATCATTCAAGGCTTCTGCCAGATTGGCATAAGCGATCCAGCCGGCATATTCACTGTTGAGCATATCAACAGCATTGGCCCGGCCTCGATCCTGAGCCATCGAGGACATCCATGCCCAATCATTGAGTGCTTTTGGCCAGGCGGCTATCAGCTTGATGACTTCCCAATTTTGCCGTGTGCAATCGGTTTGTCCTGTCATCAATTGATTGAGATAAAATGCAGAACTCACTATTCCAAAAGCCTCATTATTGTCGCTGAAAAATCTGAAACCACCGTCAAAAACCGTCGGAAAAACAAAATTAACCAGATAACGGAAACCGGTGTATGGTTCAATGCGATACCGCACAAAAGTTTTATAAGAATAGAAATTGGCAACCTTGTTAAAATTATTATTCATTATAAATTCAATTCGTCTACGGGCTGCGGCATCGGTTTTCGGATCCAGATACGGATAACAGGAAAGTGTTCCTATGTAATAACCGAGAAGGCGGTACCAATCAATCATGGGATGATCAAGCATGCTCAGATAGCTATCGGAAAAATATGTATAATCCAGAGCGTTGACATCTTTATCGAAACCTCCTTTTGGAAGGTGCATCATCCATCCAGCCCAGCTTTGTGCGCCGACAGTTTGTTTTTTTGTTTTTATCAGGCCGGCTCGTACCTTATCACTGTTTGCCCATAAAATTTCGTCAATCATTCTTTGTTTCAGTTCAGCGTTTTTTTCGTCTTCGAACATTTTTTTATCAGGATTCAGGGAAAGAGGATATTCAAGCGGCTGTACGGGAATAGAGTAACTGACACTTGCGCTGTCCATTAATCCGTATGCCGGACCGTAATAGGTATCAAAGGATAAATCGCTGATTTTTTCCGGAATCTGTATGAAAAAATTTGTATTATACCGCTTCATCAGCATCAGGAGCGGCGGCAGCGGCGCCATAGTCATGGGTTTTGTTTGCCATTCATCAGATAATGTAAGATAGTCATAAGAGTTTTCTATGGTTATATTTTTCCCATCAGCATTGATTTTAAATGCTTCGTGACAAGTGACTGCTTTTTTGAGTGAAATTCTGCTCCATAATTCACATTGCTCGATCACTGCATCCGGCAGCACCCGGTTCCAACCCGCAGCCAGGCCTTTTTCTATCAGTTTAACTCCATACAGCGGCAGCAGTGTAAATGCCGTGATCGGTTTGTCAAAGGTTAAACGCAGTGTATCACCCGGCGTCAGAGTGAGGCTTTGGGGTTTTGCTGAAAAAACGATTAACACAGGAAAAAAATATTTTTCCGAAGATTCAGGCCAGACGAGCAGCCAGTTTTTATTCATTTCATTAAGGATTGATTCTTTTGCATCAATCTGAATATTTTTTAACCCGTCGTTTTCCTGCCAGGCTGCATATTTGATTTGCGGCATCGTGAGAAATATTCTGCGTTCTTCTTCATCAGGTCTTATCAGTGCGCCAGGTGATGCCAGTGAACTAATTACCTGTGTGTTTTTTCCTAATCGTGCACCGCTTAGATTCCATTGCTTGCTTATAGCATTAACTTTTGTTACAATTATTTTTTCTGGTTCAGCCGTCTGACTGCCCGCTTCGGAAAAACTCAGGTAGAGGTTATTAAAATTCTGATAGCAGTAAAATCTGAGATCCAGAGTACCGTCTTTAATCAGATATTGCAGACTTGTATCCGCATTGCCGATTTGAGTCCAGCCAAAACGACCGGGACTGGCGGCGGCAATACCCTCATGATAACCGCGACTATCCGGAACAGGGGATATTTGTTTATAAGAAATGTTTTTTTTGAATAATTCCGATAGTACAAGTGCGGTCAATGAACCTTTTCTCAATTCTCCAGCAAAATAAAAAATATTATCCTTCTGTGTTAAAGCGGGAGCCTCTGTTTCCCAATTTGCCAGAACTACTGCATTTTTTTTTGCATGGTTTTTGATGAAGAAATATTTTTGGATAGGAATGTCGAGGCTGTTTTTATTCATTGCTGAAATATATCGTAAAGAGGCCGTTGAAAAACAATTAGTTGCCTCAATAACAACTGGCAAAATTTCAGTAAAAGCCGAATTTACCCGTCCGCAAAAGAGAACTATACCGCCTGTTGAGATATACGTTATCAAATTTCCCATTTGCTTTTTATCAGGCGCTTTGTACGTGTTTATTATCACGGCATTTGGTCTGGATACCAAATCGACTTTTTTTACTATTTCGACGGCGCAATTTAGATCCTCGACCAGCCATTTTCCAAAACCCTCAGGATCCATGCAATCAGCCATAATACATAATCGATAGAAATCGGTGTTTTTTACTGCACTGGAAAAATTGGAATAATAGAAATTATTTTCAAAAGTCTCTTTTTTACCTGTAATGCTCGTTTTTAACGAGTACCAGCCGCTTTTAATTTTATGTAAAGCAGTCTTATCAAAAATTCTGTATGTGACACAGACGTTTGAAGTTACCGACTCCTGAACGTATTCAACGCCGTTGGTTGCAGCAACGCTGGTATTCATTTCCGTGTAACCGTTCGATCCGCATGGCATAATCTCCCCTTCTTTTAAGGTGTTTCCTTTCAAATCAGAGACGCTGTATTTAAGCGAAAACGCGGTATCCGGTTGTCTGGAAAAAGAATATTGCGCTTCCAGATTTTCTGACGACGAAAGATCATACCCATAATCGTCATAATTGAAACCTAGCGGATTGATGATCAATTTCTTTCCGGAGTTGGATAAAATTAAACTCTTCAAAGAATTCCATTTTCTTTCAATTTCCGCATGTTTCAGAGCGCGGCTATAAAGATTTATTTCATCAATCCGGCCGTTGAAATAACCGGCACCAGAGTTAAATGCACCGAAATACATTTTTCCGGGAATTGTAAAGTCATGTTTCTCCACGGCCAGCTTTCCTGCTTCCTGTCCATTTATATAGAGAACAAGAGCTGAACCATCGTATGTTGCGATCAAATGAACCCAATCGCCGTCAGGTACCGGCACAGTTCCTGTACAAATATCGGACCATGGTTTTCCAGGATTCGGCACTTGCCATTGAATTTTATTGTTTTTATCAATAAGGATACGAAACCCCGCAGTGCCGGTCATTGCACATATCAAGTGTGCGTTATTTTGAGGAATGTCGGCTTGAAATAACATTTCCACACTTAGCGCATTTTCAGGGAAGGCCGGTATTGTATTGAGTACGGCGAAGGATTTCTTTTCTGAGGAAAATAAAAGCGCATTTTCTTTTATACCGTTAGTGCATACCGCGCCATCGCTCCATGTCCCGTCGTTGCCATTCCCCGAGCCGTCGATAAAGCTGCCGTCTTGCGCTTCGTCGAAGTTCCATGAACCCACCAGTTTGTCCTCAAGACCGTTCTTCTTTGCGGCAGATACAGATTCAGATGCCATCTTCCCACTGTTTTTCAAAATCGAACTTTTCAAAGAGTTCCATTTTTTTTCAATCTCCGTCTGTCTCAGAGCGCGGCTATACAAATTTACCTCATCAACTCGCCCGCTGAAATAACCGGCGCCTGAGTTGAACGCGCCGAAATACATTTTACCAGGTATGGTAACATTATGATTTTCCACGGCTAATCTGCCCGTCTCCTGTCCGTTTATGAAAACCACAAGCGCTTTCCCGTCATAGGTTGCGATCAGATGTACCCAAGTACCAGCACTCAACGGCACCGTGCTTGTACAAATATCCGACCATGGTTTTTCCGGATTCGGCACCTGCCACTGAATTTTATTGTTTTTATCAATGAGGATACGAAACCCCGCAGTGCCGGTCATTGCACATATCAAGTGTGCGTTATTTTGGGGAATGTCGGCTTGAAATAACATTTCCACACTTAGCGTATTTTCGGGGAAGGCCGGTATTGTATTGAGTACGGCGAAGGATTTTTTTTCTGAGGAAAACAACAGCGCATTGTCTTTAATGCCGTTAGTGCATACTGCGCCATCGCTCCATGTACCATCGTTGCCATTCCCCGAGCTGTCGATAAAGCTGCCGTTTTGCGCTTCGTCGAAGTTCCATGAACCTAACAACGCTTCTTCGAGGCTATTCTGTTGATCCGCAGACGTAAGCCCGGCTACTGAGCTTAGGAAAAATAAAAACAATAAGAAAGGTTGTTTGGCTATGAACATGGTATCTCCTTGGATTCAATTAATTTTCATTTAAAATCGCATTCTCTATAAGATTCCATTTGTCAATAATGTCATCATCAGTCAGACAATAATTATAAACCTTAATCTCATCGATTTTTCCATTATAAAAGCCTGCGGCTGAACTATATGCACCGAAAACCGGTTTGACCGGGATTGTGAATTCGTGTTCCTCAACGGTCAACCTGCCTGCTTCCTCTCCGTTTATAAAAATAACGAGAACTGCCCCATCATAGGTTGTGATCACATGTGTCCATTCGCCTTGTCGAAGCGGTATGGTGCTGCAACAAAAATCAGACCAAGGTTTCACCGGATTTGGTATTTGCCATACAATCCTGTTGTTTTTGTCAACAAGAATTCGAAAGCCAGCTGTGCCGGTCATGGCATTTACCAGATGAGCGTTATTTTGGGGAATATCGGCTTGAAATAGTATTTCCACGCTTATGGCTTTGTTCGTGATATTGGGAACTGTAATTAATGAAATGTACGATTTGTCTTCTGATGAAAACAATACAGCATTTCCCTTGATGCCTTTTGAATTAACCACCCCACCACCGATTTTGCCATCAAGACTGTTGCCCGAGAGATCAAAAATGGTACCTATTATATTTACATCAAAACTCCAATAGCCGATCAAGCCAGGTTCGTTTTCGCTTTTTCGCACCGTCAAAGACAGCTTTCCGGTTGTTTTGGGAGCATTTTTTAACAGAGCGCGTTTAAACATTTTAGCCCGCTCAGTCTCATTCGTCGTTGGCAGCGGCCCCATGCCCGGGTTTTTTTTTCTATCCCAGAAAGCCTCATCATGCTCAAGACTCCACAGTTTTGATTCGCGGAAACTGTGGTAGGTCCAGGACCAACCGTAGCTTTCAAAAATATCGATAACGTCGGTCAACCATTGCACGGCATCCGCGCGCGGGGCGTGCCGCACGACACTGAACTCGCCCACGTAAATCGGCACATGCCAGGTCAATTGCAGCTCCCGGACAACGGCGAGGTTTTGCTCGAGCTTTTTTTTATTCCAGAGCACACCTTTGATGGTGGAAGGATAATGCACGTTGGTAATATCGTTTGGCGCGTTGAGTTCTCCGATGGTGACCGCGCTGACCCCCTGCATGCAGAATTCGCCCGGGTCATAGGTGTGGATGCTGTAGATAACACGGGTATCGGGCAGAGGCACAAAATTCTGAAACCCGCGGAAATAACCGCCAGGTCCCGGCTCATAGATAATCCACACGTCTTTGTCAACAAGACGGATAGCTTTGATAATTTCGATAGCTACACTCCGCCATTCCCGCGGCTCATAAGGCAACTGGTCCCAATCGAGTGGCTCATTAAACAAGTCGTAACCGTAAATGGAGTCCCGATAGGGAAGCATACGCTTAGCGATTGCTTTCCAGAAACGAGCCAACGACGGGGCGGTCTGCGGATTTTTCCAGAATGCCGCCGTGCCGTGGTTGATGAGATTGGTGCCGACCGGCGGCGGAAAATGGCAATCAAGCGCCACCTTGAGGCCGGCCTTTTGCGCAAGAATGACATTTGACTCGATATAATTGAGAACCACCGGGAGACCCTTGTTCCAGAAATCGGCGTTGGCCAGGCCGGGCCAGGAAAAAACAGGCCAGATGTTCAGGCGTACAACATTTGCTCCCCATTCCCTCATGTCAGAATAAATATTTTCATTTGTTGGAATTACATGACCGAGCCGTCGGCAATCTTCTGTGCTGAGATATCCGGCCATGAAACCGCGGACAACGGGCAACTTAGCTGTCTCTTTTGCCAAAGCCTCCGGTGTGGGTGTATCTTTATCCATTTCTTTCGGCGGAGCGGCGATTATTTTCAGTGATTTTATTCTGGCAGTATCTTTTTCTGCGTTCACCTGTACGGTGAGATAACATTTTCCACCCGGAACCTCGAAATCGCGATAGTCCATACGCCAGCCGTTGGTGTCGGTTTTCCAGGCGTCCTTGCCGGTTGAAAGGTTGAACGGCAGGTAGGTTGTTTTCCAATCCAGTCCCAGTACTAAGATTTTTATCGAACCGGCTCCGCAGCCATAAGCCACGTAGCGTCCCGCCGGCAGTTCCACGACGCGAAAAATTTTTGAGTCCCAGCCGTTGCCGATAATCTCGAGGTGATCGTCATGGTAAACCGCCGTCACGGATTTCGTCACGATCCAGCCCTTAAGCGCGTCTTCGCCCTTAAAATTGAATTCGATATTTGACCAAGTGCTTACAGTCGGGTGATCTTTTGCTCCCGCTTTGAAATGTTCTGCGATTTCATCTGTACCAAGTGCTCGTCGGTAGAGACGCACATCATCCATCAGACCGCGAAAATAACTTTTTTTATCGATCGTATTAAAAAAAACATTGCCCATGGTTAACGGCGATGTCACTGTCTTTGACCCGGCCGCAGCCGACCCTTTGACAGCCAACCTGCCGTCCAGGTAAATAGCAGCTACATTGGATGCAGTGTTAAATACGCCGGCGATGTGCCTCCATTGCCCGTCGAGGGGACTCACCTGATCTGCGGTGGCACCGATTTTAATAATGTCTTTTTCTTCTGTATCGCAGAGTCCGCGTACAATGAGGATTCCCTTTTTCGCGAGGTAAAGCATGTACCCGCCGTTGTCGCCATAGCCACTGAAGTCGTACTTGGAGAGAATCATCATGTTTTTCTCCAACTCATCGCTCTTTATCCATGCTTCAACGGAAAATGTCTCCAGATTCAATTTCTCATCGCGGCCGAAGTCGACATAGGTGTCAATACCGTTAAACGAGAGCGCATAGCCCAAGCCGGTTTTAATCCATTCGGCCTCGCCGTGTACTTCACCGACGAGTTCATTGCCCGAATGATCCAGTACGCTGTTTCCCTCACCTTCGTCGAAAGACCAGTAGCCGACCAGACCTTCGTCTTTCATGAGCGTTTTTTGAGCGGAAAACAGTAATGGTTGGAACAGGAGTGCAATGGGAATGAGGATATATGCCAACTGCGTTGCAAAGTTGATTATTTTACTCATTAAGAATCCTTTTTAATTTTCCATGAAAAGTATAAATAACTGATTGCTTCCCGATGTATTCGTCCTTATAGTATAAGTTATTTTTCTATCACTTGGTTTTCCATTTTTACGAAATTGTTTGCTGTTTATTGGATTTATGCTGATCTTCATTTTATTTTCGCAACGCTGACCAGCCATAACTGCGGCTCACTGATGGTGTATATGAACAGGTGATGATGAACACACCGTGCTCCGGAATATTTTCAGGCGGAACATCAATATTGAAAATCAGTCCCCCGTCACGTGCTTGCCTGGACACTCGTACATCGTTTAGTATACTTGTGCCGTTCAGATACAGACTGTTCAACGAAATTTCCCGGTGATAGATCCTGAATTCCAGCGCCAAACCCTGCTTGAACATCACAGTGAGGTCACTTTTGCCCGCCGGATTAAGCGCAATTTTCTTCTGCTGCGTCGGCCCTTCGGCGACAAATTCTCTTATTGCGGCAGTCGGCATCAATTTGTTTCTTTCAACAAGGTCAAGCACTCTATCAATATTTATTTCTGCATCTTGCTTTCCACCTACTGTGCTCTCATCGATAACCGTGAGTCCCTTTTTATTGACTGCGCAGATAAACAGCTCCCGTCTATCTGTACAGGGATAAAGAAAGCCAACTGCAAGTTGTGCCTGATTCAACCATAACTCTGAGCGGCTGTTACGCCGTGCGCCCGGTGTAGCCCCCCGCGCCTTGACGCAGAATCCGCCATACACCGATTTGATCGTATCGACCGGATAACCGCGCTCTGCGCCGAGTTCCAGTAATGATTGTACAGCGGTTAGAGCATATTCATTCCATGGCACCTCTGCGGTGAGAAGAAACGTGTGACATTTCAGGTAGGCATACATTGCGGTGTAGAATAAAGCCTTCCCGCTCCAGAATAGTTCCTGCTGCGGCAACATCGGCTCACCGGCGAACAGACGCTCGGAATCACATTCCATCAGATAGCAACTCTGTCCTTGTTTATTCATTTTTAAAATCATGTCGTTTAAAAAACGCCAATCCCAGGGGCGCAGGCTGTAATTTGATCCGGCCGATCCGAGGCTTGGCTGTACGATCTGACCGGCATAATCGAGCGTTACACCGTGCATGTCGAAATGAACTTCCGGCAGATATTCATCCACAACAGCCATGAAAGCAGCAATCTCCGGCGCGCGCTTTAGGTCGATGAATGATCTTTCTCCGACATTCCAATGGCTGCGCGCCGTCCCGCCTCGGGGATATTCTATTCCGGTGTAAATGTCAATACGCTCGCTGTTCATCATGCCTTCAGTGCCGTTTCGCAAAAAATAACCGCCGGGGTTACCGATCGGCATGACCAGGATGATGTGGCTTTTCCTGGCACTGATCGCCTGGGATGAATCACCGAGAAGCCATTCAATGGAGTGTAACAGCCCCGCTGTACCTGAACGCTCGCTCCCGGAATGCAGAGCGGTCAGCAGTACGGTATATTTCGCCTCATCGGCAACATCGGGGTCGGTGATTTTAAGGAGATATATAGGAAGATGTTCCGCACTTTCACCGAGCTGCTCGAAAGAAAAAATACTGCAATAATTTTTTTGCCAATCTTCCAGGGCGGATTGGTAGGAATCTGCGGTCAGCGGTTTGACCGGGTGAAGCCAGGGTTTGTCATTTGAGTTTTCGGTTAATGAAAGTGACATAGCTAAACTCCCGCCGTATTACAGTTTTTCTTCAACAAGATTAACCTCAATCCATCCGTCATTGCTGCGGACGACACGAAAAGAGCGGATTTCAAACGGCAGCAGCCTGACCTCTTTGTTTAAAGTGAGTAACCTGACGTGTGTCCGTCTCTCTGTATCGGTCGGATTGAAGAGCCGCACCAGGATATCATCGTTCACCTCTGTTTTTTTAAGAGCTGACAATTGAATCACATCGTCGCTTAAGGTCAGGAATTCCTGAACTATTCGGCCATCTCCGACGGGGAAAAAAGAAAGTGCCATCGGTTTTTCATTATGCACGAGTGATTCCCGATCGACGACTGCCAGACGCTCAGTGCCCGTACCGCCGTTGAGCCAGAAGCGATAAAATCTCTCACCCTGATCGATACGCGGCGAGTACCGATCATCAGGCAGAATAGGACGATTCTTCAGCGGGTGTGCGGAATATGCGGGAGAGCGCAGGAGTGAGAGCCGTGCCTCACCGTTACAGAAATCAGAGCCGTAAATGCCGTCATTTATTATTGTCAAGGCAGATTTTGAGGAATCTGAAACAACCGCTGTCCATTTTTGCGCCGCCGCTTCATTGCCGTTACATGGCAGCTCCTCGACGCCATAGGCTACCTGTCCGAGGTAAGAGGCCGAAACGTCCGGAGTCGGAATCGACATCTTCAACATCCGGTCCTTTCCATTCCAGAGCACGCGTAGCTCAATTTCTATCTCGCTCCCTTGCCGGGGAATTTTGTAACGTACCACGGCGCGAGAATCGCAGTACCCGAGCACGGCTTCCACCACGGTGCGCACCTCGCCGTCTTCAATGATGCGGACGCTCGCCAGGGAAGGATTACAAACACCGGAAAATCGCTGATTCTCCGCCGGCGGTAATAATGAAAAAGCACCCAGCAGGTTACGATAACTTTTCTCCCGCATTCCCCAGGGATCGGGATTATCGTGCAGCACCAGCAGGCTACAGCTGTCCGCTCTGACATAATCCACACCCTTAATACGATAGATGTCGAGAAGACCGGTGCGTGCGTTTATTCTGACCTCAAGGTCGGCGGTCTTGAAAATAAAATCCTCCGTGATAGAACGGAACTCTCGATTTAACGGCATCGGCCGGGCACGGCAGTCGAAACGGTTCATCTGCGATGGAGCAAGTATCGCGGAAAACGCCACCCGTTTACGCCAGTCCAGGTTGAGATTTGATACTTCTTTTTCGACCTGTGTCGGTAATTGCGCATCAGCCGAAAAAACCTGCATATCGGTAAACGGGCCGTCCCAGTTGAAGTCCTGCAGGTTAAACTCACATTCGACAATCGTCTTCACCGCAAAAGGGTGAGGGTTGTATACCAGTACCGGAATATCCCCTTCTCGGGCTGCCGGCTGCCCTTTCGCAAGCGCAAAAAAAGCGCGCGTCTTCACCCGTGACACATTTTCCAGGCCGTGGCCGAGCAGTCTCAGCGCCATATCCTCAGCTGTTTCAACGGACGAGCCCGGCAGTATATCGTGAAACTCTGCCGTTGCGAGGTCAGACAGCGCCGCATCAAGTTCCGTTTTGGGATAAGCCATGCGGCCCTGCGCAAAGACAGCAGTGCACATTTTTTCAGCAGCGTAAAATTCATTTTCCAGCAGGCGATGTTTCTGCTTAATCCGCACCATAGATGTGTAACAGCCGACCGCCCACGGATTCAAATCACGGCTATGTACAGGGAGTTTTGCGGAGCGCTCACGGATGGCGTTGAAATATTTTTCAGGCGTGGAATGACTGATATCCGCATCGGATTGCTCAGTCCTTAATTGCGCCAAATCGCGCAGATCTTTACGCGACGGTCCGCCGCCGTGATTACCCACTCCCCAGAGAATGAGCGTATCAGAAGTGATCCCCTGAGAGATTACCTTCTCTATTTTTTCCCGCGCTTTCCCGAGCGGCGAGTTATAGCCGTCGGGCACCCGCAGAACCGTCAGGCGCGAGCCGTCGTACCCTTCCCAGATGAATTCATCACCAGGAGTCTGTATATCTTCCCTGCCCGGCCTGCAGACAATATAGGAATCGTAGCCGCTCTTTACCATTATCTGCACCAGGCCGCGGGTATGGCCGAACGGATCGAAATTGATTGCGGTGGTCGGACGAACTCCGAATTTTTCTTCGAAGTAACGTCTGCCGATGAGTATCTGCCGGACAAACGACTCGCCGCTGGGCATGTTGCAATCGGGCTGCAGGTACCAGCCGCCCATAATGTGCCACTTTTTTTCTTTGACCAAACGCTGTATGCGCGAGAACAGCTCAGGTTCATATTCTTCAACCCATTTGTAGAGAATGACTTCGTTATGGTTGAAAATAAAGCCGGGAAATTCTTCGCATAAATCCGCGGCGGTTCGAAATGTTGAGAGAACGGCGGCGGCGCCTTCCTCCCAGTCCCAGAGCCATACCGGGTCGAGATGTGCGTTACAGACGAGGTGGAGCGTCGGTTTCATCAAATTTTACTCTTCAATCTCCGCACAGCTTGCCAGCATGATCACCGAGCGTTTTTTTCCATGAGTTTCCTGCATATTATGACCACAGTTAAATCCCGTATAAAACAGCCACCAGCGCTTTTCATGCCGAACCAACGCATGCGGCGGATAAATGCAATACGAGTCAACCTCACCAGTCTGCCCGAGCGACAGCCACGCCTTTCGCTCAGGGCGGCGCCAGCTGACGCCGTCATCTGAAAAACATCTCTCAATATCCATGGTTTGGGCCTTGACCCGGTAATGCCCGAGCATACCAACGCGGCCGTTCGGCGTGTGGGTGACCGCGAGATGATAAAACTGCAGGTCGAGCGGATCTTCCGCGTCTCGTTCGATGACCCGTTGACGGTTCTTCCAATGCACACCGTCGGAGCTTTCCAGCCGGTCGATAACCCGTAATAGACCAGCGGCATTATCGTGCGCAATGTACCGGGGATCGGACTGCGGGATTCTGATCAGGCCGGGGGTATAGAGTTCAAAAGTGCCGTCCATCAGACGATAGACATTCGTGGCGTCGTTGACCAGCAACCCGGGGTCGGCGTCCGGCTCGTCAGCCGGTCTGTTACCTTTATCGATTTTCCAGAGCGTGAGGCCCTGGGCTCCGGCTTCGTCAATTGCCGCCCGGTCGTTGATATGCCAGAGGCAGGGGCGCAGCGGATCAAGCACGGTATAGTGACAGCCGTCCGAACTTTCGGCAATCAGATAACGGACTACGCCCGGGCCATGTGCCCAGAAATAAAGCCGGTGGTGAGTATCGCTGAGGCGCAGATATACCGGCTGAACCGGCCGCCAGCCCTCCGGCAGGTTACCTAAAGAATAAGGTGCGGATTCATCCGGCGAACCGGCACTCAATTGCACCTGATGCCGGCGCAGCCGCTGACCGGGGATTCCCTCGGCCACGGCGAGCGCGTACGGCAGGGAGTGGTCGCTGGCGGAATACCATATTCGCCAGCTGTTTTTATCGAGAGGCTCTGCGGTGCAGAATAAATTCTGGATGAAGGAACCTTCCCAAGGCTCGGTCGGCTCAAGGACGATGCCGTGTTTTTGCCAGTTTGTGACGGAGTTAAACAAGCTGTTTTCAATTTTCATATTTTTCCAGTTTAACTTCACTGGATGATTATAACTTTCCGCTCAAAAGACTGAAAACGCAGTTTTATACTGCTGTCTCCGCTGCCCATTTTGCTGCCGGTGAAAAAGTCGCTGACCACCGCAGCTTTTTTCTCCAGAGTTACGGTTGTTTCGAGTTCCCGATCGTTGCTGTTGATGGCAATCATATATGTTTTTCCGGCGTACTTTTTCACGCAATAATTTATTTTAGGGTTGGAAGAAATTATTTTACCAAGTTCACGTGATAATAATATCGGCTCCAGCTGTTTTATTTCTTTTCCCAGCACTGCCATCTGCTGACGGGTATCATTACGCAACGGCACGGCGTTAAAATAAGTAATGCCGGTGATGCCATGAACCAGCGCCAGGTAGGTTTGAGCCGTCATTTCTCCCGGCGTGGGGCCGCGCCAGATCCACATACAGTTTCCAAAAGCCTGAAGCACCGTCCATCCGGGCCGATTCGTTATTTCTTTTTGCAACTGACTAAATCTCGGTTTCAGGTCGGCCATGATGGAGCTGTCAAAAAAGAAATTATAAGTATCCATCATGAGCAAATCACCGGTCAGATCTGCGATGCGCATACCGAGTCCGGTAGGGGTTACATTAAAAAAAGATGGACGGGCGGGGTCGGTTTCGCGGGCTGTTTTTAAACAGGCCTTCACTTCCTCCGGAAATGCATGCGGCTCGTCCACCACCATCCAGCAGATGATTGAGGGATATTTTTTATACATTACGATTTGTCGCGCTATCTCGGCGGGGGCTTTATTCTGCCCCAACGATCCGGGACTGAGCCAGGCGGCTATTTTAATATTGTACTGGGCAGCCAACTCGAATGTGCGGCGGCTGTAATTGGCTGTCGCTTCAAACGGTTTTGGATGGTACACAAGGAGATTCATTCCGCTTTTACGCATATACTTGAAGGTGTTTTCTCCGGGGGGCTGTTCGCCCGATTGCCAGGTAATACCGTAAGCGAAAAAGTCCTTGCCGTCAACCTTCAGTGTGGCTGGAACAACAGAACAATCGGCACTGACTGTTTCTGTAGCTTTGTGTACAAACGGTGCGGTTATTTCTTTCGGAAGCGCCTTCAAGATGCCGAAATTTTCTGCTTTGTGGAACGAACCGAAAGTCGGCGACCAGGCAGAGTATTCTTTTATTTTTCCGTTTTCACGGCAGGCATTGAATATCCAATCGCTGAGGGTAAAACTGGTGAGATCGAACATTATGATGGGCAGAATGAGCACCGCTTCCCAATGATCGGCGAAGCGCACGGTTTTTGCCTGCCAGTCACGGTTCCAGCTCGGATCCATTTTATTGGCGTCGTACTGTGCGCCGGTAATGCTGACGCCCAGGTGATAATATTCAGCCCAGTCCCCGTGCGGACCAGAGGGGCCGACGAATAATTCCACGCTGTCGTCATTCCAGATGGTGCCGTCGCGCTGAGTGATTTTGGCGCGCAATTTTTCCATCTGGCTGTCATAACAGCGGAAACCGACATAGATATTTTTTTCATCATAGAGGAGAAAACATGATGTTTTTTCGGTTGGATTGCCGTTATCCGACAGTCGGAGATCCATTTTTGCCGCGTTTTTCCAGGCAGGATCGTTCATCGTACCATCAAAATTCGGCGCAACGGCTGTTCTTATTGCCGAGACTTCCAGGCGAATTTTTTTTTGGGAATCCTGCCCGGGAATGTACGCGTCACGCTGATATTCGCCGGCGTCCTTGCCAAGAACGAGCTGCACGGCGTCCACCCAGAGCACAGCGTCAGTATCATAGCTTAGATATATTCCACCAGTATTGTCTCGTACCGCGAAAGTCCAGGTTATGCGTTGCCATTTTTTACCGATTGTTACATTGGTGTGGAAGTCAGCTCCTTTATAATAGGAGAATCTAAGTTTGACAACTTGTTGTTCAATCGAACTTTTTAGATATGCCGAAAAGGTATACTCCTTTCCCGCCTGAAAATCAAGGTAAGAAGTTGCGAGTATTTTTACGCCATCCACCCTCATGCAGTGTTTGCCGTCGACAGGATCGGTTGTGTCACGCCGCCAGCGCGACCAGAGTTCATCAAGCCGACCTATCCACTCGTCCTTGGCCATGCCAAAGGCTCCGAGCCCCCAATGGTCCGGGAGGTTCGGGGCATCGGCATATTCAAAGCTGCTGTTGTTGATTATGTTTATTAAAACCTTTCCCGGCTTTTTCTGTTCCCTGGGTTTAGTGATCATGAAATTGCCGAACTCAACATCATTTTTATTGTTTTCTACAAAAACGTTATATTCTGCGCTTTCCACACCGCTGATCATGGTGACGGGTTGGTCGTCGATCTCAACAGAGATGTCGGTTCCGCTGTAAGTAATTTTCATATCGTGCGCGATACCCAGGTTTAATTTCACCGGTTTGTAGGAAATCCCACCCGGTTGACGCATTATCAGTACATTGGCTTCGTTCGCGGTCAGACCCAGACCAGTATATACATTTCTGTCGTCGCTTTTTACCAGCCTGACCGCTGCGAAACCGCCTTTTTGAATAAAACGAACCCGGAAAGAAATTTCGCATTCTTTGAACGGTCCGGCTGCTTTTAACTGAAATTTACAGTTGTTACTCGTGGTGTAGTTCATTAACCGCATGACCCCATTTTCAAACGCAATCATTGAGGGTGTACCCCAATCAAGCGCCCAATTGGCCCTTGATACATCCGGGTCACAAAAATCATCCTGAAAGAGAATATCTGAATCCGGACTTTTAATGTCGGCCGACTTGGCAGATGCTATCGGTTTGACAGGTTCTTTTTTTTGCTCCCCGGGTTTGGTAATGAGAAAATTACCGAACTCAACATCATTTTTATTATTTTCAACAAAGATGTTGTAGTCGGCACTCTCAACTCCGGTAATCACCGTTATCAGCTGACCATCCATTTTCACTGAGAGGTCGGGTCCGCTGTAAGTAATTTGCATATCGTGTGCAATACCGACGGTTAATTTTACGGTTTTATAAGTAACACCTCCCGGCAGCCGCATGATCTGCAGTGCTGTTTCTGATGCGGTCAGGCCGATGCCGATGTAAGTATTTCGGTCGTCGCTTTTTACAAGCCGTACCGCTGCGAAACCGCCGCCTTTATTAATAAACCGCATCTGGAAAGATATCTCACACTCTTTGAATGGTCCCGCAGATTTCAATCGGAATTTACAATTGTTACTCGTCGCATAGTTTAATAACCGCATGACCCCGTTTTCAAACACAATCATTTCAGGCGTGCCGTAATCAAGCGCCCAGTTATCTTTTGAAAGCTCAGGGTAGGAAAAATCATCCTGAAAGAGTACTTCCGGTGCAGTTTTTGCCGACAAGCCTGATAATACCGTTACACAGATTACCAGTACATATAAGACACTGCGGCTTATAAAAGTATTTATTTTCACTTAACCCTCCTTATTGGTGCGAAAGGAATTTTAAATTTGTTGCGCAATTGACACTTCCTAAGTATAAACTAAATTACGTCCTGCAGCTTTTCTGATTTTACGATTTTCTTTTCTTTTTTTATAATATTTTCTTTTTGGTAAATCAATTGTACTATGGAAAAATATCTCAATATTAAGACATGCAAAAATCACAAGCCATGTTTATTTTTAACAATTTCCCCATCAGACACAAGACTTATAAGTAGATCGTCTGCAGTAAAAAGAATATATGGTATACTATTCGTTAAATGACCGCAGAATTTGCCGTAAAATAGCTTCATTGGAATATTTTGCTGTGTGTAAAAACAAGTTAATTAATTGTTTTCATGTATCGAATAAGTCCGATACTGTCCGTGCGTATGATAGATATTTCAGGCTCGTGGGAACAACTATCGAGGGCACACCAGAATTTGCGTCTAATGGTATCTATGCAGTCTATTATGCGCCTGGTGATGATTTGCTACGGTTTCATACTCACGAGTTTCTTGAATGTTTTCTCGTGATTTCAGGTGAAGGACGCCACCGAACCGGGAAAAACCATCTTGATTTGAAAGCCGGCGATCTTGTTTTTCTCAACGTAACGCAGCCCCACTCAATTGAGCCTCTCAGCGGGGACTTTACAGTAGCGATGGTAGTATTCCTCCCCAGAGTCATAGGAATCGCTGATACTGTTCTGGAAAACTCTGAGCGGCTTAAATACTTTGCGTTTCTATCACCTTTCATCAATGAAAAAAACTGCAATGGATGCCTGCTGTTAGCTCTTTCTGAACACGAACAGCATATATTCTCCTTGTTCTTCCTGCATATGGCAGAGCTTCAGTATAATCCGTCTGAACGAAGTAAAGAAATGATGATCAATAATCTTAAAAACATTTTGCTTTCGGCTAATATGTTAGCGGGTCAGAAAATCAGGATTGGAAATGTTAATTTTCAATCAGCGTTCGATTATATTAATCAGCATTTTAAGGAGGAGATTGTCCTTGATGCTATCGCCAAGGCGGCCGGTATTTCTCCATCATATTTTTCAAGTCTGTTTAATAAAGTAACCGGAAAGTCCATACGTAGTTATATTAATGAACTGCGTATTAGCGCGGCTTGCGAGCTTTTGTGTGAGAGCAGTTTGAATATAAGCAATATCGCCTATACGGTGGGTTATGAAAATGTCACTCATTTCAACCGGCTGTTTAAAAAAATTACACGTTTTTCACCTAAACAAATCAGACGAAACGGGAAACCGTTTTAAAACTGTAAAGTTAAATGCGTATAAATATCAATAGTAAAAATAACAAATAAAATCGTAAAAACAGAAATCATTCCTGACAAAATTAAGTGTATAATTAACACGCATCTGTTCGCTGATGATTGAGTTTCTGCCTCTTGCAGAATATTTAAGGAGGTAATTTTAACTATGCCGCTTTCTCTGTTTGACCGGATTCTCGGCTGTTATCTTGGTAAATCTATCGGCGGAACACTTGGCATGCCGTATGAGGGCAGACAGGAATTTCTTGATCTGACATTTTATAATCCGGTTCCAAGCCGACCGGCTCCTAACGACGATCTTGATCTGCAGCTCGTATGGCTTGCGCATGTACACGAAAAGGGTACGGCAATAGACCGCACAGTTCTTGGTCAGGCCTGGCTTGATCATATCGATGCACATTGGGATGAATACGGGATTGCTATTTGGAATTTAAAGCGCGGCCTTACACCTCCGCTTACCGGACTTCATAATAATTACTTTGTAAACGGCCTTGGCGCGGCGATACGGTCTGAAATTTGGGCGGCTCTTTTTCCCGGCAGACCGCGTACTGCGGCATACTATGCCTGCCTTGATGCCTCAGTTGACCATGCCGGCGAAGGAATTCTCGCCGAAATGTTTCTTGCTGCTTTTCAATCAGATATGTATATAACTCATAGTATTGAAAAATCACTGTCGGCTGCGTTGCATATGCTGCCGCAGGATTCTATTTTACTTAAAGTTATGTCCGGTGTGCAGCGTTGTTTTGTTTCCGGTATGCTGTATATTGAGACACGTAACTGGATAATGAAAAATTTTGGTAGCACTAATTTTACAGACTGTATTATGAATTTAGGATTTGTTATTATCGGATTACTCTACGGCAGAGGTGATTTCGAAAAAAGTATTTTATATGCGGTAAATTGCGGCCAGGATACAGACTGCACTGCGGCGACCGTCGGTGCAGTAATGGGTATATTGTACGGGAAACAAGGATTGCCTGAAAAATGGCTCGCGCCTGTTGGAGATGCAATCGTTGCCGGAAGTTATATAAAAAAACTGCAGTACCCTGTATCCGTCTCTGCGTTGGCGGCTGAAATTGTAAGTTTACATGGGTCTTTTATTAATACAGAACTGCCTGAAGTAACGGTGCCGTTTACATTGCCGGCAATGGCTGATTTTTCAGATAAAATCCCATGGCATATAAACGGTTCAGTTTTTTTTGCAGAGGGGGTTCACATTTGTGTGAATAATGCAGTTTCATGTACTAGTGAAAATATTATTCTGGAAACAGCTTTTATGACACACCGGACTATTGCCGCTCAGCTTATGGTTTGTTCGCGCAGCATTTTTCAATGTTCATTCGACGGTGAAAATATCGGCAGTAAAGGTGATCAATCTTCAGACATAGTTCCGGCCATGCATCGGATGCGCGGCGGGCGGATGTTTAATATCAGCCTTTCAGCAGGAAAGCGTCATACAATCCGAATTGAGATGTGGCCGGCGGTTCCTGTGCCGGACGTGTGGGTAAGCCTCGGTGACTTGGAGAATCGGCGGCTTACAGATATCGAATGGGGTTAATAGTCAAGTGTAAAATGCCCTTATGAATACACACAAATATTTGCATCGGCGGTGTGAAAGGGGTGCGCGAGCGGTAATTCAGGCCGAGATTCGTTTCTTAAATAAGCATCGTGGAAAGGTTTCGTAATCAGTAATGCAGGCGGGCGTTTGTTTGCAGCTTTTATTCAATAATGCATCGTGGAAGAGTTACAACAAAAGCTATTCAGGCGGACGTTTGTCGATGCCTTCCTGGCATCGACTGCACTCAGCAAAAACAGAAAAAATACGGCATCCTGCCATTTTTCTGTTTTTGATGCCGCTCTGAATAACTTTTGTTGTAACTCTTCCACTTGGTTATTGAAAATAATACTACCAATAAGAAGTCACCACTTTGAATTACCGGTTGCGAAACCTTTCCACTGAGTTATAGAAAAAAACAAGTCGTCACCCTGATTAACCTGCGGTGTTCCCTTTTCGAGCGAAAAAAAAATTGGGTGAATTATAATGGCATTTGATAAATTAAAAGGAAGTAACAGTGAGTTATATGAAAAATTTTTAATTGAATTGGTTTCAAATAGAGTTAATATGTGAGAAAAAATAGTTTATTCATATAATCTGCAAAAGCCGCGGCGGTCAGATACCCGAGAATCAGAAACGGCACAAAGGGTATTGGAATTTTTTTGAACGTGATCTGGTTTTTCTTTTGCAGACGGGAGACAAGCCAGATTAATGCACCTGCGGCAATTCCGGATGTGCTGCTGATAAAAAGTGCGGGTACCGTATGGAGCGGTTCGATTAAAATGCCAAGTGCCCCTGCGCAGAGTACATCGCCAAAACCCATTCTGCCCCGTGAAACAAAATAAATAATCAGAAAAAAAAGAAAATTTATTGTACCTGAAATAAGCGGCATTGTAAGTCTGACGGGGGTGTCTTGAAAATAAAAACCTGCAGTAATTATCAGAGCGGTACACACATACAAAGCTGCCGCTGAAAACATACTGATCTGCATGGAGTAATAATCTTCCGTGATAAGAACTACCGTTACCGCGCCAAGAATTACTCTTAGCCACAGACTGTACGGGCACACCGCGCAGAGAGCTGCGGCCGCGGCGCTGCAAAGTTCTGCTCCTGTGTACCTTTTTGGAAACTCTGCGCCGCACGAACAGCGGAAACGAGCAAAGACCGCGCTGAAGACCGGGAAAAGATTGTACCAGGAAAGTGTGCGCCGGCATGTTTCACACATGGACCGTGAAAATAAACTCATACTGTGTTCCTGCCGGTATAACAGGCACATGACAAAGGAGGACAGCACCGCGCCGCTCACGGCGAATAATATAAGCAGCATTATCATGTGTTCGGATCGTTGAGTTTACAAAGTTCGTCAGGAAAACAGGCATCAAGCGCGCGGATTGTTCCGTCCATGCCTGTAATGAGTACAGAGCGCATTCCTGTTTTTTCCCCCGCCGCAATGTTCAGGGGATTATCATCAAGGTAACAAATTGAACCGGGAGAAAGGTTTTCGTGCGCGAGTACTGCCTGATAAATTCCGGCATCAGGTTTTCTCATTTTCATTTCATGAGAGTAGTAACAGCGGTCGAACAAAGAGAACACCTGCGCATATTCACGGACAAAGAAGGACTGGTGAATTGCATTGGTATTTGAAAGCACGAGAATGCGGTGCTTTTTTTTTAATATTCGCAGCCTTTCCGTAAGACCGGGAAACACACCGGTGAATAAGCTGTTGAAGGCGGCATAAAATTCACGGTCTGAAATTTTTATGTTAAGCTGTTTTTGTATGTGCGGTGAATATTCTTCAGGAGTAATCATTCCGCATTCAAACCTTCGGGAGACGGCATCATCGAAATATGTTTCCCATGAGCCATGTAATTGTATGCCTGAACTATGCGAGAGTGCGCGGAAAATGTTTTCGGACGAAAGCCCTATTACCACATTTCCGAGATCCAGAACCAGAACAGTGTCATGGGCACATGCTTCGTTTGAGTTTCCGGAGTGTTTCATACATTGGGAAGGCGGGAAATAATTTCATCTCCGAAGCCTGAGCATGTTACAAGCTCAGCGTGTTCCATCAGCCGGTGAAAATCATACGTAACCCGCCGTGAGGAAATAGCCGCTTCGATCCCTTTAATGATGAGATTTTCGGCCTCTTTCCAGCCGATATATCCGAGCATCATTGCGCCGGAAAGGATTACCGAACCGGGGTTTACCTTGTTTTGACCCGCATATTTCGGCGCGGTGCCGTGCGTTGCTTCAAATATACCATGCCCGGTTATGTAATTAATATTTGCTCCCGGCGCGATACCGATACCGCCTACCTGGGCAGCGAGAGCATCGGAGATATAATCTCCGTTAAGATTCATTGTTGCAATCACATCATATTCTGCAGGCCGGGTAAGAATTTGCTGAAGAAACGCGTCGGCAATAACATCTTTGATGATAATCGGCTCGTTGCATCCTTCCGCAGAAACAGCGCACCATGGTCCGCCGTCAATTGCTTTACCGTCGTATTTTTTTTTGACCAGCTCATATGCCCAATCCCTGAAACCGCCTTCGGTAAATTTCATTATGTTTCCCTTGTGTACTATGGTCACGGAACGACGTTTTTCGCGGATTGCATAATCGACAGCCGCGGCGACAAGACGTTCGGTACCCTCACGGGAGATTGGTTTAATTCCTATGCTCGATGACTGAGGGAAGCGGATTTTTTTTACTCCCATAGTATTAATAAGAAAATCCATAACCTTTTTAATTTCCGGACTTCCTTCTTTCCACTCAATACCGGCATACACATCCTCGGTGTTTTCTCTGAAAATCATCATATCAACTTCTTCGGGTTTTTTTACCGGCGAGGGAACGCCTTTGAAATATTTAACCGGACGCACACATGCATAAAGATCAAGCTCCTGACGAAGCGCAACATTAAGACTTCGTATGCCGCCGCCGACCGGTGTGGTAAGGGGGCCTTTTATCCCGACAAGATATTGTCTGAATGCCGTGAGTGTTGCATCCGGAAGCCATGAACCGGTTGAGCGGAACGCGCTCTCTCCGGCAAGTACTTCCATCCATTGTATCTGCCGTTTACCGTTATAGGCTTTCTGCACAGCCGCATCAAACACACGTACCGATGCCTTCCAGATATCTGAACCGGTACCGTCGCCCATAATAAAGGGGATAACCGGTTTATCGGGAACATTGAGCTTGCCATTTCTAAGAGTAATTGGTGTTCCATTTATCGGGGGTTGTAATGCATAGTCTGCCATTTTGAAATCCTTGTTTTTTATATTCAGTGCTATGAGTTTATAATAGAATTAAATAATCAGTTGCCGATAATGCGCGAGTTGAAAATTACTTGACCTGATTTACAGAATGCGGTATAATTTCTTTCAGGATTAAATAGCGAGGGTGCGGAATAAAGGTCGCGGGGAAAGAAATCAGAAAGCATTTAACAAGTTGGAAGTATGACTAAACCGATAAAAAAAATAAACTCTTCTTTTGTTAATGAAATAAAAACGATTATTAACCTTGCGCAGACAAATGCCGTTCGCAGTGTGGAGTTCCACAGGGTCGAGATGTATTGGAAACTCGGCGAGCGTATTTTTACAGAGGAGCAACAGGGGAAAGATCGTGCAGAATACGGGAGCTACCTCATAAAAAGTTTAGCAAAACAACTTGAACCGGAGTATGGCAGCGGTTTTTCTGTGCGCACCCTGGAGCAATCGCGACAATTTTATCGTACTTACCCAATTGCGAACGCACTGCGTTCGCAATTGAACTGGACACAGTATCGAATGCTTATTCAAATCGACGATACCTTTAAACGGGAATACTACGAACTTGAGGCGACTAAAAACAACTGGACAGGACGCGAACTCGAGCGTCAAATCAATTCGGGCTTGTATGAGCGGCTGCTTTTAAGCAACGACAAAGAAGCGGTACTTGCGGTGGCTCGCAAAGAACGAATGCCGGAGCTTCCCCGTGAAATAGTCAAGGACCCCATGGTTTTAGAGTTTTTGGGTCTGGAAAAAAAGCCCCACTATTATGAGAAAGATCTTGAAACCGCTTTGATAGAGCATTTGCAGCAATTTTTACTCGAGTTAGGCAACGGATTTTCCTTTGTTGCCCGTCAAAAACGCCTTGTCATAGAAGACGACACTTTTTTCGCTGATCTGGTGCTTTACAATCGTCTGCTTCGCTGTTTTGTTGTGGTTGAGATAAAGACGCAGAAAATAACCCACGAGGATTTGGGGCAACTTCAGATGTATGTCAACTATTATGACCGTAACGAAAAGCTCCCGGAAGAGAGCCCGACAGTAGGAATATTATTGTGTGCGAGTAAGAACAACGAAATGGTTAAGATGGCGCTGCCGGAGGGGAATAAGACTATACTTGCGAACAAGTACGAGTTGTATTTACCAACAGAGAGTCAGTTGTTGGCGGAGCTCAGGAAGGAGTTAGGGGGATGAGAATTTCGGATACAATCCTTCACTGGTCTGAACTAAAAATAACAGATTTCAAGCCTGAATATCTTGGTAAAATTAATTTTTATCTTGAAGCTCTGGATAGGGATATTAAAAAGCCGCACGAAAACCCAAGTATAGGCATTCTGTTATGTAAGGGAAAAGACGAGGAGGTCGTTGAATACGCATTAAGCAGATATTTAACTCCGGCAAAAATTGCGGATTATACATTGAAACTGCCGGATAAGAAGCTCCTTCAACAGAAATTTCACGATTTGCTTGAAAATACTTAAAATAAATTTAGCACCATAAGGAGAAAAAAATGAATCACGCGCAAATAAAAAAACAATTAGTTAAATGGCTGAAAGAACAGGTCCGGAAAAGCGGCTGCCGCGGAATAGTAGTCGGGTTAAGCGGAGGCATTGACTCCGCAGTTACCGCGGCGTTAAGTCAGCTTGCATGCGGCCGCAACTGTCTGGGTGTAATCATGCCATGTCATAATCACGCCGATGATGAAAAAGATGCTCGGCTATTGGCAGATCACCTGAAAATGAAGGTAACGAAGGTAGATCTCGGACCGGCATATGACCGGCTTATACACGCGCTGCCTGCTGCCGGTAATAAAGTAGTAAGCGGCAATATGCGGCCGCGGCTGCGGATGACGGTGCTGTATTACTACGCAGGCCTTAATAAATATCTCGTCGCGGGGACCGGCAATAAAACCGAAATCAGTCTTGGTTATTTTACCAAATACGGCGACGGCGGTGTAGATCTGCTGCCCCTGGCGGGACTATTAAAAAGTGAAGTCCGCGCGCTTGCGGCAGAACTCGGTTTGCCCGAAGAATTAATTAAACGGAAACCTTCGGCAGGTCTTTGGCCCGGGCAGACAGATGAAGATGAAATCGGGCTTCCCTACGATGTGCTGGATTGTCTGGTGAGCGGGAAAAAACCGGCGGGTAAAATCAATCCGGCAAAACTCAGGCGGATAAACCTGATGATGAAAAATTCCGGCCATAAAAGAAATCCTGTTCCGGCGTTCAGTCCGAAAAAAACGTGAACGATATAAAATTCAGAACCATAGAATCATTTACCCCGAAAGGCGATCAGCCCGCGGTTATTGAGAGTATAAGCCGCGGTCTGGGCGGTAATCAGAAATTTCAGAGCATTAAAGGCGCCACCGGTACCGGCAAAACGTACGTTCTTGCAAAAATAATAGAACAAGTACAGCGTCCGGCTCTGGTAATATGCCACAATAAAACTCTTGCCGCGCAGCTCTATAAGGAATTCAGTTTGTTTTTCCCTGATAACGCGGTAAGCTATTTTGTATCATATTACGATTATTACCAGCCCGAAGCGTATGTCGCTGCGCGTGACTTATACATAGAAAAAGATTCATCCATCAATGAAGAAATTGATAAAATGCGCCTTAAGGCCACCGCAACCCTGATGGAACGGAGGGATGTAGTAATTGTCGCCTCTGTATCCTGTATTTACGGTCTTGGTTCGCCAATGGATTATCAGCGCATGCATCTAGATCTGCATCCCGGCGCGCCCGTATCCCGTGAGACTATTATCCGCAAACTCATCGAAATTCATTATGAAAGAAATGACAATGTACTAGAATCGGGCTCGTTCAGAGTACGCGGAGACGTGATTGATGTGTACCCTCCGTACGCCAAAAACCCATTCAGAATTGAATTATTCGGGGATGAAGTCGAAGCGCTGACCGAACGGGACTCATTAAATAATACCATCATTTCCAGTAAGCCCCGTCTGTTTATTTATCCCGCGAAGCACTTTGTAATGCCGCATGAAAGAGTACAGGACGCGGCAAAGTATATCGAGCAGGAACTGACAGAAAGATGCGCGTATTTCGAAAAAGAAGGGAAAATAATTGAGAAAGAGAGGATATACAGCCGCACCAAATATGATATCGAGATGCTCCTCACTCTGGGCTACTGCGGCGGAATAGAAAATTATTCCCGTCATCTTTCGGGTAGAAGTGAGGGGCAGCCTCCGGCAACACTTCTCGATTATTTTCCTGAAGACTTTATTACATTCATCGATGAATCTCACGTAACTGTTTCTCAGATCGGCGGAATGTATAACGGCGACCGTTCGCGCAAACAATCTCTTGTAGATTACGGTTTCAGACTTCCTTCCGCGCTCGATAACCGGCCGCTCTACACCGAAGAGTTTTTTACCAAGACCGGGCCGGTGGTTTTTGTTTCCGCAACCCCTGGTGATTTTGAACTGGATAAATCATCGCAGATTTCCGAATTAATAATCCGGCCGACTGGTCTCCTCGATCCGGTGATAGAAGTCCGCGGAACAGAAGGTCAAATCGATGATCTTCTCTCAGAAATAAATAAAACAGTGTCCGAAGGAAACCGCGTACTCGTTACGACACTGACAAAAAAAATGTCCGAAGATCTTACCGCATATTTACGTGAAAGAGACGTTAAAGTGCAGTATCTTCATAGCAACATCGAAACAATAGAGCGTGTGGAAATTCTGAAAAGTCTCCGTTCAGGTACTATCAATGTCATTGTCGGCATCAACCTTCTCCGCGAAGGACTTGATCTTCCTGAAGTAGCACTTGTTGCCATTCTCGATGCGGATAAAATCGGATTTCTCCGTTCCCACCGCGCGTTAATTCAAACCTCAGGGAGGGCGTCACGCAACGTGGGCGGACGGGTAATAATGTACGCGGATAAAATGTCGGATGCAATGGCCCATTGTATAGAGGAAACAAAACGCCGGCGGGCAATACAGGAAGCGCATAACACCCGGTATGGTATTATTCCGCAGACAATTATCAAGCCTGTCGAAGATATCCTCATAAGAAGTGAACGGGATAAAAAGAGAAGGATAGAAACACCGGAAATTAATAACAGACAGGAAGCTTCTGCGCTTCTTAAAAAATTGGACTTTGAAATGAAGACCGCAGCAGACGAGCTTGATTTTGAAAAGGCCATCGCATTGCGGAACGAGATTGAAAAGATAAAAAGAGTTTATAAAATTTAACTAGTAATAAAATTCTCAATTCTTTCGTGAATGATACATCAGAAAACCGGCGAGAATAACCAGCGGAAGTATGAAGTTTCATTTGTCATGTACGTGGAATGCACTCGATACAATCGAGGTAGGACTATCCGTTTCCGGATAGCCCCCTCACGGATCCCGGCATGCGAAATTACCGCACCGGGCTCTTCAAAAGTACTCGCTTCCGTATAGGCTATATCGGCAACAATAGTTACGTATCTCGTTTTCTTACTATCATCCTTGGTTGTGGAAAACCGTATATCTCAAGCATTTGAGTGAACGTTTCCCAAGTGTAGCTTTTCCGCTGACTTCTTCTATTAAGCCACTTATAAATGATAATACGGGCAAGGTGAACGAATTTATACATTCTATCATTTCCCGGTAAGCCATAGTAATTTATATAACCTCTCATCTTTGATATGAGAATGCTCATCAAGTATTTCAGAGGTGTACTT
>Ga0180007_10000913_pt1 | contig 43681 bp, 42 predicted proteins | sample MM_PC_MetaG_FD_121122 | JGI IMG/M metagenome (GOLD analysis project Ga0180007, IMG submission 121122) | Groundwater microbial communities from the Aspo Hard Rock Laboratory (HRL) deep subsurface site, Sweden - MM_PC_MetaG | ecosystem: Environmental > Aquatic > Deep subsurface > Groundwater... | reverse complement strand
GGGCTCTTCTCCCTCGCTTTGCTCGGGACCTTCGGCCTCGGATTCTTGGATCTCAACTACCTCAGCATTTTTTCCGATAATTTTTACCTTTTCATCATCGGTATACGCATATAAAATTTCTTTACCTTTTTTAATTTTATAAAGTGGTGGTTGAGCAATATAAATATATCCAGCCTCAATGACTTGCTTAAAATATCGGTAAAAAAGAGTCAGAAGCAAGGTGCGAATATGCGAACCATCCACATCAGCATCGGTAGCAATAATTATTTTATGGTAACGCATTTTTTCCAAATCAAAAGTATCCCCAATAGAGGTACCCATCGCGATTACAAGAGCTTTTACTTCTTTTGAAGCCAGCATTTTATCTATCCGCGCACGCTCCACATTTAAAATTTTACCCCGTAATGGAAGGATTGCTTGTGTCCGCCTGTCTCTGCCCTGCTTTGCTGAACCTCCAGCTGAATCTCCTTCCACTAGAAATAACTCCGACTCGGAAGCATCTTTACTCTGGCAATCCGCTAATTTTCCCGGCAAGGTCATCCCTTCTAGGGCACCCTTGCGAAGAATTGAATCTTTGGCTGCTTTGGCTGCTTTGCGAGCTCTTAGAGCCAAGATTGACTTGTTAATTATAGCCTTAGCATCATCAGGATTTTCTTCCAAAAAGTTCGCAAAAGCTTCTCCAAAAACCGTTGCTACAGCACCCTGGGCTTCCATGCTTCCTAATTTCCCTTTTGTCTGTCCCTCAAATTGTATTTCACGCAGTTTTACTGAAATAACAACGGTCAAACCTTCTAAAACATCTTCTCCGGTAAATCCTCCTTCGGACTCTTTCATTATTTCGTTCTTTTTACAGTAAGTATTTAAGGTTCTGGTAAGCGCTGTTTTAAAACCAGTAACATGGGTTCCACCTTCTTGGGTATAAATATTATTAGCAAAAGGGAAAATTCTATCCACAATATCATCTACGTACTGTAGGGCTATTTCCACACCAACTTTATCTAATTCTTTTTCAACATAAAAAATATTATTTTGAATGGGTTTTTGAAATTTATTATAGTATTTAACCAAAGAAATTAATCCGCCTTCGAAATAAAAAGACACAGAAGGTAATTTAAGTTCTAGCTCTCTAAAACAAAATACATCCTCTTCATTTAGGCCTTTCTTGTTATCCCATTCGCGCGCATCAATTATTGAAATTTTTAATTTTTTTACCAGATATGCCTGCTGTCGAATATGATTCACTACCGTATTCCAGTCAAATTTAATATCACCAAAAATTTTCTGATCTGGTTTAAAGGTAATAATTGTACCATGAAATTTCGAAGCGCCAACTTTTTTTACGGCCAACTTTCTTTTTCCTTCTGAATATTCTTGAATATATTTACCGCCGTCTCGGTAAATCTCCGCTCGGCAATAAACAGAAAGAGCATTAACGACTGATGCCCCAACTCCATGTAAACCTCCGGAAACCTTATAACCTTCTCCTCCAAATTTTCCTCCAGCATGAAGAGTCGTCATTACTGTTTCTAGAGCGGAAACTTTTGTTTTCTTGTGGATGTCTACTGGTACACCTCGGCCATTGTCTGCCACACGAATATGATTATCCGGAAGAAATACAATTTCAATATCATCACAAAAACCACCCATCGCCTCATCGCGTGAATTGTCAAAAATCTCCCAAATTAAGTGATGTAATCCTTCAGGGCCAGTTGTACCAATATACATACCTGGACGACGCCTGACAGGTTCTAGCCCCTCTAGGACGGAAATGTCAGAAGCGTCATAATGATGCACCCCACCAGAGGCGGGCAGGCTTTTCCCGTCATTTTTGTCTTTTTTTTCTTTCATAATATACTTCTATTATAGCAAATTTTATCTTACTTGCCAACCAATGCCATTAGTCTTTTTGTCCTTGATTTTATTGGTTATCTTGGTCATAATTTCATTCACTTCTGGGTCAGTTAAAGTTCTCTCACAAGACTGAAAAACCAACCTAAACGCATAAGAAACCTGACTCCCTTTTTTAAATTCATCAAAAAGTTCTGGCCCCCTGATTACCATATCACCCATATTTTCTTTAATTATTTTGGAAACTTCTTCACTTTTTACTCCCTCTGGTACCCAAACAGCCACATCCCGTGCAATAAAAGGAAACAGGGACCACATTTTGAATTTATGCTCCTCAAGGTCTTGCCTTGGACTCCCTAAAGGCAAGACCTTTTCCCGCATAAATTCTGGTGAAATGAATTGTTCGAGACTTGTTTCTTTTATTTCTTTTTTATCTCCGTAAGCTATATGCATTTCTTCCCCGCCTTTTTTAAATATTGTTCCTATTTCAAAAATTTTCGTATCAAGCACACCAAAAAGATAAAAATTGATATTGTTCAAATTCATACTTACCTTGAGAGCATCGCTCAAATTTGTCCGCAAGAATTTTTTATCCGAGGCGGAAGCCAAAACTTCCACTTCTCCTTGATCTCTGAACACATAAGTCATCACTTCGGAATATCCGTCATTTAAAAGTTTCTGACGGGCCCAAAGTATTTTTGAATAAATTTCATTTTGTTTTGGCTTCCACGTATCCTGTACCTTTGGAACTTTGGGATTTACTTTATCATATCCCAAAATCCTACCTATCTCTTCCGCCATGTCTTCTTCAATCGTTAAATCAAGACGCATAGGAGGCACCACCACTTCAAATTTTCCATTGTTTTCTTTGTATTCAAAACAATACCTTTTCAAAATATCCTCAATTTCCTTAATAGAAATATTTAACCCTAAAATTTTAGAAACTTTTTCAACCCCAAAAGAAAGTTTTCTAGTTTCTTGTTTTTCTGGATACACATCAATAATTTCTTCAAAGGAAGCATCTGGACACATCTCCAAAATAAGCGAAGAAAGCTCCTGCATCGCAAAAGAGCCCAACTCGGGGGATAAATCATTTTCAAAACGCTTCCTGGCATCTGTTGCAATATTAAATGCTTGAGCAGTTTTTCTTATGGAAGTCGGATTAAAATTAGCTACCTCTAAAATTATATTCTTTGTATTATCATCTACTTCTGGCTTTTTACCTCCTTTTATTCCAGCTACGGCTAAAACATGCTCTTTATCGGCAATCACAAGGTCAGAAGATTTTAATTTCCAATCTCTGTTGTCTAAGGTAATTAAATTCTCTCCATTTTTTGCTTGTCTGATAATTAGTTTTCCACCCATTTTATCTAAATCAAAAGCGTGGACAGGTTGCCCGCAATCAAACATCACTATATTCGCCGCATCTACAATGTTGTTTATGCTACGCTGTCCCATAGCTTCCAAGTCGGCAACAACCCAATCTGGAGAAGGTCCAACTTTAATATTACGCACAATTCTTCCCATATATCTGCGACATTTTTCACTTTTTACTGCTATTTCTAATTTTGTTGGTTGGGATTTTGGAATTTTATATTTTGGCATCGGATCAATAAATCTTATATTTAAAAGCGAAGCTAACTCACGAGCAACCCCTTGATGTGAAAGTAAATCATGTGCGCGATTTGGTAAAATATTTATATCAAAAATAGCATCTTCGCCATTGGCCACAAGCTTGTCTGGTATTTTCTCTAGGCTTTCAACTTCGCATAAATGATAAGAAAAAACCTCCGCCAGTTTTTCTGGTTCTGGAACTTCCGGTATGTACCACTTTAGCCAGTTGTAAGAAATCAGCATATATTTAAAACTGATTAAGTCTCAAATCTCCTTGATAAAAAAGACGAATATCCGGAATTCCGAATTTAATCATAGCGACACGGTCAAGCCCGAAACCAAAAGCAAATCCTTGATACTTCTTAGGGTCAATTCCGCAATTTTTTAAAACATTCGGATGAACCATGCCAGCACCCAAGAGCTCCATCCACTTTCCATTATGTTTTACATCTACTTCAAATCCAGGCTCAACAAAAGGAAAAAAGCTAGGACGAAGACGAATCTCAGCATCCTCTCCTAAAAATCTTTTGAAAAATTCAAGAAGTGCCCATTTCATGTTGGCAACACTGACATTCTCACCTATCATTAATCCTTCAAGTTGATAAAATTGCATTTCATGTCCAGCATCAGTGGCCTCATTCCGAAAAACTTTTCCAGGAACAACTATTGCAAAAGGTGGTTTTCTCCCATCTTTCACAAATTTTTCCATAAAATGAATTTGAGTATTAGAAGTGTGGGTACGCAATACGTATCCAGGCTTATCTTTGATAAAAAAAGTATCTTGCATATCACGAGCTGGATGATCTTTAGGAAAATTGAGCGCATCAAAATTATGCCATTCATCTTCCAACTCCGGTCCAGTAGCAACTTCAAAACCCAAGTCCGTAAAAATCTTTACAGCCTCATTAATAACTATTGAAAGCGGATGCTCTTTGCCTTGTTTTTTTTCTTCGCTCATTTATTTTAATGGTGAAATTCGTGAACAGAGAATTCTTTTTTACCACCCTCTGTCTCTTTACTTATTATTTGATATCTTTTCCCTTCAGCAAAAAAATCAGCTTTACCGTGCTCGTCCGCATGTTTTAAGTAGTTCACTGCCATATGTTTATTTTCTGGGTGTTTTAAAAAATCTCTAGCATTTAAATGCTCACCAAAATGAACCTCATGTCCATGTATATCCATAACATTCTTCAATTAAACTTATAATAAGTAATTATACCAAAATCACAAGATTTTGCTACAATTAAAATATGGATCCAAAAACAAAGAAAATTTACACAATTTTAATTATTGCCACTATCATTTTTGCCCTAATTGGTTTTTATCTTGATTGGCTAGACAATAACCCAAGTTTTTTTAAAGTCTACTAGGCAAGACCTAGTTATTTATCGCATCATATCTCGAAGTGAACAGAATTCACAATCTTTGTTACCACAACGAGTATTCCAGAATGATAGATTAAAAATTTCGTTTACTACTTGTTTTATTTTCTCCACTAGCTCTTCTGTATCCTTTTTGGAAATTTCAAAAATTTCTTTATGTAATTTTTCTTTTTCATCCGGTTCTATAAAATCTATAATTCCTGACTGCATTTGAAACTTTCCATCTTCAAACCTATCTAAGAGAATTTTATAGAAAACAAGTTGCCTAAAATAATTTCCATCAGCATTTTTGGTCTTACCCAACAACTCATTCCTAGTTTTTGATTTACCCGTTTTATAATCAACCACATTTACTACATTCCCGTCTACGAATTCAATTTTATCCAAAATCCCTGTTAATCTAATGTTTTTATCAAGAATAATTCCATTAATACGAAATTCTGTTAAAACATTTTCGTTCCAATTTTTATTGTAAACATCATGCCAAAGAGAAAGGGCTTTTCCCCCTTTTTCCAACAACTCCACTGTATCACGATCTCGTAAACCAGAGCTATTCAAATATCCTTCAAAACTTTTTAGAAGAAATTTCTTACCAGTTTCTTCTTCTTTCATTCTTCTGAAAAAATCACTCAACGCCCGATGTATCGCTGTACCGTAGGCTTGATACTTGGTCGGCGCAGAAGGAATTCGAATAAGGTTTTGGTAAAAATATTTCCAAGGACACTCTAGATAATTATTTAGAGCTGTTGGTGAAAATCCCTGTAAAGAAAAAAGTTCACGAACAAAATCTTTATCTTTTAAATTGTCTGCTTCACGAAGCTCAGGCTTAAAAATTATTTCCCTATTTTTCTGATATTCTTTTTCTTGACTACTGGTATCACAAATTTCTATCAGTTCGGGCTTCAACTCTCCAATAAAAGAACTTGGTAGAAGTTCTTTGCCGTCATCGTCTTTTTTGGAATAGGTAATGCTAATTCCTATTTTAGCCCGAGTCAATGCGACATAAAACAACCTTCTTTCATCCGCATTTTCGTCTGTTATTGTTTCAATTGTTTTATCGGAAAGCATATAAATCCTAGGCAAGAGTTTTAATTTATCCAAAGAACGCTTATCGCCAAAATGTCCGCTGTATGCCCGAATTATATAAACATACTCAAATTCAAGCCCTTTTGCACGATGCACGGTCATAAGACGAACCATCCCTTTATTTTTATGCGTACTTTTTTTATTAATAAATAGGTTGTGTTTTTTTACTGTTTCAATATAGGTAAAAAAATCTTCCAAGTTTGCATCCGGTTTCCTTAAAACTAGATTTTTTGCTTCATCAAAAAATGAACTTATCGCGTCAAATTTGCGTTCGGTGTTTGAACTTTCTAATATTGATTTTAAAAGTTCAGATTCCCTGACCACTGTTTCAAAAATTGAAAGAAGGTCGCTATTTTTGGATTCCTTAACCCATCCGGAAAGTTGTTTAAAGGCATCGTTTATTGCTTTTCTATTTTGTAATTCTAAATCTTTGAAAGAATCAAGTTTGGTAAGCATATCAAAAAGTGAGAATTTTTTCTTTAAATCCACACTCTTTAAAAGCCTATAAACATCCAAGGGTTCCACTTTAAATAAATTTATATGTAAAAATTCCACCATCGCCCTCTCATTACCAAAATTGTTTATCGCTCGTAAGATGGTTAGAAGTTTCTTTACATCTCCGTCAGAGAACAAATCCAAGTCTGATTCAATCTGATGCGGAACACCGACTTTTTTCATTAAATTGGAAATAGCAAACGCATCTTTATTATTCCGATAAAGCACGGCTATTTCTTCTGGTACTGTTCCACCTGAAATCCTTTTCTTAATATCTTCTACAATGAAATACGCTTCACTTTCTGGGGTCTCAAAAGGATAAACAAATATTTTTTCTAATTTATGTTTCGCACTTGAATTCAACCTGATAGAATCAGGCATAAGCCCATGCACCAAATCTAGAATCTTCTGAGTGGAACGATAATTTTCCGAAAGAGTTATGAGTTTAGCATTCTTGTAAAGATTTTTAAAATATAAAAAATTTTCAAGCGAAGCTCCTTGAAATCTGAAAATTGCCTGTTTCTCATCCCCCACCACAAAAAGATTTGGATTAGGCGCATGATACGAAGACAATCTTTCTATTATTTTATTTTGAGCATTATTTGTGTCCTGATGCTCGTCAACTAAAATATATTGATACTCTTCTTGTAATACTTGAAGTAAAAATTTGCTCTTATCTATCGCCTGAAGCACTTCCATAATCATATCTGAAAAATCATAAAATTTATTTTTAAAAAGTTCTTCCTGATAAGCTTTGTAAACATCGTACAGCTCTCTATTTTTTTCAATTATTTTTTCAAGCTTTTGATATTCCCCTTTCATTTTACCTTTATATACACCTTTTTCGTGATAAAGATTGGGAATTTTCTTAAAATTTATTTCTTCTTCTTTTATTAATTCAAGAAATTCTTCTGGGGAAAGACCTTCTCTTTTTAAGGTGGAAATATTAGATGAGATATCTTTTGTATAAAGATATGGGTCACCATACGGACGCAGAATTTTAAGCGAAGAGGAGTCAATCAGCGATTCAATAATGGAAACTTGGTCAACTTCTCCTATTGGACGCGAACCGATAATACGCGGAAATTCCTCTGGATATTTTCTTATAATGCTTTCGGCAAATGAATGGAAAGTACTAATGGTTACCTGATACGCACGTGAACCGATAATTTCGGAAAGTTTTCTGCGCATATTTATCGAGGCTGCCTCTGTGAAAGTTAATGCCAAGATATTTTCCGGATTAGTGTCAGTTTTTCTTAATATCTTGGCGATTCGTAAAGTGAGAATCGTGGTTTTCCCCGTCCCCGGACCCGCCACCACCATTACTGGCCCATCAATGCTATCTACTGCTATTTTTTGGGCAGGATTAAGTGTTTTGTATTCCTTTTCAAAAATTCCTTCTAGCATATCTACCTAATTATTCAGTTGTTTTTCCGTCAAATTCTGGACCGTCAGCTTCTGCTTCTATTTTAGTGGCTCTAACTACCCCATCCTGATGATGAGCTGGGGAATAAACGGTGTAAAGCTTTAAATCTTCCGTGTCGGAAGTATTTATCACATTATGTTCTGCACCAGAAGGCACTACGATAGCTGACCCATCAGCAAGTTTGTATTCATTGCCATCAATAATACATTTTCCTTCTCCTTTTTCAAAACGAAAAAATTGATCATTGTCGGTGTGAACCTCCATTCCAATTTCTTCCCTTGGCTTAAGGCTCATTAGAACTAATTGACTATGCTTGCCCGTGTATAAAACTTTGCGAAAATTCGTATTTTCTAAAGTCTCTTTTTCTATATTTGCATTAAATCCTTTCATAAAATTTATTTTTAATTAAAGTTTTAAAATCGACTTTTATATTATACCATTTTTATTTGCGGAGGGTGAGGGATTTGAACCCTCGATGAGATTGCTCCCATACCACCTTTCCAAGGTGGCGCACTAGACCGCTATGCGAACCCTCCAATAAGCTATCCTAGCATATTTAAAAATTCTTTTTCATTTAAAATTTTTACTCCTAATTTTTGGGCCGTAGCCAGTTTGGACCCCGGCTCCTCCCCAGCTACTACACAGGAAGTGTTTTTTGATACTGAACCAACTACTTTTCCACCCAAAGCCAATATTTTTTCCTTAGTAATTTCCCGCGACATAGAAGAAAAAGTCCCGGTCAAAACGAAATTTAACCCAGTAAATTTACCTGCTTTTTTCTTGAGCACTTTTTCCACCACCACCCCATTTTTTTGTAGTTTTTTTATAAAATTTAAATTATTAATATCGTTAAAAAAACTACAAATACTTTTTGCTACTGCTGGACCAATGTTTTCTATGCTGTCTATCTCTCCCAAATTTTGTTTGGCAGTAGATATTAAATTTTCTAAATTACCAAAATGAGAAGCTAAATCTCGTGCCGTTTCCTCCCCTACGTGTAATATTCCAAGAGCCCAGAGAAATTTTGAAAAAGAAATATGTTTCTTGTTTTCTATTTCTTTTATTATATTTTCTGCGCTTTTTTCTCCGAATCTCTCCAAAGGCGCAATGTCTTCCTTGGTTAAAGTAAAAATATCAGCTGCATCGGTTATTAGACCTTCATCTTTAAATCGTCTCAAAATTTTTGGACCTAATTCATAAATTTCAAAAACTGAGATGAAATGTTCTAAATATCTTTCATTTTTGGCCGGACATTTTGAATTAGTGCAATAATATGCTACAGACAATTCTGACTCCTCAAGGCAAGACCTTTTTGAATTCTTAAGGTCTTGCCTTTTCCCGCCAGAATTTTTCTTCTCCACTTTCCCCCCGCAAGTTGGACAATTTTCAAGCATTTTAAATTTTTTTTCATGACCAGTACGCAAGCGAGTTAGCACTTCTACCACCTTGGGAATCACATCTCCGGCTTTCTCTATTATCACCGTATCCCCAATCCGCAAATCCAAACGTTCTATTTGGTCCATATTGTGCAAAGTAGCCTTGGATACCCTAGAACCGGCCACGAGGGTCGGCTCAAAAATCGCAAGCGGAGTCAATACTCCAGTACGCCCAACGTTAATTTTTATATCTTTCACAATGGTCGTCGCTTTTTCCGCTGGATATTTGAAGGCCGCCATATAACGCGGAGCTTTACCAACAACGCCTAGAATGTTTTGCAAATTTGAGTCATCAACAGAAATAACAACACCATCTGTTCCATAGGGAAAATTGGGGCGTATTTTTTCAAATTTTTTAATAAAATCAATAACTTCATCTAAATTTTTACACACGGATTGGTGTTTATCTACATTAAAACCAAAATCCCGCAAAATTTTGTGTTCAGCAGAATGTAAAGGAAAAAAATCATTTTCATGGGACTCCCACTGGGCTATATCGTAAGCAAAAAAATCTAAATTTCTTTCTGCCGCAAGTTTTGGGTCTAACTGACGCATACTTCCCGCCGTAGCATTTCTGGTATTAGCAAAAGGGAGCTTCCCGTCTTTTTTGTTTTTTTGGTTCAAGGAAATCAAGGTCTGCTTGGACATTAGAACTTCACCTCGAACTTCCAGAAATTTTACGATGCTGGTAGGCAGTCGTTTGCCTTTTCCAAAATTAAATTCCAGTTGCAACGGTATGGATTTTATGGTTTTTAAGTTTTGCGTTATGTCTTCCCCAATTAACCCGTCTCCACGCGTAGCACCTTTGATAAATTTTCCGTCCTGATAAATAAGCGAGACAGCCAAACCATCAAATTTTACTTCGCAAAAATAATTAAATTTTTGGTTGGGTATTAATTTTTTTATTCTTTTCTCCCAATCATAAAGTTCTTCAACACCAAAAACGTCATTCAGTGAGAGCATCCTGATTTTATGTTTTATTTTTTCAAACTTATCTAAGGCCTTACCCGCAATTCGATTCTCTGAAGAATTGGGGTCTTCAAATTCTGGATATTTCTTTAAAAGTTCTTTCAGTTCACGAGTTAACGAATCATAAACATCATCGGTAACATTGGGTGCATTTTTAGTGTGGTACTCACTTCTTAATCTAGCGATTTCATTTCGCAATTTTTTTATTCTTTTTTGATCTTCAAGTTTTGCCATCTTAAAAACTATTTTAGGTAAGTTACTTCTAACCTACGCTCAACACGATTAGGATTTGCTGAATTGCAAGTTGGAGAATCACCAATACTATATCCCCTTGAAATAACAGTTACGTAAGTTGAATCAGTTTTATTTATCGTCACCAAGGCGCAAGCTTGACCATTATTTCCTAACCCAGTAAAAACAAAATCACAAGAAGTCATATCCTCGCAAAAAGTTCCCGTTGATTTTTCATTAAAAAGAGCATGCTCAGCGCCGGTATCAGCAGCAAAGAAAGCATCATTGGTATATCGAGCATTAGTGCTAAATTTAATTTCTCTAAATGCAATATTGGAAACACCCAAAGTAATTGATAAAAGAATAGCAGAAATTGTAACTGCAAAAAGTATCACAAACCCCTTATTTTTTTGTATTTTTTCTTTAATCATAATCATTCTATCCAATTAAATAAATTTTCCGAAAAAGTAATACTATAATTCCCAGAGGACTGAGTCCACGAAACAGTAGTGGAAATTTTTACTTCATCTGAACTTATTACAACTTTTTGAATAGTACGGCTAAAAGTAGCAGTATCATAACTTGGGCAAGTAATGTTATTTACATTAAGCGCCACAAATTTGCTCCAGTCGTGAGTTGCGTCTGGATATAAAACATAAGTATCGCGCACATTTCTAACACACTCAATTCCTTCTTGCGCTAAATATTCAGCGGCAATTTTCTTTTTTGTATAGTTAGTATCAGAAATACTAGATGCTAAAATTGACATCAAACCTAAAAGTGAAACAGAAAAAATTGATATGGCCACAAGAGTTTCTACCAATGTAAACCCCTTATTCTTTTGTTTAAAAAATTTACTCATATATCTATCTGTCTTTGAGACACGGAAGTTTGTAAAGAAAAAGGAGTGACAACATTCTTAAAAGTTATCTTTCCAACTAACTTAATGGTAATAAAAGGTTGTCGGCTATCACCTGGAGGAGGCTCCGCCCCGACAATCACAAACGCGGAAGCTGGGTCGAGAACAATTTCATCGGGAGTTAATTGTATAGTACTACTACCACCATCAGTTGATCTATATGCTTTCCCATTAATTATGGCATAAATCCATTGATCGCTAGGATCAGAAACGTCGCCTTTAGTAGATTCAAATATAACCCCCGAGCAATAACCATTTGATGGCACCATACATCCATAGTTATATCCGGTTCTTAAATTTCTGGACATATCTTCCATTATGAAATTTAAGTTATCAATAATTGAAAGCATATTTTGTGATTTTCGATGGAGTAAATTAGCATTTAAAAGTGCTCCCATACCGATAATCACAATAACTACAAAAAGAGAGACGGCAATCATTGTTTCGATTATGGTGTAGCCTTTTTTGTTTTTTAATATTTTTTTAAACATAATTAATTTATCTCTAATCTACCTGAAGGATATATTTTTATTAAAGCTTTTACTCCCTTGGGTGACATAATCGTAATTTGAACATACTCAGAACCAAAAAAGCTTAACGAAGGACTAGTTAAAAAATTAGCCTCTGAATCTGGTCTTTTAAAAGTAATAAATAAAATATCAATTGGATTGCTACCTGAAAGACAGGAATTATTCAAACATTTATCTATGTTTAGTATATAATTATTTTTTGTAATATTAATAGTATTTAGTAATTCTCCGGCATCATAGGTGTTAGGATTATTATCTAAGTCAGCAAAATAAATAAATTGTTTCGGTGTACTAAGATCAAAATAAACTCCATAAGATGGTTTCCAAGTATCTGGATCATAACCAGACATTGGCAAAGCACCATTTATAGATGATTTTTGTGCTTCAACTATTTTTAAGGCAATGTCGCTGGCTAAATTTTTTATATCTACTTTAGCCTGAAAATCTCCATAATTAAACACCGCCACAGAAGACAAAACAGCAAAAATAGAAAGAACAACAATTAGTTCTACATAAGTCATCCCTCGGGAATACTCGGGATGACACTGAGTAAGCATCGAATGTGTCATTCCGCCATTTTGTTTTATTTCTTTATTCATCTATGTTAAAAAATATACAAACCAAAAAGAAACACCAAAGATGCACCGAAAACTAAATACGGAGCAAAAGGAATTTCACTTTTCATTCCATATTTTTTGGAAAAAATAATTAAAAAGAGGCCAACAACAGCTCCGGTCCAAAAAGCAAAAACTACCCCAGAGAGAGCCAGAGAAAAACCCAGCAACCAACCCAAACTAATTGCCAATTTGGCATCCCCCAACCCCATCCATTTTCCGGAAGAAATTAGCCAAAGAAAAGCAAAAGGAGCAGCAATTATCGGACCGGATAAAAATTCTAAAAAGGTTGGAAAATGTAAAGAAAATACAGGAAAAATAAAAGAGTTATCGAGATTAATAAAAAACAAACCCACAAAAGCTAAAATACCAAGAACCCAAGAAAGCACATCCGGAATTATTTTATGTTTTAAATCATAAACAGCAATTACTATTAACAAGGAAAAAATAACAGCATAATAGGCATAAGTGATGAAAAACAAAGGAGTAAAGAGAGAAAAGTTTTCACCAGGAACATAAAACTTTAGAAATAAAAGAGCAAAAATTAGTCCAGTAATAAATTCAACTAATGGATATTGAATTGAGATTTTATCTTTACAATTTCGGCATCTTCCCAGAAGACCCAGAAAACTAAAGATAGGAATTAGCTCATACCAAGCAAGTTTATTTTGACAAGACAAGCATCCACTTCTTCCACCGAAAGACCGTTCCGTATTTAACCGAAAAATGACAACATTTAAAAAACTTCCGATAATCAAGCCTAGAACAAAAAAAATAATTGTAAAAAATACGATCATAGAATAGTAACTAATTACAAAGAAGAGTTAAAGGATTAATGGCCGCAGACGGGATAGCATTTACTATTTTTGCTCCCCCAGCGACATCCACACACCAAGAGGTGTTTTCGGTTAAACTTAAGCCAACAGCCACCGCCCACAAATTGTCAGAATTATAACAAGCACTTCCGTTCCCCCCCCTTTTAACCGCCTCGGCAATGGAATCAACAGTTTCCTTGCTTCTAGAAAACATATTGGCTCCAGACGCATTATAAACAAGAGGACAAGCTTCACCATTGGCTGCAGTATCACCAGCTGGTAAATATGTATTATTGTTATTCAAGAAAAATATTTCAATTGAAGTTCTCGCTGTCGCCAGGTTAGTCTTTACCGCTGTATCATTCCCTTTTTTTCTTGCACTACCCAGATATCCCATAGTAATGCTAGCCAAAAGTCCGATAATCGCTACCACTACTAAAAGCTCTATTAATGTAAAACCTTTTTTAAAATTCTTCATAAAATATAATTAATATAATAATCAAACCTTCTTATATTATATCAATAAGTGAGGAATATAAGCAAATGATATATGGTAATTCGAATATCATAGGTTAAAAAGCAAAAACCACCCAAGCCAAAGCAAGGGTGGTTTTTGCTTGATTTAAAAATCAAACAAAATTATGGGCAGGTTACAATGGCTGCTACTGGTTTTGTGATTTGTTTTGAAACACCGTTACTGTCGACACACCAAGCATCGGTTGCGGTAACTTTAAGACCGGCCCAAGCAGACCAAGTATTTTCAGCATTGGCACAAGCTCCGTCATTGCCACCAGCCAAAACCGCAGCATCAAAAGCTGCATCCACGGTAGTATTCGCGCATACTGTAGCATAAGAGTTTGGAGAAGCTCCATCATACACGATTTCTGCTTGTGCACGAATATTTGATAGATTTGCCTTAATGGCTGCATCTGCACCCTTGGCTCGTGCTGTGTTAAGTGATGCCAACACTACCGAAGCCAAAATACCAATAATCGCCACGACCACCAAAAGTTCAATCAACGTAAAACCTTTTTTAAAATTCTTCATATTAAAATATTTTACCTAATAATAATTTCGCCTCTTTGGCGAATCAGCCGATAAGGCTGAAATTTCGACTTATTTTTAATATACTGATTATATCACGCGAATGATAATATAAGAGCAATTAAGTTATCCACAGGGCAGAATAGGTTCTAGGAATTTGCATTTTACTAGCTCACTAGCCCCTAGTTACTAGCACCTAACTTATGCTTCCCGCCATATTGTAAATTGGCATTAATATAGAAACAAGCAGTATCCCTACCCCTAAACCCAAAATTACGATCATCACCGGTTCTATTAAACCAACCAAGGTATCAATTGCTTCGTCCACTTCACGTTTATAAAAATCAGTCAAAGTTTTCAAAATAGTCCCCAAGGAACCTGTTTCTTCGCCTACTTGTATCATTTGGACAAGAATATTTGGCACTAGTTCATTGTGTTTGGAAAAAGCCACCGATAGAGATAAACCTGATTTCACTCCATCAGCTACTTCTCCTAGAATATCTTTATAAGCTAAAGACCCCACAACTTGCGCTGTAATGTCTATCGCTCGAATAATCGGAACTCCCGATTCAAGCATTGTGCTTAAATTGTCGGTTATTCTGGAAAGATAAAGTTTTTTATACAAATCACCAACAGCCGGAGTGGAAAGTTTTAAATTGTCTAAATATGTTTTTCCCTTAGTAGTTGTTGACAGTCGCCACGCCCAAATCCCCAAAAGCACAAAAAAGATTAGAATAAAAAAACCATAATGAACAAATAAGTCCGACACAGTAATCACTATTTTGGTAAAAAAAGGAATTTCTTGGCTAGAATCTTCAATAATAGAGGCCAATTTTGGAATAACAACCGTAAACATTAAGGTCATCACTATAAAAAAAGTAATAATAACAAAAGCCGGATAGATAAGCGCATTTTTAGTTTTAGAAGTGAGAGAATATTGACGGTCCAAATAGTCCGCTAGGTGCAAAAAAGTTTGGTTCAGTTTTCCTGTCTCTTCGCCCACCTTAACCATATTTACATAAAAATCGGAAAAGACGTCCGGATGGCGAGAAAGAGCTCCTGAAATAGAAACTCCCGCCTGAAGATCATCACTAACCTGAACGAGCTTGCGTTTGAGAAGTTTATTCTCGGTATTGGCGGACAACATAGTAAAAGCTTTCAGGGCAGAAACCTGTGCTTCAAATAAAGAAGCAATCTGACGAGAAAGGACCACTACGTCTTTTGTCTTCACTCTTTCAAAAAAAGAAAATTGAAAAATCGATTTGTCTCCTTTCTCTTCTTTGACAAAAATAACCACAAGCCCTCGGCGCTGTAATCCACTGATAGCTATATCCCGGCTGGGCGCGTCAATTTCTCCTTCTTTATTTGACCCCTTATCATCGATGGCTTTATATTTAAATAACATAAATTATTTGTTCCCTATGTCGGACTTAGGGGAATTCCCCTAAGTCCGACATAGGGTTATTTTATATCAAGCGTTCAAGCCCTTTTGGATTAAGTGAATACTGATAAGCATTTTCAATAGAAATTTCCCCAGTCCGCACAAGTTCCATTAGTGAATGATTTAAATCAACCATCCCAGATTCCATTCCTGTTTCGATAACAACATCTACCTCGTGCGTACGTTTTTCGCGAATTAAATTAGCTACCGCATTATTATTTAAAAGAAGCTCATAGGCCGGAATAAGTCCACCGGCAATTCTAGGAATAAGCCTCTGGGAAAAAATCCCGAGCAAAGAAGAAGCAAGCTGGGCACGAATTTGGTCTTGTTGGTCTCCCGGAAAAGAATCTATGATTCTGTCAATAGTTTGAGAAGCATTGTTGGTATGCAAAGTAGAAAGAACCAAATGTCCGGTCTCAGCAGCCGTTACGGCAGTCGCAATGGTTTCCGGTGTACGCATTTCGCCAACCATAATTACATTTACATCTTCACGAAAAACTTCTTTAAGAGCTGTGTGAAAATCTTTAGTATCGATACCAACTTCACGCTGGTTAATAATAGATTTATTGGCTATATAAACATGTTCAATTGGATCTTCAATAGTAATAACATGACGCGTTTGTTCATTGTTAACCACATTAATCATAGCAGACAAAGTGGTTGATTTGCCCTGACCCACAGGGCCCACCACTAGAAAAAAACCTTGTTTTTTACGAGCAAGCTCTGCTAAAACAGGGGGTAAATGTAATTCTTCTAAAGTTTGAACTTTGGGCACTAAACGAAAAACTATATTAATCAAACCTTTTTGAAAAAAAGCATTGCCACGAAGTCGAGCTTCTCCCTGAAAATCATAAGAAAAATCTGCTTCGTGGTCTTCTTTAAATTTTTCAATTTTTATTTTTTCTAATATTTCACCCAAAAAACCCAATAAATCTTCTTGGGTTAAAACTGGATGCTTAACCAGAAAAATAAGTTCTCCGGATACTCGGATAACTGGCACGCGTCCGACGCCTAAATGCAAATCAGAACCATTTTCATGAATAACGTTAGAAATAAGCTCCCCAAGTTTTTTTTTATAATCCATTATATTTTTTATGTTTATTTTTCTACTCCCTTGGCTGATTGTTGCTGGGACGATTTTTCTAAAATTTTTACTACTTGATCAATAACTTCGGCTGGAGTAAAATTTGCTTTCACAATATAACCTACTGCCCCCAGTCTCTTGCCTTCATCTATATCCCCCTGTTCGCTTTTATTGGATAAAATTATTTTCACGCAATTAGGGCATAACTTTTGCATATTTATTTGCTCCAACACCTCAAAACCATCCATCTCTGGCATAATTATATCAATCAAAAGAAGATCTGGAGAAAGTCCACCTTTAAGCTTTTCTAATGCATGAATACCGCTTTCAGCCGTATAGACTTCAAAGTTATTTTGGCTGAACTTAAGAGCATACATGTCCAAAAGAAAACTATCATCATCAACAATTAAAATTTTTCTTTTTTCGCCTTCCATATCTATTTTACAAAATCACTTCGTGAAATGTACACCAAAAGAAATAACACCTTTTTTATTATACATCAAAACGACACCCACTCAAAGAAACTGTGGATAACTCAGAATTTAAAAAATCATATTTATTAAACCTATTCACTGTCGTTACTAAAATTATAGACCTCAGTATAAGGAATAATACCTTGTAAAAATTTCAACATAGCATCTTCTCTCATCATTAACATTCCTTTGCTGCGAGCCAATTTATAAATAGCTGCATTGGTGGGATTCTTTAGAATAACTGCTTGCATTTCCTTATCAATTTTAAACATTTCAAAAATAGCAATGCGCCCACGTGTTCCAGAAGGACAGTCGGGAGAAGGCACAGTGTCATACATCTTGTCCCCGATTTTCAGTTTGAATTCATCGGGTAGGTCTTTTGTTTGCTCTTCTATTTGCTTTCTAATACTTTCGTCTAGTGGTACTTCTTTGCGTGAAGATGGATAAGTCATTCTAGCAAGACGTTGCGCAATAGAAACAATCAATGTCGGCGCAATTAAATAAGGATCAACCCCCATATCAACTAGACGAGGAATCGCACCAATAGCATTATTGGTATGTAGGGTGGAAAGAACTAGGTGTCCAGTTAAAGCCGCCTGAATTGCTAATTGAGCTGTTTCTTTGTCGCGTATTTCTCCAACCATAATTATATCGGGGTCTTGGCGAAGTATTGAACGAAGACCTGAGGCAAATGTATAGCCAATCTCCGGCATTACTTGCGACTGATTAATATCTGGCATATGATATTCCACCGGGTCTTCCAGGGATACGATATTACTTTTTTCTTTATCAAGCGCATTCATCATTGAATAGAGAGTGGTAGATTTTCCAGACCCGGTCGGGCCAGTAATTAAAATAAGTCCATAGGGTTTTTTAATTGCTTCTTCTATTATCTTTAAATTAGTTTCTGATAAACCCAATTGGTCAAGTGGCTTGACCCCTTTTTCAGAATCCAAAATACGCATCACAATTTTCTCGCCATAATAAGCTGGCATTGTAGAAATACGAAAATCTATCTTATGCCCATTAATATTTGTGCTGAAAGATCCATCTTGAGGTTTGCGTTTCTCATCTAATCTTAGTTTAGAAAGAATTTTTATACGAGCCACAATCCCCCCATAAACATTTGGGGGTAAAACTATGGTAGTATGTAATATCCCGTCTACACGAAAACGAACCTTAACCTTCTCACCAGTATATTCAATGTGGATATCTGAAGCATTTCCTTCTATGGCGTTACGTAAAATAACAGCCACAATTTTTATAATAGGTGCATCTTCCACGATTTTTGCTTCATCTCCTTTTATATTTTTTATTTCTTTATTTAATTTTTCCTCATTTAAACTTTTTATCTCACTTGTTTCTTCTTGGTTTAATTCATCCAAAGCTTTTTCAACTTGACTTCCTATGCCTTTATAAGTCTGCATAATAATTTCATAATCACTTTGAGAAATTAAAAAAATTTTAAAAGGAATACCGAGCTTGGTAGAAATAAACTGGAGTGCATCCATGGCCTGAATATTTTCCGGATCCATTATACCCACCTGGAGCACCCCATCTTTTAATTCAATTGGAGCAAAATGATAGTGAATTGCCGAATCTTCTGAAATATATTTCAAGGCATCAAAAGATATCTCTTCGGAATTTATAGTTTTTACTGGAAGACCAAAATATTCTCCTTTTATTTCAATAATTTTTTTCTCCGAAAGGCCAGATTCAATCAGTGTTTTTTCCACATCTCCGCCGTGTTCTTTTTGAGCACGAATATTTATCTCACTTATTTGGCTTTTGTTTATTAAACCTCTTTTAGCTAATTCTTCTAAAAAACTCATAAAAATTATAAAGAGGGAATAGTAATAACACCATCGTTACCAAATTGAGCAAATGGATTAGGTCTACCCTCGGTTCCATCTGGAATAAGGACAATGCTAGAGTCATGCAAACTATCAAAAGCCGGATCAGAGAAAATAGCATCATTCAACTTTATATTTTTAACACCTGAAAATAGGATGAGAAAATCACCAGCCACAAAAGAATTTGTATCAGTTAAACCCACACTATTAGCAGAACCATTCATATCCGGCAACGTAGAGCTTGTTCCTGAAGAAATTAAATTAGCCTGTTCGTCGGAAGATGGTTTTATAAAAAAAATATAAATTAAAACAAAAGTTGCGGCAATTGCTATAAATATAATAATGTTTCTAATTTTTGGCATTTTTTTATTTTAATTTTTTAACCAATAAGTTTTAATTTTAAAATCATAGTTATAAACTTCAGTGGAATTTATTTTTGAATTTCCGCCAGTAGCCCCCGTATTAGATGAAAAGGTAATTGAGGAGATATCAACAATTCTAAGATTACTTTCTAAATCTTTGGTAAAATTAATAAAATTATCATAAGTTCCAGAAATAGAAAATTCTAAATCAAAAATTCCATAATCTTTGGGTGTCTTAGAGGTCAACCCGCCTTGTAAAATACTTTGTGGAGCAGTCGCCGTAGCAGTAGTGTCTGTATTTGTTGTGACATTGTATTTTACATTTTTCAAAACCATTCCATAAGGCAAAGCTATTTGTCCAATCTCTAAAATTAAACGAACATTATCAACATTGCCAGGCAAGAGTTTTTCTAATTTTATTAAATTATCGGGAATAATTGCATTATATTTTGCAGTTAGATTGTCACGCTCGCTTTCCAACACTTTAGAATTATCCAACGTATCATCATACGATTTAATTTCTGAATTAAGGGTTAATATATCATTATAAATAGGATTGGTAAATACAAAAAAGAAAGAGAGAGCAATTCCTATTAAAATAATTGGCATTATAAATCTGGTCATAAGTTTAACTTTGGTTCATCAGTGTTTGTTTATAATTAATAAAAGCCGGATCAACTAAAAACTCAAGGTCAAAAAGAACATTGCCACTATTATCAAGGGCTAGGTTGGAAAAAATTGGATTAATTAAATTTTTATTTTTAGCAAACAAATCGGACTGCAATGCAACTGAGCGGTAACCAATAGCAACACCAGACATTTTTATATTTATGACGGCCGTATCATCAACACCTAAATCATAACTAAACTTAGTAAAGCGAACACTTTTCATAGTAATTTGTTCCAAAGCATCAAAAATTGGAATAACAGTAGTATGTTTGGATAAAATTTCGCTTGATGCCTTTAAGCGCTTGTCCAAGGCCTGTAATTCGGTTATTTTTGAAGGCTCAAAACGATTTTTAGCTAAATTAAGAGTGTTTTCCATATCAACAATCTTTTTAACCAAAATTCCTTTATAAAAAAACATACCACCAGTAGCTAATAAAGTAGTAAATAAAATAAATAAAGGAATAATTAAAAATATACCAACGGGTCGCGAAGAAATAGCCTCTTCTTTAATTATGGGCTTTTTGGGTATAAATGATGTTTGAAAATTTTGTTCCATTTTCCCTTTTCTCTACTACTATATTATCGCACTTATTGTAATTTGCGCAATGCTAAACCTAAGGCAACTGCAAACTCAGGACCCATAGCAAGTAAAACTTTCTCCAAAAAGGCCGGCGCAGTAACTTTAGAAAAAGGATTGCCAATTTCTACTTCGGCTTGAAAATTATTTATAGCCATTTCTTTCAGTCCTTTCAAAAGAGATCCCCCTCCAGTTAATATTACCTTACTAATAATTCTTTTATTTTTCTTTTCATATTCTAATAATACATTATTTGTTTCGGAAAAGATATAATCAATATGAACTTTAATGATGTCCGCCAAACTTTTTTCTGTTGGACTTCCAAACAAACCAAAATTCTTCTTCATTTTTTCCGCTTCAGAAAAAGAAATGGAAAGAGATTTAGAAATTGAATCAGAAATACTGGACCCACCTCTATTAATCGTATGATGGCTTTGGACCATACCAAATTCAACCATTGAAAGTTTGGTGTGCAATGCACCAAAATCAATCAGTAAAACAGGAGAAAGTTCATGCTCAAAATTTGACCTAATAGAAGAAAAAATCTCAATTTCAAAAAAAGAAACTTTGAGATTACACCCTGAAACAATTGAACGATATCTGGCTACCGCGTCATTTTGGGTTGTCACAACCAAAACATTCATTTTTTCCTCTTCTTTTTTAGGAACATCCGTGACAGCGTTCATTTCCTCAAAAGAAGATTCCTTTTTAGGTATTTTAAAATAATCAATTGAAACTTCAGTAATGGGAACTGGTATGTATTTTCGCGCTTCAATGGGGATAATAGAGGCTATTTGTTCTTCCCCTAATTTAGCCGGGAGTTCAATGGTAAAAATTAAACTTGATTGAACTGGAATAGAAAGAGCAAGAGAATTACCACTGGCGTCAGATTGCCTGAGAACTTCTTTTAATGCCAAGATAACTTTTTCCACCGGCAGATTCGTAACCTGCCCAGCCTCAAGGTCGGCATAAGGACCAAGAGCGATGGCTCCGTAAGTTTCAAGTACAGCCTTATTTCCCCTTTTTTTTATTTCCACTATTTTTATAGCGCTAGAACCGATATCCACACCAATAGCCGAGTCTCCTGACCCGTCTTTTAATTTATTGAAACTTGAAAAAAGATTTTTTAATAAATTATTCATTTTTGTTTTATGCTAAAATTATACCATATATGCGTTTTTTAGACACCATCTTAGACATAATCTTTCCTGTAAAATGCATTTTGTGCGGTCAAACTGGGATAGATTTATGTTTAAAGTGCTTAAAAGATGTACCTGGGGCTGAGCGCGAAAGCGCTAAATGGATTTTCCCCATCTATGATTATCGCCATCCAGCCATTAAAAAATCATTATGGCTATTAAAATATAAAGGCAAAAAAAGATTAGCCAAGATTTTTGCAGAAATTATTTATGAAAAAATTTTAGAAGAATTTTCTGAATTAAGCGTATTGCAAAATTTTACTGAACCTATTTTAATCCCTGTTCCCCTTTCATCTAAAAGATATCAAGAACGCGGATACAATCAAGCGCAATTAATTTGCCAAGAAATAATAAAAATAAATAGTTTGCGCGAAAAGATAGATATGCAGTTAGAAAATAATATTTTAATAAAAATAAAAGAGACCGAACATCAAGCCCGCATTAAAAACCGCAATGAGAGATTGAAAAATTTAATTGGCTCCTTTGCCGTAAAAAATAGCGAATTAATAAAAAATAGAAATATAATTTTAATCGATGACATTACCACCACCGGCGCGACTTTAACCGAAGCGAAAAAAGTTCTCAAACAAGCCGACGCCCGCAAAGTAATCGCCTTCACTGTGGCACATTAAAAAAATTTTATAAAAAAGGCAAACGAAAACCCCAACAAGGCGGCTTCCGCTTCCTTGTTAGGGTTTGTGATTCCCGTAATAGTAATAACGATATTTAGGGTAATCTTTTACTGCATTAAGATGACTACCCAGATTGCGATAATTTCGTTGGTCGAGCCGGTCAGTCCTCACGTCATAAACAACCAATCCGACCCACAGGAGAATCAGGAAAATCGTCGCGGTAATTTCCATTCCTGTTCCTTTTAAAAAAATGACTGGAACAAGAGTAGTACTAAGATATGTTAGAAGTGGCGCAATCACCGCATGGTGGTATCGGTCGCCCCATTGCGGAGGTCGGTCGAGTGCTAACCACACAGTACCAAGTAAGATACCAGCACAGAGAGTAGTAATGTGGAAGAATCCACTTTCAAAAAATCCACCTCGCCCCCACACTGGCCACGGGGCACCTCGTTGCAAGATTTCAGCGGCCATCAAGACAATGACCACCAACGCGCCGTCACCGAGGACGGCACTGTACGAAGTATTGTAATACAATCCCTCGCAACGGTCACGCAGAATGAATAATACGCCCTGCGTAACCATGTAAAGGATCAACGCCGTTACCCAAATGGGCAACACTGATAATACATAATAACTTCCAATTGAATTTTCCATTTTTCCGTCTCCTTCTCCTTTTTTTATAGGTAACGCGAGATGCATCACCTGACTTTATCTATATATAGTATAGCAGAAAAAAGGTAATTTGTCAATGCTAAATAAAATACAAAAATACACTATAATTATCTTTAATGCCCATCGTTCAACTGTTGCTGACATATAAATACTTCATTCTCATCCCCCTAGCTATTATTGAAGGTCCGATAGTCAGCGTAATTGCCGGATTTTTGGTGACCCTTGGAATTTTTAATCTTTTTTTAGTTTATATAGTAATGGTCTTAGGAGATATTATCGGGGATGGTATATTTTATTATATTGGATATAAGGGAAAAAATTTATTTCGTTATTTTAAAATAAACGAAGAAAAAGTAGAGAAAGCAAAATTATATTTTGAAAAAAATCACAATAAAGCCATCGCCGGTTCTAAAATATTATGGGGAATAGGAACGGCCGGACTCATTGCCGCCGGGGCATTACACATATCCTATAAAAAATATTTTAAAACTTGTGCTTTATATTCCCTCGGTCAATCTTTTATTATGATGCTGCTTGGTATATTCTTCGGTCAAGCTTACGAAATCATTGGAAAATATTTTGATTATTATGTGGCCATAGTAAGTATTCTTGTTTTAGTTATCTTGATATTCTTTTTGTTTATAAAAAAATATAAAAGAAATATAAAAGAAAATTTATGACCCATTCGATAAAAACTCAGGGTCATGGTGAGTGCAATCGAACTATGATTCAAAACAATAAGGAACAATTGCATATTGCTATGATTTGCGATCCAATTGGCAGTAATAAATCCGGCGTGGTCGTTTCCACCTTGCGTTTTGGAAAATTATTGAAGGAACGTGGACACCACGTTATCTTTATCGCTGCCAAATCAAAAGAACACAAAAACCACAGCCAACATGGTGAAATAAAAGCTTATCGTTACCGTAGTCTGCCAGTTCCCAGAAGTAATGGTTGGAATTTAGCTTTTCCAACAGTTGAAGAATTAAAAAAAGTTTTTCAGGCAGAAAAAATAAATGTGGTGCATATTCTGCTACCTATGTCTGGCGCTATCGTCGCCATCAGGGCAGCCAAGGCTTTAAATATAAAAATGGTCGCGCATTCCCACTCCCAGCCGGAAAATTTATTTATGGATATGCCCAAAATAATCCAACCCACGATGGGAAAAATCTGGAACAGATATCTGGCTTGGGTCTACTCCAAAGCAGAATTAATTATTTATCCAACAGAGTTTGGTCGTAAATTACTTCACCATTTAACGGAAAAAAATAAAAGTTCAGCAATAGTTTCAAACGGAGTAAGTATTGATATATATAAACCAACGGACACGGGTGATTTTCACGACCGTTTTAATATTCCAAAAGATACCATAAACATAACCTATGTCGGAAGACTCTTTCCAGAAAAATCTTTAGAAACTTTAATCAAGGCAATTCCTCATATTATTAAAAAACACCAAAAGATACATGTAATATTAGCGGGAACCGGACATGTTCGACCTAAATTAGAAAAATTAATTCAGAACTTGAAGATTGGCAAATATGTTACTTTTCTTGGTCTGGTCAGTGATGAAGATAAAATCTTGGCTTATAATGCCGGAGATATATTTGTTTCCCCATCTTTCGCCGAGCTGGAAGGAATGACCGTCCTTGAGGCAATGGCTTGTGGCAAACCAATTATTATTCCCGATGCCGAAATGAATGCAGCAAAATTTTTTGTAGACAATAATGGCTTTTTGTTTAAGACCAAAGACCACCTTGACCTAGCGGATAAAATTCTGAAATTAATTAAGGATAAGGATTTGCGCAAGAAAATGGGAGAAAACAGTTTAGAAAAAGTTAAAAATTATGATATAAATAGAAGCGCCGACAGACTTGAAGAGGTTTATTATTCAGCTTTAAAAAAATAAAATGCAAGAACACGTTTTTGATAATAGAATTTATTACCGAACAAATAAATTTGAGCCGAACAAACTGACTCTGGTTTTTGCCCACGGGGTTTCTGGTTCATCCTCGGCTTATTGGCCCTATGAAAAAATATTTCAAAACAAATACAATCTTTTATTTTACGATATCCGCGGACACGGTATGTCAAAAAAATATCCTCATTATGAAAATTATGAAGTTAAGAATTTTGCTAATGACTTACACGATTTAATTTCACATTTAAATATTCCAAAATTTATTTTGATCAGTAATTCTTTTGCCGGACTAGTCCATTTGGAATATTTAAAGCTATGGAGGGAGAAAATAATTGCTAATGTTTTTACTTCTCCAGAAATATATCTACACGAAGGATTGCTGGGAAAAATAATGCGATTAATTTTAAAAACACTAACAGCTATAGTAAGATTCTTACCCTTTAATCCGAAACCTCGTGGCCATGTAGATTATCGCCCATATCTAAATACAGGAGATTGGAATATAAAAAGAAATTTAGCAGACATGAGAAATACGGGATTTCGCGCGCATTTTTATACTCTAAGACAATCTTTGAAACCAGAACAGGAATATTTTTTAGAAAAAATAAATGTACCAACGCTTATTCTACACGGAGAAAAAGATTCTATGGTGCCAGTGAAAAATGTTATTAAAATGTCAAAAAATATAAAAAATGCTGAATTTGCGATTATTCCAAGCATTAATCACAATACCGCCCGTGATGCCGTAAAAGAAATATCAGAAGCCCTAGAATCTTTTATTGAAAAAAATAAAAATCTGATACAATAAATATATGCAGTCTTACAAAATTCACTTTACCGACAAAAATTTTCTTCTTTCTTTTTTAGGTGGTGTAATTTTACTAGGGACAAGCCTCATCCTACAATTTTTCATAAACGGCTATGTTGCTCGTTCTAGTAGTGCCTTTGTTACTGACATTATTCTCTCTAATACTCGAGTTTACGATGTAGGGGGAATTTTTGTCTGGGGATCTGTAATTCTAACTCTTTTTTGTCTTTTTCTGGCCCTAAAACGACCCAATTATTTACCTTTTCTTATGAAAAGCGTTGCTATTTTTACTTTTATCAGATCTGTTTTTATTAGTCTTACTCATATTAGCCCTTTTCCCACTCGCGCCATAATAGATTCAACTTTTTTTAATAGAGAAGTCTTTACTGGTATCTTCACAGGAAATGATCTTTTCTTTTCTGGACACACAGGCATCCCTTTCCTTTTAGCTTTAATTTTTTGGGAAAATAAAACCTTGCGTATAGTTTTCCTTTCATTTTCTATTATGTTTGCAATAGTGGTCTTGTTGGGGCATCTACACTATTCCATAGACGTCCTATCGGCTTATTTTATTACTTTTACTATTTTCCATATTTGCCAATCCTTGTTTAAAAAAGACTGGCAATTATTTTTGAAGAAATGAAATACTGTAAAGATTGTGAGCCAGCACAAAGGAGTCATTTTATCGCTTACACTTCGGTATTTTTAGGCTTGCTAGACAAGCCATTTTTTGCCTTAATGGAAAAGATTTTTAAAAGCACCGCTGAAACAATTTCTGATAAGATTACTTTGCCCTTTTTTAATTTAATGGTTTTCTTAAAACTCGGACATTTCTCTAACCAACCTGACATAAAAGACACCTGGCGGACAAGATGTTTCTGGGATGAAGCCACAAGACGCGGGATAAAAATGCGCGAATTTCATTTGGGCCCTATTCGAGATGGTTTTGTAGCAGAGTACGAAAAAAGTGGACAAAATAAAATACTAGTTTTTGATGGCCTACCCCGTTCAGGCTCAAAAGAATCCCCCGCATTGAAATGGATGGACGACAAGGGCATAATGAAAATAAAATTTTTAAAAGAAGGTTTACCAGTCGCGCAAGGAGGAGTAGCTTTTACCAAAAGAAAAGCGTTAAAAATTTTTAACAGCTTAAAAAAACCGGTTATCACCAAGCCAAATTTGGGCTCTCGTAGCCGACATACTATGATTCATATAAACACACCGGAAAATTTGATTATTGGATTCAAAAAAGCCAAAAAACTCTCTCCGCTCGTTATTATTGAAGAAGAGTTAAATGGATATCTTTTTCGAGGAACTTTAATTGGAGGCAAATTAGTGGGAGTAGTCAGACGTGACCAACCAAAAGTCAAGGGTGATGGAATTAAAACCGTACGACAGTTACTGGAAGAAGAAAACAAAAGACCTGAACGTGAAGGTCCGATTTTTCATAAAATAATAATAGACAAAGAAGCTGAAATTGAATTAAAAAGACAAAACATAAAGTTAAACGACGTAATAGAAAAAGGAAAGATAATAACCTTTTCCCAAAAAACAAGTCGTAGTTGCGGAGGCACCACCACTGAAGTTACTGATAATGTACATCCTGATAATATAGAAATGTTAGAACGCGTAGCAAAATTTTTAAATGATTCACTTATTGGAGTAGATTTTATAATGGAAGATATTACAAAATCTTGGAAAGAAACACCCCATTGCGGAATTATTGAATGTAATAGTTTGCCCTTTATAGACTTACATCACTATCCCCTTTTCGGCCAACCAAATAATGTTGCCGGAAAACTTTGGGATTTGGTATTACCAGAATCAAAAATTAAATAAATTTTTACCTTGGCGGTGTCTGAGGGTTCAGTACCAATGAGTACAACCCCAGTAAGGATATTCTAGCACGATTCAGCGACTTAATTTGATGCCTCCGAGTCACTATCCAAAATTCACGGATAAGACAAATAAGACATTTTAAAGGGGTGTTTCGCACCCTGTCTCATTTAACCAACTTCAGGAGATCCTCTTCCTTCTCATAAGCTCTTAAACGTCCATTTAACATGCCTAAACGATAATGTACGCCCTCAGACATTAAACGCCAATTTGTACTCTCTAGTGTCTTTTTCATGAGTTTTTGAATGGCAAGGATGCTAGACCGCTCATCTCGCTTATCATCACTATCGTAGACAATAAATGGGACAAACACATCACGACCGGCTTCAGGATCCTTCATATGAAACTTCAAATATTTATTCTTTTCAAGCAGTGGTACAAGCAATTCCTCAAATTGTAGAACAGTTAGCTTTTTTAGCTGGGCAATTTTGTCATAAAGTTCTTTGTTCTTATCTTTCTCTTTCCATTCATTTACCAGCTTGCCCATGCCTTCTTGACGTATTTTGTCATCGATGAATTTTTCTCCTTCTTCAATAGACAGACAAAACCGTGCCCTATCTTTTGGAAAATCAGGATCTATCTTTTCTTCTTTTTTGACGGAGAAATCCATATCCTCAGTTTCTACGTGAGAGCATTTAGTGCAGGTTCTGGTAATTGAAATACCAGCATCTGTTTTCTTATGATCTTCAGTAACTGTACTGTGGCACTTTGAACAAACATGTGGCTTTATGATATATTCTTCACCCGTGTTATAGAACACACGTCGAGGCATATGTTTTAATGGACAGTCATAGAAAAACATCACTCGATTTTGTTTTTTATCGAAACCCAGATCGAATGTTTTTGAAGTCATAAACATTAAGTGACCACAAGTAAGGCAAGAAATATTTTCAGGTTCCTTGGCTGATTCATAAAGATCGTCTCGAGCTTTATCTTTTTCTTCCCATTCCCTAATTGTTTTATTTTTATTCTCATAACACTGACCGGTTAGATAGAACATTCGTATTTCCTTAAAGGCATCAATCATCGGCGATAAATCAATATCCTCGCCGTTTTGCTTAACCATCGGATCAAGCTTGGTATTTTTATGTAGTTCTTCCATTTGTCTGCATCGATAAACAGTCAACTTATCATATTCGTCAATATATTCTTGATGTGATTTTAGATGTTTTTCCATACTAAAATAATATATTAGTTATACACAGATTAGCAACCTAACCCTTTTGTTTAAAATGTTATAGAATAAAAGAGTACATTCACAAACTAATACTCGCTTTTCATCAGCCCCTACGGAGACGGGCGACGGAGCGTTTACGCTCTATGAGTCAGAAGCAAAGACCGGGTAGAGTTTCTCTATCATTTGTCGATTTGGCGGAAGCAATATTGCAACTTTTATTAGTTGTTGTTATTGCATCCGCTTAGTCCTCGAATACAAAAACACCAACTTAAAAAGTTGGTGTTTTTGTTGTACACATTATTAGTTAAATAAAACAAAAAACATGGAAAACAACACAATGGTTGATGAAAGAACTGAGAAGGATAAACAGGCTCTCTTGGAAATATTAAAAGAGGTGCCAATCATTCAAATAGCGTGTAAAAAAGCTGGTATAAGTCGTGCGACTTATTACCGTTGGCGCAAAGAGGATAAAGGTTTTATGGAGCGGAGTGATAATGCGTTAGCGGAAGGTGTTGAATTTATCAATGACATGAGTGAATCTCAGTTAATATCTCTAATCCGACAGAGAAGTTGGCCGGCAATTTCATTCTGGCTTCGTAAATGTAATCCTAAATTCAAAGACCGCATAGAAGTTAGCGGTAAAATCGAAACTCCGAAAAATGAACTGACTCCGGAGCAACAAGCAATAGTGACTGAAGCCCTAAGGCTCGCTTCCCTCAATGTCGACGAGGGAGCGGAAGAAATTAATAATAACGAAAATAAAAAAGATGAAAAATAACATACCGGGTAATTTATTCAACAAGATGTTCAACGATCGTGACATTCGTGTCGCCATTACTAGAGAAAGCCATTTGTATTTCTTTAACTTCTATTTTGCTCATTATGTGAAGTATGAAACTGCACCATTCCAAAAAGAAATTTTTAGCCTGACAGAAGACAAAAATGTTAAAAATCTTTTTGTGGTTGCTTTTCGTGGTTCAGGTAAATCAACTCTACTTACTATGTCCTACCCCATTTGGGCGATTCTCGGCGTAAAAGAGAAAAAGTTCGTGCTGATTCTTTGTCAGACTCGCACCCAGGCAAAACAACATATGATGAATTTGAAGCGTGAACTGGAAAGCAACGAGCTTCTACGAAATGATCTAGGACCATTCCAAGAAGAAACCGATGAATGGGGTGCATCGTCTCTGGTTTTCTCCAATACGAACGCGAGAGTCACGGCCGCCTCAAGCGAGCAGAGCATCCGTGGAATCAGGCATCATCAATACCGTCCTGATCTCATAATCTGTGACGATATAGAAGATATGGCTTCGGTAAAAACCAGAGAGAGTCGCGACAAAACCCACGCTTGGCTTCGTGGTGAAGTTATTCCAGCCGGAGATAGAGATACACAACTAATCGTAGTCGGAAACCTACTACACGAAGACAGTCTGATGATGCGTCTAAAACAGGATGTGGAAGAAAAGCTACTGGATGCGGAATTCAGAGCCTACCCGCTCATTAACAGCGAAGGCAAAATTGCTTGGCTTGGGAAATATCCCAACGAAGGATATATTGAAATGGAAAAACGCAAAGTCGGCAATGAAATTGCCTGGCAGAGAGAATATCTTCTCCGAATCGTGTCCGATGCCGGACGAGCCGTGCAACCGGAATGGCTACAATACTACGATGGGATCCCATATGATGAAAATTCATTTGTGGGCTATTGGGTCGGGGTCGATCTGGCCATCTCTCAAAATGAAAGTGCGGACAATACGGCAATGGTAGTGTTGAAAGTTTATTCCATAGGAAACGAACGCAAGGCATTTGTCCTGCCATACCCGATCAATCAACGCCTTACTTTTCCGGAACAGGTTCAACAAATAAAAATACTTGCCGGGAGTTTGAAATCAGACAGAACTCCTCGAATTTATATCGAGAAAGTTTCATATCAAGAAGCATTAATCCAACAATTGAAGAAAGACGGATTGTGGGTAGAGGGAATAACACCACATGGAGACAAACGTGAGCGATTGATAATGACAAGCATGGCTATTCAAAATGGTCATATCTTGTTCCCTAGAAAAGGATGCGAGGAATTAATAGGACAACTCACTGGTTTCGGAGTGGAAAAACACGATGACCTTGCTGATGCTTTTTCTCTTGTGACCAATCAGTTCATTCTTTTTATGAACTTGCCTACACCAGGAATATCTTTTATCTAGTTGCACTGTGGACTCAAAGTTCTGGAAGGATACACTTTCTGAAGCTCTGCAAGAGAATTAAATGATCTTAGGTTGGATGTAGACCAAGTCTTCCAGTATTCACAGGATTCCGGAGCGTAATACTTGGTATTTGAAGCCGAAGAGGTGTAATACTTTCCAGTTGATTGTGTAGCTGGCGGTGGAGTAGTCGTGGTTGTTGGAGTAGAAGTGCTTGCGCTAGATGTCGTGTTTCCATTACAAGTATTTGGTGACCAAAGTCCTCTCAAATTATCCTGAGCTAATTTTTGTGCGTTTTTAAATTCAGTTTGATATTTGTATGGTGAGTTGTAGGTATATTCATGGGCATAACCCTGTTCAATCATGTATTTGTTATAAAACAATCCATCTTCACGATAAACATAACCAAGTAAACGGTTGTATTTATCATACGTTCCTTGTGAGGCATCAGTTTCTATTCTAACTTTCTTTCCTGATAATAATTCTTTTGCTTTATTTGATGCTTCCACTCCAAAACATTGAACTTCTTTTCTAGGATCAACTGTCTCTGGTGTATCCATTCCGATGAGACGGAAAGTTTCTATTGTTCCATCGACGTTAATTTTGACTGTATCCCCATCGACAACACTTGATACAGAATAATATCTATAACTATTAGTGTCAGTGGTTGTTTTTAGTACTTTAGAAGTTGAGCTTGTTTCACTAACGACTGGATCGCCATTTTCTATTTCGCTATTTATGGCAACGGTAGGTATATCCTGATCCGTATTTTGCACCGCACCTTTTTCTGGTTTGGGTCCAAAAATGCCAATAACAATAAAGAGAGCAACTAATCCACCAAGGATATATAAAATTTTCTTTTTCATATTTTGATTTTTTAGTTACTAAAGTATTTTTTTTCCATCAAATAGGACACTTTTTACCGATCCACCTTTTCCGTCTCTATAATCAAGTTGAACTTCCCATTGGCTACGTATCATAGCTCCAAAACTGTTTTGACTGTCTACGTAGCCATTCACAGCCCAAACATCTTTGAGGTTTGAAAGTTCGTACGCTTGAACGTCAACAAATTTCGCTGTTGAAGGAGCTTTCAAAGTCTTTTCAATCACACTTTTAGCAAATACAATAGACATTATTTCTCGATCCTTTTTTGCTTGTTCAGGAGAAGGTGTACTTGGGATGCTACTTACACTAGAAGTACTTGGTGAAGATGAACTCATTTTAACTACTCCTATAAAAAATAGCATGACTATAACCAGTGCTATTATTTTTCTGTCTGCCGTCCAGACATGCATTTTACCGTGACAGTTTGGACATCTTGTTGCAAGCCAATCAATTTCTGTTTGGCAATGCGGACATTTTTTCTTCGTATCTTTTTTGTCGTGTTCTTCCTTTTTAAATTTTTTACCAAAATATACGGCTATAGCTAACGGAACAGTTATATACCAAGCGAACATCAAACCTACTAAAATAAACAACGATACAGCTATCACTTTCACCGGACTCTTTTTATAAGAATCTTTTAAACTTTCTATTATATTCATAAACTTTGGACGGATTTTAAACCACAGATAGGTAGCAAAAAGCTCCTAGCCAAGGTCGACAAGCCCCGTAGGGAATGCCTATATCCCTTTCGAGATATAACCGTCCAAAGTAACTCTGACTAGGAGTTTTTTACTTTGGACGGATTTTTAATCATATCCTTAATGTATATAAGGGGTTAGATTATTTGAATAATATTAAATTGTTAATGAAATAATAGCATTTTTTACACTATTATTCCAACTTCACCCTATCGCAGAATAGCTATTTTGTTAAGGAAAGTTACCAACACGTTACCAACGATCATAGCTTAGCAAACGACTAGTTCTCTGACATCATTAGGGTATGGAAACACAAGCAAGCGTTGGATTGATAGGCAATATGGCCGTTATTCCAACAGTAAAAATTAAATATGTTCTATATGCCAGAAAGAGTACTGAATCAGAAGAACGCCAAGTTTTGTCTATTGATTCCCAGATCAAAGAAATGCTTAGTATGGCTGAAAGAGAAGGATTAGAAGTTGTAGAAATCAGGAGAGAATCTCACTCGGCAAAAGAATCAGGGCAAAGACCTGTCTATAAGGAAATTCTTGAAGATATACGACGAGGTAGGTTTAATGGAATTCTGACATGGGCACCAGACAGACTATCTCGTAATGCAGGCGACCTCGGAAGCATTGTTGATCTCATGGATCAAAAGTTATTAATGGAAATTCGCACTTATGGACAGCACTTTAAAAATTCACCAAATGAAAAGTTCCTATTAATGATTCTATGTTCTCAAGCGAAACTTGAAAATGATAATAAAAGCGTGAATGTAAAAAGAGGGCTAAGAACTAGGGTAGAAATGGGGTTATGGCCAGGAGTAGCACCGACCGGCTACTTAAACCAAAAAATGATGGACAGAAAATGCCAAGTAATCATAGATCCTGAACGAGGTCACGTTATTAAAAAAATCTTTGAGAAAGTCGCCTATGAAAAATGGAGTGGTAGAAAAGTATACAATTGGCTCCGATTTGATCTCAATTTTAGGACTGCCGCAGGGAAGAAACATCTTAGTTTGGGAAATATTTATAGAACCTTAAGTAATACTTTTTACTACGGAGTATTTGAATATCCTAGAGGAAGTGGAAATTGGTATACGGGAAAGCATGAACCCCTTATTACTAAAGAACTTTTTGATTTAGTCCAAGAGCAGGTTAAAAGTCAAATTCTAAGATCCGAAGGAAAAGAATTCGCTTTTACTAAAATGATGGCTTGTGGTTTATGCGATTCCGGCATCTCGGCTTGTGAAAAATTTAAAAAGTTTAAAAATGCTACTCATCGTTATGTATATTATGGTTGCACGAAAGCCAAGGACGGCAATTGCAAATGTGGCTACATTGAAGAGAAAGAACTAATTAAGCAGTTTGAAAACCTGATTGAAAATCTAAATATCAATGAAATTGAGATCAAGCAAAAAATTAAGGCTGATGTTGAGAAATTTACCAGGATGCAGAAATTCTTTTTAGGAAACAAGGAAAAAGTGAATGTGTCGGGTGTTGATATACGGAGTTATACGAAGTACGTTTTACAAGAAGGTGAGGATTTTCAGAAAAGAGAATTACTCGGTTGTCTTAAGGGTAAAATAATACTAAAACAAAAACAGATTTTTCTATCTAAATAACCTAGTTCTTAAAAAATTTTTCGAACCAAGAAACCAAGAATACAAAGGATCAAGCAACCAATACCCAAGTACCCATGATGAAACTACCGGGCAGGACACACGCCCAAAGTGGAGAGCCGATCCGCGCGCGTATCGTTGCCGACGTAGAGACCGACCGAAACGAAGCTCCCAACGAGGACGAACTTGCCGTCGGACGACTGGACGGAGGTCCAGTCGTAAGTCCCTTCAAGTAAACTTTCTTTGTTTGCTCCATAGTAAAGCATAGTGTCATAGGTAGCTTCAATCGGCGTTCTGCGTCGAATGGTTTGTGGATCTATATTATTTTCCTCCGCCCATTTTTTGAGAATTTCTTCTTGCTCGTCCCAGTTTTTACTCAAAGATTCTTGTAAAACTTCTTTTTTAGATAAACCCCATCCAAAACCAGCGACTGTTTCAGTTGCGAATGTTTCGTCTTTATACCATCCATCGCCAGGCTGTCGATAAAATAGTTTCGTTTTCTTTTTCTGAGGATCTCCGAGTTTGTCTTCTCCAGCGAGAATTTCTCGCATACGGTTTAACGTAAGTGGTTTGTTATCTTTATCATGCGATATGCGAAGCACAAGCATCATGCCAAGTTCTTTTGCTTGTTCCAGCTCCTCCGGGGTAAATGGAATGTTCTCTACTTGCTCAAGTTCTTCAGGAGAAAGCTTAATACCCAAAGTTGCCTCAATAGCCTCGGGTCCGAGAAAGTCTTTACCCATTATTTCTTTGGCTTCTCGAAAATCAATAGCTTCAGGTTTGGGAACAAGCCCCTCTTTTTTAGCTCCAGCTAATGCTTTAGCAACCTTCTCTTGAGTAGAAGTTTTATACTTGTTTGGCTCGTATTCTTGGTAAATTTTGTAAGCTTCGAATGGCATAAATTATAAGTCTTGTATATATTTAATAATAACTTTTTGCATAGCTTTGGGCAACGTACGAATGTCCTCAATAACTTCGGCATCCGGTTTGTAAGTTTCTTTTACAGCCTGCCCTGAGGCGGTCATTCCGAAACCAAGAACGATGATTCCTTTTTTGCGTAATCTTTCACAAGTTTGTTGAACACGATTTGCATCTTGTGAGTCTCCATCAGAAAGTACTACTATTACTTTTCGTTTTCTTTTACTTCTCAATTCTTCTTCATATTCAGAGGTAAGTGATTTTTCTATGGTTTCGAGAGAAAGGTAATCAGGTGTTCCGCCAGATCCTTTATGAAGTCGCTTCCAGATTGTGATCCGATCCTTTTCAGAAAGATCAGGGCTTAATGCTTTTAGTTCAGTATCTCCAAAATCTCCGAATGCTCGTGTTTCGGTACGAACTTCAAGACCAAGTGAGACTCCGTTTTGATATTCAGCGTCTTTGATCTCTTTTTGAAAATCAGCGAGCGACTCTAGGAAAAGAATTTTTGATTTGCGATCCATAGAAAGTTTTGCGCCCTCATTCATTGAACCCGATAGGTCATTCACAAGCGTCATGTCAAGCGATCCATATCCAACTTGTTCCTTGTTGGTACGAGATATCTCTCGGAAGGCATGAGGCTTTCCTCCGGCAGTAGATTCAATATATGATTCCGCAAGTGTTTCCTCATCTAGCATCTCGCCCTCAGTTTGAAGTTGTGGCGACATTTTCCAACGTTCCTTTAGACGTTTGGATACGATTTGTTTGAACACTTCTCGCAACTCTGCGACCAAGGGTGCAATTTCTTCATACTCTTTTCTGTATCCTAAAACATCCTCGGCACTTACTCCATGTTCTTTCGCCCATTGTTCGATAATTGCCCTATCAAGAGATGGAGCACCTCCACGTTTACTAGCAAGAGATTCAAGTGTTTTTTTGAATTCTTCTTCATCTTCCGGCTTTAATGGTTCGGGGTGAGAGTCTTTATATGGTTGGTATTCTTTTTGGAACTTCTTTTTTGCTTCTTCCTCGCCTGATTCACCACCTTTTCCTTGTGCTGGTTTCCCTGGCTCTTTTCCAGGCTTGGGCTGTCCTTTATCTTTTTCTTTACCACTCTGCCACCACTTCTTTTTATCTTTCCCTGTAGTTTGTTTTTTATCATCTTGTCCACCTTTTCCTTCTTGAGGAGGTTGATCAGATGGGCTACTCTCACCCCCTTGACCAGAATCTTTCTTATCATCTTTTTTCTTTTCTTTCTCGAGATCTTTTTGATAGAGATCTAAATAGATTGGTTCAACGATACTTCGCATAATTTGAAAACGGTCTTTTGGTTCAATAGAAGGAGTTGTAACAAGATCAAGAATATCGATTTGGTCTTCTCCGAAGCTACGAAGTTTATCAAGAGCTTGGCGCGCTTCCGGACCAAGTTGAACGGGTTTTCCTGGCACCATCATTTCACGAATGAATCCATAGGCAAATTGGACATGGGAGGCATTCTCTTGGTAATCGGTTTGAGGGAATAGTTTTTCTTCATAAAGCTTAGTTCGTGTTTCTCCTAGGAATGGTAGTTCTGCCACAATACGACGATTACCAAGTACGTCTTCAAAAATATTATGTAAAAGATGTAGGTGCTCTTTTCTGGAATAACGCTTGGCTTCTCTGAGAATCAGTTCGGGGTCACGAAGCAGTTCACCGCAATGTGCCATAAGCTCATGAGTTGTGGCAAAAAGGGTTTCTTGCATATTGTATCCACGTTCTGCAAAAAAACTTGGGTCGTAAATGAGTTTTTTATTTTGAAAATCAAAAGCCCAACCGTTGGAACCACGTTCAAGGGTAACATCTCCTTTAAGACCATATGCTCCAAGAATTTCAGCTTCCTTGTCAAAAAATTCTTCAACTTTAGATGGATCAACCACACCTTCTGTTTTTGGAGGTTTTACCGACGATTCTTCTATTTTGTTTTTCGGGAATGATTCATTCATGATTTAAAAAATTTTTCGAACCAAGAAACCAAGAATACAAAGGATCAAGCAACCAATACCCAAGTACCCATGATGAAACTACCGGGCAGGACACACGCCCAAAGTGGAGAACCGAAAGTCGCGCGTACCGTGGGCGACGCCGAGACCGTCCGAACCGAAGCCCCCAACGCAGACGAACCTGCCGCCGGACGACTGGACGGAGGTCCAGTCCCAATCCTTCTCAAGTATTCGTTCGTTGCGTACTTGGAAGTAAGCCAAAATATCATAAGCAACTTCGGTTGGTGTCCTACGACGTACAAACTTTTGGTCAACACCATGTGTATCCGCCCATGCCTTTAGAATTTCTTGTTGCTCATCCCAGTTTTTGCTTTTTGACTCATCTAGGAGTTCTTTTTTAACAATACCCCAATCAATACCACTTAATGCTTCACCGGCAAATTGTTCGTTGTCGTACCAATCTTGATCGTAAAATAGGGGAAATTTTTGTCGAAGATTTTTTATGGTCACTGGCATTTCTTTATCTTTTTTTTCTTTTCCAGCAAGCTTTCCAACACGAAGAACTACCATGAATCCCTCTTGCTTGAGCCGTTCTAAACTTTCTTTGGTAAGGCCCTGCTCCTCAACTTTTTTATGCCATTTTTCTTCTGCAATTCTTTGTTCTTCGAGAGTGAGTGAACGCCCAGTAAATTGTTCTACTTCTTTGATACCAATAAAGTCTTGTCCAAAAATCTCCTGAACTTCACTGAAGTCTAGGGACTCTTTAACTGGTGTAAGTCCTTCTTTCTTCGCCCCCGCTAACGCTTTAGCAACCTTCTCTTGAGTAGAAGTCTTGTACTTGTCGGGTTCATACTCTTGATAGATTTTATAGGCTTCGAATGGCATAACGGTTATTCTTTACCTTGCCACTGTCGAACAGCTTTCGGAGAAAGACCCTGAATTTTGAAATCTTCTGGATTGGTATTTTGGAATAATTTATTAGCAATAAAGACCTTAATCATATTTTCACGATCTTTAGCCGCACGACCACTAATCTCTGCTTTGTGGAAAAATTCTCTAAGTACAATAGAATCAAGTGGCTCACGGAAACTCGAGGCCTTCCAAGCTTTCATAATCTCGATCTGATCTTTAAGAGTAATCACAAGTTCTTTAAATGCTAGACGGTCTCCTCGGGCGAGAGATTCTTCACCACCTTCTCTAATTGAAAGTGTAAAATCTTCCTGAATTTTTCTGCAAGCTTGCACAAAACGTTTAAGTTCTTCAACTTTTTCCATTGCTTCCTTCTCGCTCCATTCTATATCACCATGTCTATCGGCAAGTACTGCAGAAAGAATTTGCAGTGTTTCCGGAGCTATTGGATTTCCTTCTGTATCTTTCTTGCCAATGTCGAGATAGTGAATTTCACGAGCACCTGCACCTCCAATGAAACGTCGAAGTGTAGCAACATCAAGCTCGTAGCGTTGTTTGTAGCGTTCTGATTTTAAGTTTGCTGTAGCCATGATGGGGGCAGTAATTGGAATTTTCTCTCCAGTAACTGGATGTACCCATACATCTCCAACGCGCTTTTGTAGAAGATCATGCAAAAGTCCAGCAAATTCATGTGGCATGAGATTTACTTCATCGAGAATTACTGGTCGTCCTTCTTTCTGAGCTTTCACAAATTCTGAATAATTGAAAACCGTTTGTCCGGCTTCAAGTCCACGTGACCCCATGATTTGAGATTCTTTTATTTGTTCACTCACGGAAACTATTGTAGGAGTTTTGCCCAAATATCTCTCAGAAATATATTTTGCAAGTTGTGACTTGCCGGATCCAGTTTCACCCTGGAAAAGCACCGGAGCACCTTGTAGTAAGTCGGGTAGCACTTGTCTAATAAGTTCTCTGCGTGATTCTGTTTCCGCAAAACTGTAACGCTCAAGATCGTGTTGCATGCGACGAACTTCTCTGCGACGTAGCATGTCAATTGTTTTGGAATCAAGTTCAAAACCCTTTAATTCTTCCTCAACTTCTTTTTTACGGTCAGAAAACGCAGTTAATTTTTTGCGTTCAATAGGTCCCGGTGCTCTACCAACTCCTTCATAGAGTTTTCGAAGTTTTTGTTCCGCTTTATCTACAGCATCCTCTTCATGACGCAAGTGTTCATACGAAACCGTACGGGCTAATGTTTCTTTAAGTTCTCCAAAACGATTTTTGTATGCATCAAGTACTTGGGGATTACTAGAAAGTTCTGCAATCCTATCGTCGTATTCCTTTAAGGTTGTTTCTCTAAACTCAACCAGCTCGGGATCAAGCCGAGCGGTTTCTATGTGTGCGACAACTGCATCTTCACCCTTACTTTTTAGTTCTTCACGTTCCTCTTTCGTAAGACCACCCCAGGCTTCCCGAGTATGTTTTCCAGCCTCAGCCCTAGCCGAGGAAAGCTCAAAAAGCTCAGTTACCTGTTCTTTTATTTGTTCTGCACTAAGAGGTTTAGCTTCTTTTGTCTCTGTTTTCTTTTCGCGCAAAACCCGCTCAGGCGTAGTTGGGATATTAGGAATGTGGGGTAAGGATTCTTTTGCCATATTGCTTGCATTTTAACTCTAAATATTAGTTTTTGCAATACCTAATTTTTTGGGTTATACTATCTGCTGAGTCTTGCTTATAGAGATTGGGCTTTACGGTTTAATCTTGCGAGCCTCCTTGTTTCAATATCCACCGGAGTTTACTAGGTCTTTATGGCTTAGCGAAGTGTGTGGCCGGAACAGAGTACAAAGATGAAACTACGTGTTTTGTTTCAGTGTGGGTGTCCTTATTCATTAAGGGTTACCACCGAGTAAAATTCAGGGGAAAGTCTATTTTAAGACAATCTCCGGTGATAACAGAGGAAACAAAACACATGGGCTGAGCGTCCAGTCGTCCGACGGCAAGTTCGTCAACGTTGGGAACTTCGATTCGGACGGTCTCAACGTCAACAACGATACGCGCGACAATCGGAACTCCAATTTGGGCGTGTGTCCTGCCCGGCAGTCTCACTAATGTAGCTCAAGAGAAGCCTCTTTTAAAAGAGGCTTCTCTTGTAAAGTGATTACTCGCGCACGGATCGTATCCAGCCACCAAGCATTCTTCCAATTTCTTGGAGATGATTTTGGCAGACGACATAGCGTTTGTCACTAAGAATATTGAGATCTGTTGAAAGCCGAATAAATACTTTTAGTAGATCAAGTTTGTTGCTTACTCCTTCAAGGATTTGCAACTTTCTACTCTTTTCGGTTTGAGCGGCCATCATTATTCCTTCTAAAATATCAACGATGTATAACTCACAACGTTGACCAAGGGTATAGCGGTCTTTTTTCGGAAAATCAAGTTCAAAGATATAAAACTCACGCATGAAGTCGTATGTCTTCTTGAAAATCGGAATGTCTATACTAAATTGTCCACTTAATTTATGAGGGTCATTAATCATATGTTTGATTCAATAATTAATCTTGAGAACTTATTCGCTTCATGGAAGGAATTTCAAATTGGCAAAAAAGAAAAAGAGGATGTTTTGCTATTTGAACACAAACTTGAAGATAATATCTGGAAACTTCACGAATCACTCCGCAATAAAACCTACTCTCATTTACCTTATGAATCTTTTTTTGTGCATGATCCAAAAGTACGTCATATTCACAAGGCTTCCGTAAGAGATAGAGTATTACATCATGCACTTGTAAAAATTCTTAACCCCATTTTTGAGCCAACATTCATTCATGATTCTTATTCATGTCGGATCAATAAAGGAAGTCATCGAGGCGTTCAAAGATTTATTTCGTACGCACGACGAGAGAGTAAGAATTACACCCAACCATGTTGGGTGTTGAAGTGTGATGTTAAAAAGTTCTTCGCGAGCGTAGACCATGGTGTGCTTATCGAAATTCTATTTCGCCGTGTTCACGATAATGACACTCGATGGCTACTTAAGGAGATTATCTCAAGTTTCAAGTCAGAATTAAGTCGAGATCCGAACAAGCCAAAGGGGTTACCGATTGGGAATCTCACTTCTCAACTTTTTGCTAATGTATATCTCAATGAGCTCGACCAATTTATGAAGCACACTCTCAAAGAACGTTATTATGTTCGTTATGCTGACGACTTTGTTATACTTCATACTCAAAGAGATAATTGTTTAAAATTGATAAAGCCAATGGGTAAATTTTTATCTGATAATCTAAAGCTCGATCTTCACCCTCGCAAAATTCTTCTTAGAAAGTTTTCTCAAGGAGTCGATTTTCTTGGATACACTTGTTTTCCAAACGCAGTTATTCCAAGATTAAAAACTGAGGAAAGAATCTTCAAGAAATTGAAGGAAAAGGCAAAGCTAGTGAAAGATGGTCTGTTGCCGTATGACTATTTTCACCAAGCAGTCCAATCTTACTTAGGTGTCTTAAGTCACGGCAGCACATTTCGCCTACAAGAAGATTTAAAAAACAGCATTTTCTTTTGGTTGAATTAATAATAAAAAATCCCCACAAGCCGGTTCGACACCAAAGGTCAAACCCTCTTTATGAGGAAACTTCCTTGGACGGCTTTTAACCATATCTCTTGCGAGGGTTAGGTCGGTATTGATTTATGAGGGCATCTTAACACATTTTTAAGTGAACTTCAGCTTTAATCTATAAAAGAAACCGATATATTTCTTGAGAACATCTAGGTCATTTTGAAGTAGTAAGCGCTGTTTATCTAATTCCTCATTAGCGGATTTTAGTTGAGTTTCCTGTTGTTTCATTACTTCTATGTTTTTGCCAGTATAATTTTTAAGATTTTCCACAAACTTTATGAAACTCTCTAGTATTGTTTCATTTTTCCTAATGGTGGATTGAAAATTATCAGTATGTCCGGGCTGGTGAAAAGCCATGATTTTGCGACCATCCTCCTGAGAAATTTTTTGGTGAAGATTTTTATCCAAATAAGCAAGATAGCTCTCGAAGTAAAAAGATAATTTTTTAATTTTATTTAACTTTTTCTTTAATTGTTTTAACTTCCTAGCCAGTTTCTTCTTTTCTGATTTTTGCTTATTCAAAACACCATTAATTTTATGGAAGGCGTAATTAAAATTATCGTCTGACAGATAACCATAAGTTGTTGTTTGTGTATGTGTTCCATTTGGAATTTGAGTGACCTTAACGACCTTTCTGCCTGTTTTCATTATATTTGCGAAGCCAAGAATCATGGCTGTCAGATCAGTATAGAATTCATTTTCTTTCTCTCTGTTCCATAGGGAGTAAAGAACAATATGTGAAAGTTCGTGCGCCATGATACTAATCAATGTTGCGGGATTCTCTGCACAATTTTCGCTTAATCTGACATTAATAGGAAAATTAACCATACTTGGGCTTCCATAAAAAGGTAGATTGGGTGGGATAGAGACTTGTGCGGTGATACCCCCAACGCCACGATTGTGTTGATCTGTTTTTACAAGATGTGTACTTTGAAAACCATCATTAGAACTTGGACGATATCCTTTTGGAACATAAGAAATATTTACTTCTATTGGTAATCCCAAATATAGGGCAATTCCTTTAATGGCTTCTTTAACTTTTTTAGAACCTATAAGAACGATAAGCTTTTCATGGTCAATAAACTCTTTTATTCCCAAGGTCGGAATAAGTTCGTTGAGTGCTTTTTCGATGTAATCATTTTTGACTTCTTCCATAAATGAGAATTAAAACTGGATTATTCCCATTTGATCTGGAATAGAATTTTGGACGGTTTTCATTGCTTTATTTTATCACATTTTAATTTGAAAAATAAGCCTAAAGTAGCACGCGTCTCGTGCTACCTGTTGATGGCGGAGAGAGAGGGATTCGAACCCTCGGTCCTTTTAAGGGGACGACAGTTTAGTAAACTGTTGGTTTAAGCCACTCACCCATCTCTCCGTAAATTCACTTTCCGAGTATAGCAGAAAAAATGGAAAAATAGCAGTAATATGTTAGAGTAAGTAACATATTCATATACGAATACGAATCTGGAGCCGTGTCAGAGCGGTCTAACGTACCTCTTTGCTAAAGAGGCAGGGGCTTCAAAACCCCTCGGCGGTTCGAATCCGCCCGGCTCCGCAAATTCTGGGTTAGAGCATTCCCGCCAAAAAATGCGTCGGCGCGAAGCGCCGATGATTGAGCTGAATTCCCGCCAAACCCAAACCCCGCCAAGATTTTCCACGCTCCGCGTGGCTCAAAAAGTACGGTTCG
>Ga0180007_10000912_pt1 | contig 43707 bp, 45 predicted proteins | sample MM_PC_MetaG_FD_121122 | JGI IMG/M metagenome (GOLD analysis project Ga0180007, IMG submission 121122) | Groundwater microbial communities from the Aspo Hard Rock Laboratory (HRL) deep subsurface site, Sweden - MM_PC_MetaG | ecosystem: Environmental > Aquatic > Deep subsurface > Groundwater... | reverse complement strand
TCCTAATTCCATTTCAAAACCAGACCATGACTGTCTGCCAGTAAAAAATTCTTTAAACCACTCACCTGTCGGATCAGTATAACGTAATGGATTATTTCTAGTATAACTATAAGGATTGAGATTCTGGGGATCCATTAAAAATTTATCTAAATCCTGACCAGTTATTTCTTTTAACTTTTGAGGATTAGTCAAATTGTTTAATACTGGATCAGGTTGTAAAAACCTACCAATGTTAGGATTATACTCCCTGGCATCAAAGTTATAAAAACCTGATTCAAAGTCTTTTTCTTGATCAGTGAATTGATAAGTTGGAGTAAAAGCAAAAGCAGTATTAGCTAAAAAGAACAAGGTAATTAATGGTAGAATAATCGCTTTTCGCATAGAATTATTAATAAATTATTACTTTATATAATGTTATCCACAACTTATACGACGGCTGAATAAACAGCGACGGCTTTAAAATAAATATAATACCCCTTTAAATATATGTCAATATCAAAAAAACCGAGTAAAACCTCGGCTTTTAAAATCCCCGATCTCCCCGCCTGCCGGCGGGCAGGTAAATTCTAAACACTGAATTATTGAAAATTACTTCCCTACCACACTCACCATTTCCACTAACCGATTTGAGTAGCCCCACTCATTATCATACCAGGCAGTGATTTTTACTAAATCTTTATCAATTACTTTGGTTAAGGATAAATCAATAATAGCTGAATGGGTGTCACTTATAAAATCAGAAGAAACTAAGGGCTTGTTAGTTACAGCAATTATTTTTTTCAAATCCTTAGAAGCTGCTGCCTGCCTAAAAACTTGATTAACTCTGGCTTGGGTAACTTTTTTCTTAGTGACTAAAGTGATATCAGCTAAAGAAACTACTGGCGTTGGCACTCTAAGAGCCATACCATCAAAAAGATTATTTAACTCTGGCAGAGCTTGAGCAGTGGCAATCGCTGCACCAGTAGTGGTTGGCACAATATTAGCAGCTGCCGTTCTTGCTCTTCTTAAATCCTGATGATAATTATCCAGCAAACGTTGATCAGAAGTATAAGAATGCACAGTAGTCATTAGTGATTTTAACACCCCGAACTTTTGGCACATGACTTTCATTATGGGAGCAATACAATTAGTAGTGCAAGAACCCATATTAATAACTTTTTCACCCTTATACTCTTTTTCATTAACCCCCGGCATAAAAATCGGTGTTCTTTTATCTTTTGCCGGAGCAGAAATAATTACCTTCTTGGCACCAGCTTTTAGATGATTACTGGAATCTTTATAATTGGTAAAACGGCCAGTGCATTCTAAAACAACATCCACGCCCAATTTTTTCCACGGAAGTTTACTTGGATCTTTTTCCGAAGTTAGCGGATATTTTTTGCCGTCAATAGTTAAAACACTGCCTTTGGCAGTTATTTTTTTATTAAACGGTCCGTAAGCAGAATCATATTTTAAAAGATGGGCAAAAACATTGGCTTTGCCTAAATCATTGATTCCTGCCACTTCAATCTCTGGATGATTCAAAGCCGTTTTAAAAGCAGCTCGGCCAATGCGGCCAAAACCATTAATGGCAATCTTTATTTTTGTAGACATATAAAAGATGGTTAAACTTATTAAAACTTTATTATATTTATATTATAACACAAGTTCCAATAAATGCCTTTAAGCGGAATTCTTCTTATGATGTTTTGTTTAGCGGTACTTCTATAATATTTACCTCTGATTCCGTGCCTAAATCCACATCAACACTCCCTTTTAAAGTATGCCACCCTACTACAATCCCCTCTCCTTGTTTGGTTTTAAATTTTGAACCAATAGCAGGTAATTTTTTAGCAAGTTCTTCATAAGTATCCTGTTCATATCTTAGGCAGCACTTTAAGCGGCCGCAAGAACCAGAAAGACGTTCTGCCCCACGATGAGCAACCTGCTGGTCTTTAGCCATTTCCGTAGAAACATTGCCCAGCTCATTTAAATAAAGACGGCAACATAAAGGACGGCCGCAAGAACCTATATCACCGCTAATTTTAGCTTCATCCCTTACGCCCACCTGATGCAATCTGATTGACTTCTGATATTTATGCGCCAACTCTTTTACCAACTCTCTAAAATCAACTCTGCCGTCTGCAATAAAAGCAAAGGTTATACGATTCTCATCAAATGACTGATGCACATCAATCAACTTCATGGGCAGCTGCAACTTCTTGATTGAATTACGGCATTCTTCCAACAACTCCTTTTTATTCTTATTGATTTTTAAAACCTTTAATTCATCCTCGGGAGTGGCTTGACGGATAATCGGTTTCACTTCTTCCACGTTTTCTGGTAATTCTGCCAGTTCGCCGCGGAAAACAACTGTCGCAAGATCTGTGCCTAATTGAGTCTTAACTATTACCTTATCCTCTCCTTGCAAATCCAAAATTTCTCCCTCTTCTGTTTCGGGTTTAAAAAAATAACTTTGATCCCAAGGAGTAAATTGTACTTCAATAATCTGCATAAAATTATTTAAGAGGATAAATCGTGGTACCTTTAGTTTTGCCTGAACCTGAATCAATAACTGCACCTGCTTGCCATTTAATCACTTTAATAAGCAACTTATTTTCTTGAGCTAAATAAATGGCAAACTGATCAACAACTTTTAATTTCTTTTTTAAATATTCCTTAGTAGAAATTCTGGTAAATCTTTTAGCCGTAGGATGTTTAAAAGGATCAGCAGAAAAAACACCGTCCACTTTAGTGGCTTTGATAAATAAATCTGCGCCGATAATCAACGAGTACAAAACCGCGACCGTGTCAGTGGTAAAAAAAGGATAGCCAGTACCGCCGGCAAAAATTAAAACTTTACCTTGTTTTAAATCCTTTTGCGTTTTAGAATATTCAAAATGCGGATATTTAGACTTAATCGCAAAGCTAGTATAAAGCTGTACCGGCACTCTGGCTTTTTTAAGTAATTTTTCTAAAAATATGGCATTAGCAAGCGTGCCTTTCATGCCACGGTAATCAACCGCTACTCTGTTTCCTTTTTTAACATCACGCCAACGGCTAACATTACCGCCACCGCAAACAACAGCCACTAAAACTTTAGCTTTTCTTAAAAGCTTAATTTCCTGGACTATTGGCTGGACTTTTAAATAATCAATTTTTTGTTTTCTTTTGCCAAAAGATTCACCAGAAAATTTTATGAGTACTTTTTTGTATTTCATATTTATGACTATCTACCCCGCTTAGCAAGGTCTGTATCTAATAACTCTAATTATAAAGATAATCTTACAAACTGTTTAATTTTAATATTCTCTCCCATTTTAGCAATCAAATTTTCCAAAAGAGCTTCAATAGTAATTTTATCATCTTTAATATATAGCTGTTTTAATAAACAGACTTCCGAGTAATATTTTTGCAATTTACCTTCAATAATCTGATTTAGCTTTCCCTCTAACTTACCTTCAGCTATAAGCTGCTGGCGATAAATTTCCTTTTCTTTATTAAGTTCCTCTTGAGGAATCTCATCAGGCGTTAAGTAACTGGGATCAGTAGCTGCTACTTGTAAAGCCAGCTCATGAACAAAATCTTTAAATTCTTTATTTCTGGCCACGAAATCAGTTTCACAGATAACTGCCACTAAAACACCGATCTTGCCATTAACATGAACATAGGATTCAATCAAACCTTCGCCAGTTGAACGTTCGGATCTTTTAACCGCTATCTTTTTGCCTTTCTTTTTTAAGATGACTGTCGCTTTTTCTTCATCGCCACCGGCTTCTGCCAAAGCTTCTTTAACATCATTTATACCAGCACCAGAAAATTCTCTTAATTTTTTAATTAATTCTATTGAAATTGTCATAAATTTATTTTTATTATTTATCTTTTTGATTAGTTTCAAATTTAGAACGTCCTTCTTTAATAGCTTCAGCCACCAAAGCAGTGATTAATTCAATTGACTTAGCAGCGTCATCATTGGCTGGAATAGGATAATCAACTTTTTCTGGATTAACATTAGTATCCACCATCGCCACTATTGGAACTCCTTTTTTACTGGCTTCGGTAACAGCGGTTTTTTCTTTTTTAATGTCAACCACATAAATTGCTGCCGGCAACTTCTCCATTCCCTTAATACCTCCCACTAATTCATTCAATTTAACAATGACTTTTTGGAATTCTAATTGTTCTTTTTTGGTATACTTTTCCAATTCCCCACTAACTTTTTTCTGTTCCAATGTTTTTAGTTTTTTTATCAACTTAAGAATGTTGGATAAATTAGTAAAAGTGCCACCCAGCCAGCGGTAATTAACATAAGGCATATTGCACTCTTTGGCATATTTTTCAATTAAGGCTCTTGCTTGATTTTTTGAAGCTACAAAAAGAACCACTCCACCAGTGGCTGCTACTTTAGTTAAAAAATCCAAGGCCTCCTTTAATTTTTCAACTGTCATCTCCAAATCAATAATATGGATTTGATTACGATCAGTGTAAATATAAGGCGTCATTTTAGGATCTCTCTTAGAAACATGATGACCAAAATGAACACCGCTTTTTAATAACTCTACTAATTCAGGAATTTTAGGCATATTTTTTCTCCTTTTCTGTCATGAACCAAATAATTCATGACCGACCACCATCCCTTCTCACCCCTTATTAAATGAGGCAAGGAGAATTTATAGGAATGTGTGTGATTTAATGATTAATAAATATTAAATTATAGTAAAAGTAATCTAACATATATATTAAATTTTGACAAGGGTTAGATAAAAAAACTCTCCTTGATGATAAGGAGAGTAAATTGAAAAAAATCATTGAATTTTCCCCCAATAGATGATAATTACCATGCCGATAATCATCAGCAATATGCCGGGAATACGGCATTTTAATTGGGCATGTTCTTCGCTGTGACGACCGCGGAAACGTTTTATTACCGAAATAACCAAACCGATCCCGACTGTGGTCAAAATCATGCCAATTCGCTTACCAGAAATTGCATAAGGCACGACTGGATTCCAGATAAGTGCCAGTAAAAAAGGAATAGTTGAACAGGCCAGTGCCACACCCATAAGCATCAAAATCCGCCATGAACCTTTAGGCGTAATCTCTTTTGGTTTGATACGACCAGAAGTCCTGTAAATCAACGCTAATATAACGCAGATAATTCCGATCAAGCCATGGTCAATCGCCAGATAAAATGGCAAACTAGAATTTTTAAAAGCTAAATAATCCAGGTTACTAGTAACTGCAAAAAGAAAAGATACCCATAACATATATCTTGAACCTTTTTCCTTTTTCAGTTGCCTTAACGGCGCTAAAAGACTTACATTTTGACTGTCGGTTTCTGTTTTGGTGTTTAGCAGGTATAAACCAACAGTGATTATCAATACACCAATCACTCCCCAAACTGTCATCCTGCCGCCACCTAAAATTGGTGAAATAATTAACAGGAAAGCCGGCGTTAATGACAGATATGGCGCAGTCAAGATCAAAGGTGAACAACGATGTGCTTCAACCTGTAGTATAAGGGCTAAAATCATCAGCGGTACATGAAAAGCAACAGTTTTCCAAAACAGAGGTTGAACCACTGGTATTCCTTCAATCATCAACCAGCCAAGGTAATATGGTAAGGCAAACAGAAAGCCAAAACCAATCAAAATGAACTTATGAACTTTGGTGAGCTTGATGATCCCTCGGGTAAGGCCATCTGCTACACCAGCTACAGGCGGCAGTAACCAGCCGAGGAACTCAAACATGATATTTCCTTTCTACTGAATTGTTTTTGAGCAAATAATCCCTGAAGTTATCAGATATTTTTAATGTTGTCAATAATATGATTTTTATCCTTGACAAGAGATGCAATGTGTCCTACACTACTCCATATGAAAAAAGGTATCCATCCAACTTATTATCCAGATGCCACAGTAAAATGTGCTTGCGGTAATACTTTTAAAATTGGCTCAACCGTTAAAGAGATTCATGTAGAAATCTGTGCCAACTGCCATCCTTTTTATACTGGCAAACAAAAACTGGTTGATACTGCCGGCCGGGTTGACAGATTTAAAGCCAAAGTAGCTAAAAAAGCAGAAGTTTCTGCCACGCGCAAAGGTAAAAAAGCCAAAAAGATCAAAGCTAAATCCAGAAAAGAGACAAAAACAAGTAAAAATAAGGATAAAAAATAACTACTCTAAACTTCTCTGTTTTCTGTTATAATTACCTGGTAGAGAAGTTTTTTGTTTAAAAAGTAAAATTTGATGAGTAAATATACAGCTAAAATCAAGGAATTTAAAAGCAGTTTTGACCAACTGGAAAGGGATTTACAATCGCCCGCTATAGTTAATGATGTCCAAAAATTAAAAATTCTTTCCCAAAGATATGAAGAGTTAAAAGAAATTATGGGTAACTATGAAAAATTAGAAAAGATTGAGCAGGAGACTTTGGAATTAAAAAACTCTCTGGCTGAAGAATCAGACAAAGAAATAATCCAGTTAACAGCAGAAGAAATAACCAAACTTGCCCGTCAAAAAACAGAGCTGGAAAAACTGCTTAATGAATTGATTTATCCCCAAGACCCTTTGGATAAAAAAGATATTATCATAGAAATTAGAGCAGGCACTGGCGGCGAAGAATCAGCTTTGTTTGCCGCTGATCTTTTTCGGATGTATTCCCGTTTTGCTGAACGACTGGACTGGCAAACAAAATTGATTTCAGCAAACCGCACCGGCATTGGCGGCTTTAGAGAAATTATTTTTGAAATTTCCGGAAAAAATGTTTACAGCAATTTAAAATACGAAAGCGGAGTCCATCGCGTCCAGCGCGTTCCCGAAACCGAAAAATCCGGACGCGTTCACACTTCTGCGGCTACTGTTGCCATTCTACCTGAAGCAGCAGAAATTGATATAAGAATAAATCCCAGTGATTTAAAAATTGAAACCACCACTTCTTCCGGACATGGCGGACAAAGCGTTAATACCACTTATTCCGCCGTGAGAATCACCCACCTGCCTTCTGGTTTAATGGTGCAGTGCCAGGATGAACGGAGTCAATTACAAAACAAGGAACGTGCCTTGCAAGTCTTACGTTCCCGCTTATTAGACCAGGAACAGCAAAAACAGCTTAAAGAAAGAGCCAGTGACAGAAAAAGTCAGATTGGTTCAGGCGATCGCAGTGAAAAAATCAGAACTTATAATTTCCCCCAAGACCGAGTAACTGACCATCGCATAAAATTAACTGTGCATAATATTAATGACCTTATGGACGGTAATTTAAACCCCTTAATTGAAAAATTAAAAGAAACTGATGAATCTTAAACAAGCTTTAAGTTGGGCTACTTACAAACTGCAGGCAAAAAATATTAATTCGGCTAAATTAGATGCCGAAATTTTATTATCCTTTGTTTTAAAAAAAGACAAAACTTTCTTATATTCTCATCCCGAACAAACCATTAGCCATAAGCCATTAGCTATCTACCGCAAGCTAATCAATCAAAGAAGTGAAAATTATCCAGTCGCTTATCTAACAGGTGAAAAAGAATTTTACGGCTATAAATTTTTCGTCAATAAAAATGTTTTAATTCCCAGACCTTTGACCGAAGAGTTGGTTGAAAAAGCCCTACAAACTATTAATCGACTAATCAAACATCCGAATAAACAAATAACTATTGCTGATATCGGCACCGGTTCTGGTTGCATTATTATCTCCCTTGCCAACGAACTTAAGAAAAAATACGGTTCGCTGAAAAATTTTAAATTTTACGCTACTGACATTTCAGCCAAAGCTTTGAAAGTTGCCAAAAAAAACGCTCGTTTTCATCAAGTTGATAAATCAATAAAATTTTTTCAAGGCGATTTACTAAAACCTTTGAAAAGCAAAAAAATTGATTTAATTATTGCTAATCTACCTTATCTTAATTTAAAAGATATCCAAAAAGAAAAATCAATTCAGTTTGAACCAAAAAAAGCGCTTTACAGTAAAGACAATGGACATCTTATTTATCAAAAACTTTTCCATCAAGCAGAAAAATCTTATTCCAACTCTATTATTATCTACGAAAATAAACAAGGTATCCATGTACGAATAAATTATTAGTAATCAGGGTTTATCAGTGGGTCATCGGTGTAAAATCCGTGTCTCATCCGTATAATCCAAAAAGAAAAGGCCTCCGCAATGTTTGCGAAAGCCTTGATCTTGTAGTGTTGACAGGCAGTACCGATTATTCAGGCAGTTCAATTCTATAAATCCTGAACGTCACCGGCTTTAGTGCCTTGAATCGTAAGAAAACCAAGCCATTAGGTGGTAAACCGCCGATCCGGTATTCGTACCCGAACATACCGTTTTCAAAAACCCGCTTGTTGGAAGTAATAGACATTTCTCTACCATCAACCGTAAGCTGGATTTTGGCTGTGTCCGCCTTGTTATCGACAGTAATGAAGCAAACTGCTGTTCTTGTCGAAGACGAATCATATCCGTAATAATCTCCGCTGGAAATTTCCAGTTGGAAACCCTCCTTCAACTCGACTGGTTCGTTGTACGGATAACAGTATTTCGGCTTTTCATAAGCCTGATGGCCGTCAGCATTGTATTTCATGTAGGTCATGATGCAATCGGCCATGGCTATACTCACCATCATTAGGCAAGCCAGAATAGCAGACATAATAAAACGAAACATGAGTAATCCTCCGAAATCGTGAAACAAAACCTGTTTTGATAACCTTGTCGTTGTCTGCAGCGCTAAGTGGCCATGGAAGTTTTCATTGTTTGTCCCCACCCTTTTAATCGTTCCCTGATAAAGGTTGGCATCATTCGGCCGATCAGGGACGCATCTGTCATCCAATTAGAAATATTAGTTCTCAGCCAACCAATCCCCAAAAGGATACTTGCCAAAGCCGCGAGGAAGAGCATAATCGGCATATTCATGAAACTGTAAAAACCGATATATTGCCAACCAGCCATACAGATCATGACGGAACTTGCCGCAACCAACAGGCACGAAGACAACCAACTTTTCCAATCAGGAAACTGCTTCCGATTGTTGGTCCTCAATATGAGGATCAAACCGACTAACAAAGTAATTGCGCCCATGACCAGCAGATTGCCGATAGTCAGGTTCAAGGAGGGCAGCACAGAATAAAAAGCTTCCGAATAATAATAGAAATGCTCCGTGCGGTGACCCCATGCAATAAGTTGAATACTCATTGCAAAAAAGGCGGCGCCTGTTCCCCAAAAAGCCAACACGAAAGGCGAGCTTTTCTGACTGATGACACTCCATAGAACAGATGTAATTCCCCAGAAAAGCGTAATGAGCGGTAAATAGCTCATTACAAACCACCAGCTGTCAACCATCGTATGCGACTCATCGACCAGTAACAGACCAATGAGTATGGCAGATGAAATAATCACCGCCAAAATACAGGCAAATAAAGTTCTTTTCAACATCTTGAAAACTCCTTCTCGTTTCGTTAACGGATTTGTGAAATGTATAAACAAAAAATCAATGTTCTTAAGGTAAAATAATAACACATAATGAATATTCTGTCAAGTATTTTAACCTATAAATACTCATTTTTATGCTTAAATTAGCCAAAAAATAATATTTTCACATCTTCTTAAATAAATCCTCAACAAAAAAAACTGTCCAAAACTTATTGCCTAGACAGTTTTTTATATTCAATTATTTACCTGCCTTTTCTTTTTTATCTGATTTAACTGGTTGTTCTTTGCTTTCTTCTGGTTTTGGTTCTTCTGCTTTTGCCTCTGTTTCTTCCCCTACTTCCGCTCCTTCTTCTGCCGGTACTTCTTCTGGTTTTGGTTCTTCTTCCTTATGCACTGGCGCCACAGAAGCTATTACCTGTTCTGGATCAATTAACACTTTAATTTTTTCTGGTATAGCCAAATCCTTAACGCGAATTACATCATCAAAAGTATTTAATGAATCAATATTAACCTCTAGATCATGGATTAAATCAGCAGGCAAACAAGAAACCTCCAACTCTTCCAAAGATTTAATTAAAGTGCCACCTATTTCTTTAACAGCTTTTGATTCTCCGGTAAAATTAAGAGTGATTTTTGCTTCAATTGCTTCATCCATTTTAACCTGCTGAAAATCAACATGGATAATTTTTCCACTCACCGGGTCGTTTTGCACTTCACGAATAATAATTTTAAAAGGTTTTTGCCCGTCAATTATTAAATCCACCAAACTACTTTCACCGGCCTGTTGATAAACATTATGCAAACTCTTAGCATCAACAAATAAATGTTGATTAGTTTGACCATGACCATAAAGTTCTGCTGGAATTTGATTAGCTTCCCTTGTCTGATTTAGGGCAGGAGTAGGAACCTGACGCGTTTTAGCTTTTAATTCTAATGTCATAATTTACTACGATATTAAATTTATTGGCTTATCTTAAAACAAAAACAATTTTTAGTCAACTCCGCCCTTCGATAAACTCATGGTTAAAAATTCTTTTCTTTATTTTTAATATAAATATTTTGGATAATGCCCAAAGCTATTAAACTGCTAATAAGAGCACTTCCGCCATAACTAACCAAAGGCAGGGGTAACCCTGTAACAGGAGAAACTCCCATGTTCATGCCAATATTAATAAATAATTGTGCTACCATAAAAGTCATAATACCCACAATTAAAAAAGTACCAAAGCCCTCTTGTGTCTGCTTAACGTTTTTAGTCAAACGATAAAATAAACTAAAAAATAAAAATAATAAAAATCCTGCACCGACAAAACCCATTTCTTCGGCAATAACCGCAAAAATAAAATCAGTTTCTTGGGCTGGTAAAAAATTCAACTGGCTTTGCGAACCCAAAGAAAGTCCCCTGCCAATTAAACTTCCGGAACCTACCGCTACTATGGACTGCTTAACATTATAACCAGCGCCCAAAGGATCACGTTGGGGTTGAATAAAAGTTAAAATTCTTTCGCGTTGATAATCTTTAAACACAAAAAGCCAGCTGGCTGCCAGCAGAACAATTATCATCATAATCATTCCTAAATAATATTTTTTTCTTAATGGTAAAAATATAACCATTACCAACCAAGTAATCATTAAAATAACGGCTGAACCTAAATCCGGTTGAAGAATAACTAGAAAAATAAGAGGGGCTGTAATTAAGCCGGAAATTATTACATATCTCATTAAATAAACATCTTTGGCATGCTGACTAAAATATCTGCTCAAAAAAATCACCAAAGATAATTTTGCCAGTTCCACCGGCTGAAAAGTCTGGCCTAAAAATCCCAACCATCCCTTAGTACCGCCGATTGTTATGCCTAAAACCAGAACTAAACCCAGTAAAAAAAAGGTTACTAGTAAAATAACTTTATAATAATCCCCCCAAACATGATAATTAATATAGCTAAAGAACAAATAAAAGACTAATCCTACTATCAAAAAAATTACTTGCCTTTTTAATAAAGTAAAATCAGGATTCTCTATGTTTATCTGCAAACTATATAAGGCAACCAGACCAAAAAGTATTAATAAAAAAATGTTAATTGCCACATACCAGTCCAACAGTTTTAGATGATTGAATATTTTTCTAAACATAAAAATAAATCCATGCACCTTCCTATGGAGTATTTACTCCACAGGAAGTAAACCTTAATACTATTCATCCTCGCAACAAGACCAGCTAAGCTGGTCAAGCTAAGGGGTATTCTGGAAGGTGCTGGATAAAACTGAATCCCAGAGTACTAAAAATCAATCAAAGGATTTGCCTGTCCTGGAATATCGTAAATAATTCCTGGATCACCTAAATTAACTACTGGTAAAACTTCCACCTTACTGATACGTGGCAAACGTTCAAACCAACTAATAGTTATTTCTCTGGTCTGACCGCCCACAAAATCATCTAACCTTATTTGATTTACCCCTATAATCCCCTGCCCGCTGTAAAGGATAGCTTGCCACTGCACTTCTCTAAAATTATAAATAGTCTCATTGGTGGCTGAAAAAGTGGCCCAACTTCGGGAATCACCTTGATGAAAATCTACTTTAGACACTTCAAAATTTAACTTGGGAAAATTAGCCGCTAATTTTATTTTTTGCCATTTTAAAGTGTGGATTTTTAAATTCATCTGTGAAAGACGTCTGTTACTAAAATTAGCCAAGCTCATTAAAAATGTTTTCTGCCGGGGAAATAAAAAAATAGTAGAAGTTGGGGTGGTAAATTCTCCGCTTTCAAATTGGTAAATTATTTTGTTAACTGCATAATCGTCGTTGGGATTTTCAATTTGAGCAAAAACATCATAACGATTATTGCCGGTATAAATTACTGTTGGCTCTGAAATTTTTAACGATTCAGGCGCGTGTTTTTGCTGAAAAGTTTCAAAATCTACGGTACCAGACTGCATACTGGCAATATCTTGGGATATCTTGGGTAACTCCACAAAATGAGCAATAAATCCGTAAATACCATAACCAACGGTCAAAACACTCCATAATAAAAGCAGGATAATCAAGGCGGCTTTAAACTTTTTCTTGTTAACAATCAGCCAATAACCAAGCTTTATCTTTTTTTCAGAAACATCATGTATTTGATAAGTCATAACTATTTAAATTACAAATTCCGTTCGGCCTGTCTCGACACCGAATCGACATGGAGACGAGCTCACGGCCGAAAGCCAATAACCAAATTCCAAACCTTTTAGTTTTAAACATTAGTATTTGGGATTTGTTTGGATTTTGGAATTTGATGATTGATTATATATTTATTTTACCATACTTACTATTTTTTATAAATCCTGTTATAATCAAGTTAAGGCTTTGGCGAATTCTGCAGAATCGGTTGATATAATATAAAGTAATTACTAATTATTATAATTATAAAATATTATGTTAGAGACATCAAAAGATCTTTTAAATTTAGTTATTGCTTTTTGCATTCTCTGGTTTACTGTTTTTTTATGCTGGGTTATTTACTATTTTGCCATGATCCTAAGGAAGATAAATGAAGTTATGGAAAAAGTTACCTCAACTTTAGATGCTGTTACAGATTTTTTTAAAAAAGCCAAGGAAAAAATGGATAAAACCGCTTCTTCTGTTAGTGTGCTTTTAGAATTAGGCAAAAAAATCTTTAATATAGTTAAAGAAAAACAGGAAGAGAAAAAAACTTCTAAACGAAAAGTTGTAAAATAAGATATAGAATATTTTAGTGAAGATGCCACGGGTTTACCTGCCCGCCGCAAAGCAGAGCTTAGCTTTGGCAGGCACGGCGGCCGTGGCATTCTGCGAAGGCTGGTAATATTTCTGAATATTAAAACGCTCCCTTGCTAGGAAGGCGTTTTTTAAAAAAAAGCCTGCCAGAATTTCCAGCAGACTCGCTCTGTTATCCAGTTGAGATTTGTGAATTATTCTTGTGTTGGTAGAGAAGACCTTAGCACAAGATACCTGAATCCGACTATTAAGCCAAAGAAAAGGCCGATAGTCAGAAAATTTCCCAAGGTATAGATTGGACCTAAAATAAGGCCCATGGCCAGAATAAAACTAATGCTTACTACATGGCCCGAAATCAAAGCAAAAGTTAGATTAGGCTTTTGACAAAAAGCAAACAAACCTAATAATAGAAAACATAGTGGGCCAACACCAAAACCACAAAAAGAATTGACTGCTGAATTGTATGGTTGATAGATAATCGTAAAACCCAGTATCAATCCCCATACCAAGCCTCCACAAAAACTTACGATGAAAGCAAAAATCAGAGATGTAAGCTGATTGGATTCGACAACTCTTTTGCTCGTAAGAATCAGAACCAAAGTTACACAACATAGTAAGAGCCAGATAACTTCACAGAAACGAGGGATGTCAAACAAAATCTGCCTTAATTCTGAATTACCATGTTGGATAGCAGTGATGTCCAAATACTTAGCAATAACAAAATGGACTGACTGAAAAAAGATAAAAAACTTAATTATCGTCACTGACCAAGATAATACAAAGACCCATTTTCGTCTCCTGGCATTTTCTGGTTTTATCCAGAACAATCCCCTTAACCCTCTCCAAAACCATTTCCAAGACCATCTCCTAATGGTTTTCATGGAAATCTCCCGTGGTCTTATCCGGGGCAGTTTCTTTAACCATTTTCTAATGGTTTTCATGGAAATCTCCCAATTTTTTCAAAGATCAGATTTTGAATACTCATAGTATAAAATATTGAAACTAAAAAATCAATAAATCCAAAATTTTGAACTTCTTTACAAATTTTGACCAAAACCAAAAAAACTTTTAAAATATAAACCTAGGTAATCAGTAATCGGTAATCAGTAATCGGTAATCAGTAATTAAGGATTTTTGTCTTTGTTACTAGTTACTGATTACTGATACCCCCATAAATCTATGTTCGTCCATCTTCATGTCCATAGCCACTATTCCCTGCTGGATGGTCTGGCTAAAATTGATGAATTAGTTGATAAAGCCAAGGAATTTAACATGCCTGCTTTGGCTTTAACTGATCATGGGTCAATGTATGGGGTAATTGAGTTTTACCAAAAATGTCAAAAGGCAGGTATTAAACCAATTATTGGTACAGAAATATATTTAGCTAAAGGCAGTCGTTTTGATAAAAAAGGAAAAATTAACAATGACTTATATCATTTAGTCCTGTTGGCTAAAAATGAACAGGGTTACCAAAACATTTTAAAAATAACTTCCAAAGCTTACTTGGAAGGTTTTTATTATAAACCCAGAGCTGATTGGGAATTATTAGAAAAATATCACGAAGGTCTTATTGCCTTGACTGCTTGCCTTAAAGGCGAAGTTCCTAAAACAATTATGAGTGGAAATTTAGAAAAAGCCGAAGAAATGATTTTAAAATATCAAAAAACTTTTGGTCCACAAAATTTTTATTTGGAACTGCAAATCCACTCTAACATTCCTGAACAGGCAAAAGTTAATGAACAACTAATCAACTTTTCTAAAAAACTTAAGGTGCCGCTGGTAGCCACTAATGATGTTCATTACTTAAATCCGGAAGATGCCGAAGCCCAGGATATCTTATTATGCTTACAGATCAAAAAAAAGCAAACTGATACTGAACGAATGAGTATGATGAATATAGACGCTTCCTTGATGTCGCCGGAAAAAATGACTAGCAGTTTTTCCTATATCCCCGAAGCTTTGGAAAACAGTTTAAAAATCGCTGATCAATGTAACTTAAAAATAGACTTAGAAAAAATTCATTTGCCTCATTTTGAAATGCCGGCAGGACAAGTTGATAATAAATACATGGAAGAACTTTGCCAAAAAGGTTTAACTAAACGTTATGGCCATGATATTACTGATGATATTAAAAAACGTTTAGATTATGAACTTTCTATAATAAAAAAAACCGGTTTTGCCTCTTATTTTTTAATTGTCCAAGATTTTGTTAACTGGGCTAAAGATAATGGCATTGTAGTCGGGCCAGGCAGAGGCAGTGCCGCCGGCAGTTTAGTTTCCTATCTTTTAAATATAACCAATATTGACCCGCTGAAATTTGAACTGTTATTTGAACGTTTTCTTAATCCCGAAAGAATCAGTATGCCGGACATTGACCTGGATTTTGCTGATAGTAGAAGAAATGAAGTGATTGACTATGTAGCTGAAAAATACGGCCATGACCATGTCGCCCAAATTATTACCTTTGGAACTATGGCAGCCAGAGCCGCAGTCAGAGATGTAGGCCGAGTTTTGGGTCTTTCTTACAGTTATTGTGACCGATTAGCTAAGATGATTCCTATGTTTGCCAGCTTAGAAGAAGCTTTAAATAATATTTCTGAACTTAAAGAAATTTATCAAAACGATCCCGAAGCTAAAAATCTGATTAACTTTGCCAAAAAGCTTGAAGGTGTTGCCAGACATGCTTCTACTCATGCCTGCGGTGTTTTAATTACTCCCCAACCGTTGGATAACTATGTCCCTTTGCAATATTCAAGTACAGATGACAAAACAATTGTTTCTCAATATTCCCTACACCCTATTGAAGACTTAGGACTTTTAAAAATGGACTTTTTAGGTTTAAAAAACCTAACCATTATTGAAACTGCTTTAGAAATAATAGAAAAAACCACCAACCAAACCATTAATATTGATGATCTTCCCCTGGATGACCCTAAAGTTTTTGAATTATTAAGACGCGGAGAAACTGTTGGCGTTTTCCAGTTAGAATCATCTGGTATAAAACGTTATCTTGTCCAACTAAAACCTGCTGAACTGGAAGATATTATTGTGATGATTTCTCTTTATCGCCCTGGTCCTATGGAACTGATCCCTGATTTTATTGCCCGCAAAAAAGGGCAAAAAACCATAACTTATCTTCATCCTAAACTAAAACCAATTTTAGAAAAAACTTACGGCATTGCTGTTTATCAGGAACAGGTAATGCAAATTGCCCGCGATCTAGCTGGCTTTTCTTATGGTGAAGCTGATATTTTACGTAAAGCCGTGGGTAAAAAAATTATGTCGCTTCTAGTCAAACAACAGGAGAAATTCATTCAGGGCATGATTAAAAGCGGCGTCAGTCAAAAAAATGCCGAGCAAATTTGGGAATATGTTTTACCTTTTGCCCGTTATGGCTTTAACCGCGCCCATGCCGCTTCTTACGCCATGATCTCTTATCAAACCGCCTTTCTTAAAGCAAATTATCCTGCCCAATTTATGGCAGCCCTCTTGACTGCTGACCACGATAACACCGACCGCATTGCCTTGGAAATAAATGAATGCGAAAAAATGGGCATAGAGGTTTTACCTCCTGACATTAATGAAAGCTACACTATCTTTACCGTGGTTGTTAGTGAAGAGACCAAACACAAACCTCGTATCCGTTTTGGTCTGGGAGCTATTAAAAATGTTGGCGAACATATAACCAAGGTGATTATTCATAAACGAAAAGAAAGCGGGCCTTTTGAAAATTTAGAAAATTTTTTACTGCAGATTAATGACAAAGATTTAAATAAAAAATCTTTAGAAAGCTTAATTAAAGCCGGAGCTTTGGATAAGTTCGGCGAAAGAAATACACTTCTTTATAATATAGATAAATTATTAAAATTTACTAAAAGACAAAACGACGCTAAAGACCAGCAAAATCTTTTTGCTAACTCTGCCATAGAACAAAATCCTATTTTAAAACTGGAAAAAACAACCGAAGCTACCAAACAACAACGTCTAATTTGGGAAAGAGAACTTTTAGGGGTTTATCTTTCTGAACATCCTCTTGATGAGGTAAAGCATTTACTGCCTGCTGATATTGTTCCTTGCAATCAACTGGGTAAATTCTCGGCTAACCAGCTGGTAAAGATAGCCGGCATTATCAGCAGAATCCAAAAAGTTATCACCCGCAATGGTCAACCAATGATGTTTGTTACTTTAGAAGATCCCAGCGGCAGTATTGAAGTTTTGGTTTTTCCCAAAATTTTAGAAACTACCAAAGAATTATGGCTGGAAGATCAACTGGTTGTTATTCATGGAAAAATATCAGAAAAAGATAATGTTCCTAAATTATTATGCGAACACGTGGAAAAACTGAATGAACAAAATTTGGGAAATCCCGCCATTAAACTAATAATCCCTGAAGATAATGCCAAACAGTTAATTACTGAACTTAAAAAAATTCTGGATAAATATCCGGGTAATTCATCCCTCTATTTAGAAATCGGAGAAAATCATCCCAAAAAACAGATAAAAGCCAAACAGCAAATAGAAGTTAACAGTGATTTACAAAATGAACTTATCAATCTATTGGGAGCGGATAATGTTAGATTAGACAAATGGTAGTTAATTTAATATAATTCTAATAGTATGATAGCAAAAGCTTCCAAAAGATTCAGACTTTCACAGGTAATTCAGCCAAGTTACCGCAATATTATTATTATCTTTTCTTTTTTAGCGGCCATTTTAGTGTTGCTGATTCTTTATTTTACCTTGTCGCAAGCCGTTATTATTATTACACCTGCTTATTCTGAACAAAAGATCGGTTTTATTGTCCAGGTAGCAGATCAAGGAAGCTCTGAAGCAAACTTTAATGTCTCTCAAAGAATTCCAGGGCTTTTAAAAGAAACCGTAATGGAAGAAACTCAAGAATTCTCTGCCAGCCAAAACAAAGTCAGCCAAAACAAAGCTTCGGGCAAATTAACAATTTATAATGATTATTCCCAAAGCCAACCTTTAGTAGCAACCACCCGCTTTCAAACTCCCGAAGGACTTATTTTTAGACTACCGGAATTTGTGACTGTTCCTGCCAAAGGAAAATTAGAAGTTACAGTAGAAGCTGACCAAGAAGGATCCACTTATGAAATCGGTCCCAGTAAATTTATTTTACCGGCTCTTTCCAGCTGGCGCAGACAATACGTTTATGCTGAAAGTTTTCAGCCAATGAGCAGAGCCAGTTACACTGAATTTAAAATCACCGAAGAAGATATTGCCAAAGCCACTGACAAATTAAAAGAAGAATTAATGACCAAAGCCAGGCAAAAAATGATTGCTGATTTACAAAATGGCCAGACTATCTTTGAAAAATTTTTAACCAGTGAAATATTAAAATACTCTATCAGTGAAAAAGCCGGCAGTAAAAAAGAAAATTTTAAAGTCTCCTTAAGTTTAAGCGTTAAAGCGCTGATTTTAAATGAAGAGGAATTAAAACAAGAAGCTTTAGCTGATTTGCCGGAAGTTTATCAGCAAGCTGATTCCCTGGTTAAAATTGATCAGCAAAGTTTTATTTACAAAATAACGCCCTTGGAAGAAAACAGCGAAAATTTACTGGCTCAAATCAAAGGCGAATACACCTTATTGGCAGCTAATATTAATATTGATAAAAACAAGCTTAAGGGCTTAAGCAGAAAACAGGCAGAAAATTATTTGCTGAATTTAAGCGATGTCAGAGAAGTACGCCTGCATTTGCCATTTTGGACTAAATATTTACCAGCTTTAGAAGATAATATTAATATTGAGATTAAAAAGTAATTAGACCGAAGGCCCTGAACTTGCTGAAGGGTAAAGAAAACCGCCCCTTGCCAATCTAGCACTGGGCGGCTTTATAATCCTTGTCCTCCTTGCAAAAGGATTACGGTTGAAAGCTTATTTCCCTGACTGGGACACCAGCTCTCTTCAATTGTTCCTTAAGGACAGGAAAAAGCAAGATGTCTGCTACAAGATTTCCAGATTTTTCTCTTACATGCTTTTCCCAACTACTCCATTTTCCTAACTGGAAACAGAAATTGGGTACATCAAGGGCGAGGTGCCTCTCTCCATGAGCGAGATGAGCTAACACAGGTATAAAGGTAGATTCCGGCAACTTCACCTTTAAAAAATGAGTTAGTTTCTCAATGAGCTGATCATGGTTCATGGTTATTACAGCGATAGTACTTCCGGAAGAGTAATGGAGGCATCTAAGTCCCAGAACAGAATCAACACCTTCTACTCCTTCCAGAACTCGATCAATACCCTCCAATTTAATATTGAAATGAGAACTATCATCCACCCTACCAAAAACATACTCACACTCACTAAGAGGAACAAACTGACGAATACTTGCTCTTCCTTCATCAAGAAAATCCCAATAGAAGCGAACAAGTCCAATGTCAGGAAGATGACGATGAAGCAACCATCTTCTTGATTCTTCATCATCCTGAATTACTTGCCAGATACCCTTGAGTTCAATGAACAAATCACGGGGGATCTGACAATCAACACGAAATGTTTCTTCATAGAGCGTCTCAAGATGGTTTTTACTTCTAGCCAGAGCTACAAGTTTCAAAAGAGCTTGTTCTAAGGCCTTTCGCTGATCTTCAAGAAAATAAGTTGCCCAGAAAAATTTAAAAAAGTGCTTGTCCCAAAGCTCTTCTGCTCTACATTTTTTCCTTTTCAATTTTCCGTCCTCCAAAATTTTGGTCTAATGGAATCATTGCTAACCTTCTCCAGAAGGCAACCATACTGCTGACCAAACAATACAGTTACAATGCCCTAGCGCTCCTGCGCTTCGTCATGGGGATAACATTCCACAGTCCATTGCTCCTGCAATGTTTTGTTTAAAAACCTAGGGATTTTAAACATGACTGTTTAATACGCTCCTGCGCACTTCTTTAGGACGATCCAAAGAAGATTTTAAAATATCATATATTACCTATTTTGTCAAGTTTACTCTTTTAAACTATTTATTATATAATTAATTAACTGGAACGATTGGAGTAGCTACCAACTACTTGCCCTCTGAAGCTTTAGCGAAAGAGGGTTGGTCATCAACCGCTAAGTTTCAAGATATAATTAAGTGTCTTTGGTTGTGTAAAGTGACTTGTCATGAGCGCAACGAAGGAAAATTGGGTGGAACCGTCCCGAGCAACCCCGAGTAGGGGTAAGTCGAGGGACCCCAAGACTATTTGTCTTGGTTTTTTTATCAAAGGAAATTTTTGGTAAAATCATAAAGAATGAAGATTTTTATCCAAAAATCCTAAATACTAAATCCGAAACTTTAAACAATATCAAAATCTAAATGGCCAAAAATCTAAAATCGTTTTTAACATTTAAATTTTGGAATTTGAATTTGTTTAGGATTTAGAAATTAGAAATTAGAATTTATTCTACTAAACTAAAATTATTATTAATTAATAAATTTATATGAAAAAAGTTACCAATCAAGAAAACCAACTTAACAAGATCCGTCATTCCCTTTCCCATTTAATGGCCACGGCTGTTTTGAAAAAATTTCCTAAAACTCATTTAGCTATTGGCCCGACAATTGAAAATGGTTTTTACTATGATTTTGATTTACCCAAAGATCAAAAAATATCCGATGAAGATCTGCCGAAAATTGAACAGGAAATGAAAAAGCTAATTAAACGAAAAATTGAATTTAAAAAATCTGAAGTTTCTAAAAAGGAAGCGCTAAAAAATATCAAAGGTCCTTATAAAAAAGAACTTCTTAATGAGCTGGCTAAAAAAATTACTTTTTACCAATCCGCTGACTTTATAGATCTTTGTGCAGGACCCCATGTTAAATCAACTGCGGAAATTAATCCACAAACTTTTAAATTAACCAAAGTAGCAGGCGCTTATTGGCGGGGTGATGAAAAAAACAAAATGCTCACTCGCATTTACGGCGTGGCTTTTACTACCAAAAAACAACTTGATCATTATTTAAAAATGATTAAAGAAGCAGAAGAAAGAGATCATCGCAAGCTTGGCAAAGATCTTCAACTGTTTATTATTGATCCGCTGGTTGGCAATGGCTTACCGCTTTTTTTGCCTAAAGGAACAATTATCAGAAACGAATTAATGAACTATCTCCAAGAAGAACAAATTAAGCGCGGCTATCAATATGTGACCACGCCTCACATTGGTAAACTGGAATTATATAAAACTTCCGGTCATTATCCTTATTATAAAGACAGTCAGTATCCGCCGTTTAAAATTGATAATGAGAAATTTCTTTTAAAACCCATGAACTGTCCTCATCATATCACCATTTATCAAGCTGAAAAACACAGTTATAAAGAACTGCCGATTAAACTGGCAGAATGCGGCATGGTTTACCGCTATGAAAAATCCGGTGAGTTAAACGGTCTAATTAGAGTTAGGGGCTTTACCATTGACGACGCTCATATTTTTGCCACTGAACAACAGATTGAAAAAGAATTTTTAGGCGTTGTTGATTTAGTCCTGGCGATCTTTAAGGTTTTAGATTTTAAAAACTACTGGGTAAGAATCGGCACTCATGATCCTGCAAGTAAAAAACATGTTGGTGATGATAAAATTTGGGAAAAAGCTGAAAAAATAATCATTAAAACTCTTAAAGATAAATTTGACTATACCATTGAAAAAGGTGATGCGGCTTTTTACGGACCTAAAATGGATTTTATGGTCAAAGATGTGCTGGACAGGGAATGGCAGCTCGGCACTGTACAGTTAGATTTTAATTTACCGCAAAGATTTAATTTAACTTATATTGATAACAAAGGTAAAGAAAAAAGACCAGTAATTATTCACCGCGCGCCCTTTGGTTCTTTGGAAAGATTTATCGGCATATTAATAGAACATTTTGGCGGCAATTTCCCTTTGTGGCTTGCCCCCGTACAAGTTAAAATTATTTCCGTGGGATCAGCTCATCTAAAATACTGCGAAGAATTGGCAGAAAAATTCCAACGAGAAAATATCAGAGTTGAAATTGATTGCCAAAACGAAACAGTAGGCAATAAAATCAGAAAATCAATTAAAGAAAAAATTCCTTATCTTTTAGTTATTGGCGATAAGGAAATGAAATCTGATAATTTAGCTGTCCGTATCCGCGGCCAAAAAAAACTTTGGGAAGTAAAACTCACTGACTTTATTAATAAATCAAAAAAGTTAATCACTGAACGAAAAAATGAACTGTAAGATTATTTAAATTCTCTCTAATAACCCATGAAAATATTATTGATTTCACCAAGTAAGTCTGACCATAAACTTAAGTGGTTTAATAGGTTTTTTTATCATGCTGGGTTAAGTTTATCTGTAGTAAAAAATCTCACTCCAGAAGATATTGAAGTTGAAATTGTTGATGAAAGAATTGAAAATATTGATATTAATCATGATGCGGATTTAATTGGGATCAGTGTTCACACTTCTGTTGCACCAAGATCATATACACTCGCTAATGAATTTAGAAAGAGAAAAAAAACTGTTGTGTTAGGTGGTTATCATCCAACAGCGAGAACACAAGAAGCACTGGAATATTCTGACGCAGTGGTAGTTGGTCCTGCTGATACAGCTTGGCCTCAACTATTACAAGATTTCAAAGATAACACATTAAAAAAAATATATCATGGTAATAAAACACCTTCTTTAAAATCATTAATACCTGAGAAAAGAGTTGGCAAAAAAACATTCTTTCCAACAAATCGTTTAATGACCAGTATAGGCTGCAATTATAGATGTTCAACTTGTGCCATAACAAAATTTTATGAGAAATTTATGCATAAAGACCTAGATTCAGTAATTAAAGAGATTAAATTGATGGGGAAAAACTTAATTACCTTCCTAGATTCTAATATTGTAGGAAATAAAAAATTCGCTAAAGAACTATTTAGAAGAATAATTCCCTTAAATAAAAAATGGATTGGACAAACGACAATCTCTACAGCATATGATGATGAGCTTTTGGATTTAATGGCTGCAAGTGGATGTATCGGATTAGGAATAGGATTTGAATCAATCAATCAAAACAACATTCACTTAATTAATAAAGGAACCAATGTTGTCTCTGATTATGAAAAAAATATCAATAAGATTCATAAACATGGGATCATAATAAAAGGTAATTTTATGTTTGGTTTTGATCATGATACACCGGACGTATTTGAAAAAACATTGGAATTCGCAATTAATAATGGGATTGACCTGTTAACTTTAAATATTTTAACACCTTACCCAGGAACGCGTTATTATGAACAACTTGCTAATCAAGGTAGATTAATACATAATGAATCAGAACATCCTTTTGCTTGGGCATTATATGATAGAAATCACTGTGTATTCAAACCGATTAAAGCGAATGGTCTTACGCCTGAATTACTTGAATATGGATTAAAGTGGATGTATGCCCAATTTTATTCACTGCCAAATGTTAAAAAGAAAATATTACACGAACCAAACTACACACGACTTCTAAAGATAGCATCTACTGTTTTTAATGGATTGCAATTTATTAAGACAATTCCAGAAAGAAAAAAACATTCCATATTACCGTCTGTATATTACAAGACATTGACGAGTGATATCTTGCTCAACACAGGTGTTAACTATTAATTTAATAATAAAAAACAAAAAAGCTAATTACTGAAAGAAAGGCTGAATTATAATATTTTGCCCTAATTACTTCCTCTTGTCATTCTGAGGAGTGAAAGCGACGAAGAATCTAAAAATGAACATGGATTTAAAAGATCCTTCGCTACGTCGCGCTAAGCGCGACTACACTCAGGATGACAAAGAAGGGCAAAATGATATAATTATAAACATCTAATTATTAACTAATAATCTTATGAACAAATTATTTACGCTCTCTATAGCTGTTTTGCTGATTTCCACTTTGGCCTTTGTTTCTGGGGCTTTTGCTCAAGAAACCTCAACAGATATTACTGTAGAAACTGTTACTGCCACTGATTTAGGCGTTCAAGAGCCAAGTGACGGCATAGCTGGTTTTTTCCAAAATCTTTTTAGCAACATCCAGTACACTTTTACTACTGATCCGGTCAAAAAAAATGAAATAAAACTAAAACAAGCTAACTGGGCTTTACTTAAATCTCAAAAATATTTAGGAGAAGAAGCTGCTGATCCTAAAACGCAGGGAAAATATGAAAAATACTTAAATAAATATCAGGAGCGCATGGGCATAGTCAAACAACGAATGGAAAAACATCAAGAAAAAATCAAAGCCAGTCCGCATTTTGATCAATTCATGGATAAACTGACTGATAATTCTTTAGAACAACAAAGATTAATGGATCACCTGTCTAATAAATTAACGGAAGAGCAAAAAACTAAACTTAAAGAAATCAAGGAAACAGGTTTAAAAACTTGGGGTGAAGTAATTAATAATTTTGACGATCCGGAAAAAATAACCGCCAGAGTTAAAAAAGTCATTGAAGAAATAAAAGGCAGTGAAGCTGTTAACCTGGAACATCTTAAAAATCTGCAGCTTTTGCAAAATTATGTGCAGGAGGAAATCAAAGAAAAAATCAAATCTTCGCAAAATTTTTCTGTAGAAAGATTAAATACCCACCTTAAAGAATTTAACCTCCAGAAAGCCAAAGAAAAGCTGGATGAATATTTTGGACACACTATGATGGAACCCATAGAAAAACTGAAGGTTCTTAAAATCATTGAAGAAAGTCCAGATTTAATTCCGCAGATAAAACAAAATCTTCCTGCTGTTGAAAGTTCGCAAGTCCAAAATTTAGAAGATAAATTAGAATCCATAAAAAATGAAGATACTAGAAGTAAATATTTAGAAGGTTTTGAAGACATTGATCATCAGGAAATAAGAACTCTTTTGCAGACTATGCAAAAAAAATATTTACCTTTCAGCGCTCAAGACATTAAACAAGTAATGCCGCAAACAAAAGTTATGCCAGTTCAACCAAACAAGGCATCCACAGGAACAGAAACACAAACTTACTAGAATCTATTTAATAAACTACCGCCCCTTAAAGGTGGTAGTTTTAATGGTAAAAGAAAACCGCTCAAAAATCTGTTATAATAGCTGTATTATGAGTAAAAATAATTGCTTAAAATATTATCTTTTTGTTTTGGGCTGCCAAATGAACGTTTCTGATGCTCAGAGAATTGCCAAGGTGCTTGACAACTGCGGTTTTAAACAGACAAATAAAGAAACTGCAGCTGATATTATCATTATTGTCGCCTGCTCAGTCCGGCAATCTGCCATTGACAGAATTTACGGCAAAAACAGAGTTTGGCAACAACTGAAAAAGAAAAAAAAACTGCTTTTGGTTTTAACTGGCTGCTTGTTAACTGTTGACCAAAACAAAATGTCTAAAATTTTTGATGTAATTTTTGATATTGATGATTTAAAAAATTTGCCAAAGCTACTACACTTAAAAACCAAAAAATCATCTGATAATGGCAGTTACCTTTCGGTAACACCAAAACACTCTAATAATTTTCAGGTGTATGTGCCGATTTCTACCGGCTGTAATAATTTTTGTTCTTATTGTGTTGTCCCCTACACTCGCGGCAGAGAAATTTCCAGACCGTCAAAAGATATTATCAAAGAATGTCAAAATCTGATTGACCATGGTTTTAAAGAAATAACTTTGCTTGGCCAAAATGTCAACAGCTATGGACATGACTTAAAAAATGATTTAACTTTTCCTAAACTTCTACAAAAAATAAATGGACTTGCCGGTGACTTTTGGCTTAAATTTATTACTTCTCATCCCAAAGATATGAGTGATGAACTGATTGAAATAGTTTCCATTTCTAAAAAAGTTTGCGAATACATTCATTTACCAGTCCAGTCAGGCGACAATGAAATCTTGAAAAAAATGAATCGCGGCTATACTAAAGAACATTACTTAAATTTAATTAAAAAAATCAGAAAAAAAATTCCACAAGCAGCGATTTCTACTGATGTGATTGTTGGCTTTCCCGGAGAAACCAAAAAGCAGTTTGAACAAACAGTCAAACTAATCAAAGAAGTAAAATTTGCCATGGCTTATATTTCCCAGTATTCTCCCCGCTCCCAAACAAAAGCAAATTTACTTAAAGATGACATACCTAAAAAAGAAAAGAAAAAACGCAAACAAATTCTAAATAATATTATTAATAAAACTTCTTTTGCCTATAATAAAAAACTGGTAAATAAAACTATTGAGATTTTAGTACATAAACGATCTAATAAAACTCGCTATTATTTCGGTAAAACCAAAACTGAAAGGCATGTTTGTTTCCCAAGTCCAGATGACTTAATTGGTCAATTTGTTAAAATAAAAATTACTAAAGCCCATGCTTTTTGCTTGGAAGGTAAATTGATAGCCAAATAAAAAAGGATCGCTAAATGAACGATCCAAAAATTCTGCAGAACAAGTAATGTTCTTATGATTATGAAAGGAAGCAATATTTAATCAAAATCATCCGAATCTCTTCTGCTCCAAAAGGTCTGACAAGTATCATTCCTGCTTTCTGCAAACGAAAGGCTTGAGACGTCTCTTCTAGAACCAAATCACAGTAACTTGCAAAATCTTCTCTCCCATTCAATCCATTACAAATTACACAACAAGGTATCCCTATAAGTCTTAACCATCTTTCAAAAGCTAAACCATCCATTGAACCATTTCCGTTCATTTGCAAACAGGTCAAAACAAGTGCTACCTGATTGAGCTGACCTTTATCGCTTAAGTTGGATAAAAGTGCCATACCATCATCTGCTGAATCCATACAAATCACTTCACTGCCACTTAAAAGAAAAACCAGCTGAGCTAACGGTCCTAAGACTTCCACATCGCTCTCCACCACAATGACTTTTGGCAATCCTTCAGCTTCTGATGGTTCTTCCGATGTTGGAACCGGAAAAAATCCACCTAATGATGTGTTGAAAATCATTTTACGATCCCCTTCCTGGCCGTTAAAAAATTAAGAACACTATATACTAAACATTACAATAAACATTCACTTATGTCAAAAATACGATTAACCAAAGCAGAAAAACGCCAACAAAAAATGTATAAAGAAAAACATGCTCCTAAAGGTGCTACTTTAGCTGATCAATTAAAAAAAACTAAAATTTCTAAAGGTTATGGCAAAAACAGCAGTAAAAAAACCAAAGTCAAAATCAGTCTTAAAAAATAAGTTGATAGTTATTTTAGGTCCGACTGCCTGCGGTAAAACAAAACTGGCTGTAAAGCTGGCTAAACTTTTTAATGGTGAAATTGTCTCGGCTGATTCCCGACAAGTTTATCAGGGAATGGATATTGGCACTGGTAAAGATCTAAAAGAATATCAAAACATTCCTTATCACTTGATTGATGTCTACCCTGCTAAAAAACAGTTTACTTTAGCTGATTATCAAAAAAAAGCTTATCAAGCGATTGATAATATCATTTGCCGAAAAAAAATTCCTTTTTTGGTCGGCGGCAGTGGTCTTTATTTACAGGCAGTGATTGACGGCTATCAACTTTCACAAGCTGCACCTGATTTAACATTACGTAAAAATTTAAATGCCAAAAGTTTAAAACAACTGCAAAATTTAGCTAAAAACCTTAAACTTAACAAATCTGATTTTAATAATAAAAGACGGTTAATTAGAGCTTTGGAAATCCAACATGCTCAAAAAAAATTTAAGCCCGCCAAAAAACCAAAATACAACTGTTTAATCCTAGGGTTAAAGTTTCCGAAAAAAATTATTGATCAAAGAATTGACAAAAGATTAAAGGCCAGACTTAAACAAGGTTTAATTAAAGAAGTAAAAAAACTACATCAACAAGGACTTTCTTGGAAAAAATTACAAGACTTTGGCCTGGAATATAAATGGATTGCCTACTATCTGCAAAACAAAATCAACTACGAGGAAATGACTGAAAAACTGGCTATTGCCATTCATCAGTTTGCTAAACGGCAAATGACCTGGTACAAAAGAATGGAAAACATCATTTGGATTAAAAATTATACCAAAGCTAAAAATAAAATAAAAAAGGCGTTGAGCTTGTCAAGAAACTAAGTTCTGACATCTCAATCGCCTGTGGTTTTCTTGATCTTTTTTTAGTCCTCTGGAATTGGAGGAATTTGCCCGCGGAAAATCATGGCCAGTAGCGCCATCCTAGTAAATATGCCGTTACGCGCCTGAGTAAAATAATGAGAGCGAGAATCAGCGTCAACAAATCCAGGAATTTCGCTAAGACGAGGTAGAGCATGCATAATAATAGCGTCCTTTTGTATCTTTTCCAAAACAGCCTTGGTGATACTGAAGTACTCCTTCCAACCTTCAATCTGTGCTCTTTTCCCCTCATCACGCTCTGTCTGAAAACGAGTCATATTTATAACATCGACTTGACCCGCTACTTCTAACAAATCACCTGTTTCTTCGAACTGGACATTGTGCCGACGCAAATAATTGATGACATCCAGCTTCATCCGTGACCCTTCCGGCGAGACAAAAAAGAGTTTCACGCCAGGGTATTTGGCCAACAAATAAGAAAGTGAACGTACTGTCCGACCTTTTCTCAAGTCACCAACCATCGCCACTTTCAGATTCTGAATCTGGCCAAATCTTTTTTTGATGGTGTAGAAATCAAGGAGCGCTTGAGTCGGATGTTGTCCTCCACCGTCACCTCCGTTAATAATGGCAACTTTTGAATATTTAGCCATTTCCGTTGAAGCACCATCCTGCTTATATCTAGTGACAACTACGAATCGATCAGGCGGCATACAATATCCTGAAATGACCCGAGCAGTATCAGAGAAACTTTCGCCTTTGATCAGTGAAGAAAATTCACTTGCATTATCAGTAGGGAAAGCCACTCTACCACCAATATATTGGATTGCCAGTTCCATAGACATTCGAGTACGAGTACTCGGTTCAGCAAACCAGCTGATAAGCCCAGTGTCAGAGAACTCCTCTTGTAGACTTTTCAGCTCCTGTAATAAACCTCGATCACGATTTTCTTGAGGTTGGCATAAATTTTCCATCAATTCATTCATCCTTTTGGCTAAAGGAAAGAATTGAGCATCAAGCCATTCTGTAGAGAACGCTTGTGTAACAAGAACATGTCCTGGATTCATTTTTCCCTCCTTGGGAGTTAATAAGATATGTAAATTTGCAAAAAAACTATTTATAACTTCTGATATCTATAAAAAAATAACCCCTTTTAGGGGCTAATTGGAAATAAGAAACTGCCTTTTTTAAGGTAAAATCTTCTTTTCCTGAATCTGATCATATTGGGGATAATTATACTCCTAAATAAAAAGAATGCAAAACAATTTATCCACAAAGGCGTTTTGGCTAACTGAACCATGCTGTCATTCTGAACGAAGTGAAGAATCTATAATATAGATCCTTCTCTACGTCGCGCTTAGCGCGACTACGCTCAGGATGACAAAAAAACAATAAGGCCAAAACGCCTTAACCTAATTTTTCTTTTAATATCTCTTCTACTCTTTGCGGATTAGCTTTGCCTTTGGTTTCTTTCATTACTGCACCAATAAAAAATTTTATTAAAACAGTTTTGCCTTTTTTATAACTTTCAGCTTCAGCAGGATATTTTTTTAATATTTGATCAACAACCTCACTAAGCTGCGATAAATCATCAACCTGACCTAAATTTTTATCTTCCATAATATCAGAAGGATCTTTACCTGTTTTAAACATTTCTTTAAGAACAACTTGAGCAGCTGAACTGTTAATCCTACCTTCATAAATTAAAGAAATAAATTCAGCAAAGTTTTCCGGCGTAATTCTTATCTCTGTGATTGACTGATCAGCTAAATTCATCAATTTAAAAAGTTCTGAAGTCAACCAACCATTTACTAATTTACTCAACCGTTTTTTATTCTGCTCCCAAATTTGGTCACTATCCCCAACTACACTTTCTAAGGATTCCAGCCAGGTTCGCGACTCCATCATCACCTTTTCAAAATAATTAGCCACTTGAGGATCTCCAGTTATAATTTTAGCGTTGATATCCGTTAAAGCATACTCTTCTTGTAAACGTTCTCTTTTATCCCACGGCAGTTCTACCAGACGCGCTTTGATTTCTTTAACCTGACTTTGGGTAAATTCTAACGGCAAAAGGTCTGGCTCGGGAAAATAGCGATAATCCGCTGATTCCTCTTTATCTCTTTGTTCCATGGTTTGCTGTTTTTGCTCATCCCAACCTCTGGTGGACTGCTCTTTAACCGGCGTGTTTTTTTGCCATAAATCTGTTTGACGTTTAACTTCATACTCCAAAGCTTTTTCCACTGCCCGAAAAGAATTAAGATTTTTTATTTCAGTTTTAGGGTAAAGTTTGTCTTCTCCCGCAGTTTTTAAAGAAATATTGGCATCACAACGCAACTGCCCTTTTTCCATTTCCGCTGCCGAAACTTTTAAATATCTGGCTAAAAGTCTTAACTCCTGTAAAAAAATTTTTGTTTCTTGGGGCGTACGAAAATCAGGTTCAGTAACGATTTCTATCAAAGGTGTACCGGCCCGGTTAAAATCAAGCAAAGTTTTATCTTTAAAATGCAAATTCTTGGCAGCATCCTCTTCCAGATGAAGTCTGGTAATATTAATACGTCTTAAACCTTCTTTAGTGGTGATTGTTAAATGCCCGTCTTCTGCCAAAGGTTCTTCAAATTGAGTAATCTGATAACCTTTAGCCAGATCTGGATAAAAATAATTTTTTCGGGCCCATTCTGATTGTTTATTGATGCGACAGTCTAAAGCCAAGCTCATCATCACTCCTAATCTTACTGCTTCTTTATTAACTACCGGTAAAGTGCCGGGATGACCTAAACAGATCGGACAAATATTAGTGTTTGGCTCAACTTCTTCACTGACATTTGCACAACTACAAAACATCTTGGATTTTGTTTTAATCTGCAAATGAATTTCTAAACCGATGATTATTTCTAGTTTCATAAATTTAGAATTTAGTGCTTAGAATTTTCTTCAAGTATTTCTTTAATCCTCTTCTCCGCTATTTTTAAAATATCCTGATGAACTTTTTCAATCTCCTGATTAGCGTTAACCACTTCCCAGCCAAAACGTTTAGCTAGTTGTAGATGATTAAGACGACCTTTTTGCATCATTTCCTCATTGTCCTCAAAATAGTGATTTTCTTCTTTGGCTTCCAAAAATCTTTCACCATCCAAAAGTATTTCTATATCGGGCTTAACTAAACCTTTGTTTGTTTCAATCAAATATTCCAGATCAACACCTTCGGTCCAACCCCAGGCAATACCTGTTCCGCTATAATCTTCGGCAATAATATTAATGCCTTCATTTAATTTTTGACATAATTGGAGCTGAAAATCAAAACGGTTTTTGGTATAAATATCTTGCAGTTCTTTCTTGGAGATCTTTTCTCTTTTATTGCTTCTAATATATTTATTAAGCCATGTTCCTGTAGGATCTAAATCATAAATAGGATATTTTAAATATTCTACTTGTAATCCTGCCTGTTTAAATGACTCCACCAATTTTTTGGCTTGCGTGGTTTTACCCAGATTATTAATGCCGTAAATAACAATAAAAAGTCCTTCTTTCATAGTCATATTTTAAGTTATTTCTCATTTTTTTTCAACTGAAATTTATTTGATTTTAAACTGATTTTTTGCTATTTTTAAAATACTTAAAAAATAAAAAAACTTACTTTATGAAACAATACTTAAATTTATTGGAAGAAATCTTGGAAAAAGGCACAAAAAAAGATGATCGAACCGGTACCGGCACTATTTCTTTATTTGGCGCTCAAAGAAGATTTAATTTAGCCGAAGGTTTTCCTTTATTGACTACCAAGAAAGTCCATCTAAAATCCATTATATATGAGCTACTATGGTTTTTAAAAGGAGACACCAATATTAAATACTTAAATGACCATGGAGTGACTATTTGGGATGAATGGGCTGATGAAAACGGTGATCTTGGACCTATTTATGGACAGCAATGGACTAAATGGAAAGCTAATGACGGTACAGAAATAAACCAAATCCAGGATGCAGTTGAGCTGATAAAAAATAATCCAAATTCCAGAAGAATCATAATTTCCGGTTGGAATGTCGGGGATTTACAAACCCTAATTAGCGGCAAAAAAACTGCGCCGCCGCCTTGCCACACTATCTTCCAATTTTATGCTGTAAACGGGAAACTTTCCTGCCAGCTTTACCAAAGAAGCGCTGATGTTTTTTTAGGCGTACCTTTTAACATTGCTTCTTATTCTTTGTTAACCATGATGATCGCTCAAGTAACCGGGCTTGAACCAGGCGACTTTGTTCATACTTTTGGCGATGTGCATATTTACTTAAATCATCAAGAACAGGTTAAACTTCAGCTTTCCAAAACACCCAGACCATTACCTACTATGAAAATCAATCCTCAAGTCAAAAATATTTTTGGGTTTAAATATGAAGACTTTACTTTAGAAAATTATAATCCACATCCGACGATAAAAGCTCCTATAGCTGTTTAATAAAAAGCTTTTACCCTGAGCTTACCGAAGGGTTAAAGCACCTCTCAATAATCTATAACCAATATTCTATAATCAATAATTTATGAACTTCTCTATCATTGTTGCCTTGGATCAAAAAAGAGGCATTGGTATAAATAATAAACTGCCCTGGAATATTAAAGCTGACTTAAAGCATTTTTCGGATATTACTATCAACCCGAGTAATGATAAACAAAATGTGGTAATTATGGGACGTAAAACTTGGGAATCCTTGCCTCAAAGTCGGCAACCTCTGCCTCAACGACTAAATATTGTACTTTCTAAACAAACTGATTTATCTCTACCTCCTAATGTTCTACTTTATTCCTCGCTCAATCGTGCTCTTATCGCTTTAGAAGAAAGAAAAAAAGAAATCAAGGAAATTTTTATTATTGGCGGTGGAAAATTATATGCCGAAACTATTTATCATCCTCAATGTTCTAAAATTTATATAACGCAAATTTTACAAACTTTTCCTTGTGACACTTTTTTCCCAGAAATCCCTAAAAATTTTAAAAAAATTGAAGAAAGTGAAATACAGGAAGAAAATAAGATAAAATTCAGATTTATTGTTTACGAAAAGTCAAACTAGAAATTATTAATAAAAAATTTGCTAACTCTACTAAATACATGATATAATAATATTGTTCGGCTGAAGCGTTATCATGGTCGAACGCCATGTCTAATCCCCCTCATTAATGCAGGAGGTACCAGATCATGCGCTGATTCAATTTACCAGGACGATTACAGGCGACGGATTCTTCGTCGCGATTACGTCCCATCCGCTCAACCAGTTCCGATGATTGCACTGGTCAGTAGCAAAGAGGATCTCCGCTACCAGGTGTAATCAAACTGGCAATTGTAGGCGAGGCCATTATATATGTGCTTCGCCTTTTTTTATTAGACCTTGACAACTTTAAATAAATAGTATATAATACTTTAATTAAGCTGAAACTGCTGAAATTCAGCTTAAAAACGCTCTTTTTATGAGTTATGAGGATTCAGCGCGTTTCATCGCCAATAATCGTAGAAGACCGAGATATGCTCCGAACAAAAATGCCTCCGTAAGGGTATTTCAAAAAAACCTTTTTTGTTAACGGCCTTTTATGACATTATTAAAATTAGCGTTTTTTGAGTGCTGGTTTGAATTGTGAGTGCTGGACCTCTTCTGTAAAGAGAAAATTTTCGACCTTCCGACCAAAAACCAAGGAGAGTTTGCGATGTTGGATTTCCGATTGCGTACCCCAAGAACAAGCTTTAATATCTTTATGATCATCGGTTCCAGCGCGGACGCGACCACCACCGGTCCCACCGCGAACGCCGGCGTCGGCTAACATTCGCCGGTACGATAGGTGTTCCCTTGTCATGTACTTCGTGGCAATTAGCTACGATTGATTTCGATGCGTTAAACAAAACGCCCGATCGGAGGGAATTTACTAATTGCCTACAAGGCAAGTTGCCCCGGATTCCAGGGCTTATCCCTCAATATATTTAAGACAAGAGACACCAAAGGGTGAAGCTTTCATAGCATCGCCCTTTTTTTATTTGAAAAATTAATATTAACTTTTTCTTACTTTCCGGTTGAACCAAATCTGCCCTTGCCTCTTGCGCTTTCCGATAATTCAGCTACTTCTTCAAGCTCGGCAATGACCACAGGCAAAATCACTAATTGAGTGATTTTATCACCTTGAGAAATCTTATATGAGTCATTTCCTAGGTTAATTAATTCCACATTATACTCACCGCGATAGCCAGCATCAAAAACTCCGGCGATTGTATGTAAACCGTATCCATGAGAAAGACTGCCTTTATCCTTGACTATCGCTGCATAGGATCTATCAAATTCCAAAGCAAAACCCAAAAGAAAATTATGTCTTTCACCGGGTTTTAGTTCCTTGTTCTCTCTGGAATACAAATCCATCCCGGCATCGCCAGGATGGGCATAATCAGGCAAAATAACATCAGGATATAACTTTTTAATTTTTATTTTCATGTTTTCTGGAAGCTATTCTATCTTCTAAACTGTCCATCAGGTATAAAATTATCACTGTGATAATAGAAGCAACTCCGGCTAAAAGAAAAGAGCCAAAACCGCAGGTCATACCAATAGCCGCCACTATCCAAATACTGGCAGCAGTTGTTAAGCCCTTTATTTCTCCTTTTGATTGCAGAATGGCGCCTGCTCCCAAAAAACCAACGCCAGTGACAATGCCAGCGGCAATTCTGGTAGGATCCACAACAGACTGATTAAACTTCTCCAGAATAGCAAAAGAAATTATGGTAAAAAGGGCTGAACCTAAACTGACCAGCATATGAGTTCTAAGTCCCGCTGGTTTTCTTTCGGCCTGACGTTCCCAGCCCACTACCCCGCCGAAAACTACCGCTAAAATTAATCTGATAATTAAATCAAATTCCAACATATTTTTATAAATTTAAATCATTTAATATCTCATCAATTTTTTTATGTAACTCCTCCATTGTCCCGTCATTAACTAGAGTATAATCGGCAACAGCAATAGGACCGCCTTTAGCCACGTTCTCTATCTCGGCATAATCTCTGGTTTTTACTTCTTCTTTAGATAATGACCGGCCTGGTCTTTTTGCTAATCTTTGGCAACGGATCTTAAAAGACGAAGCAACCGCCAATAACACTAAATTTTCGCCGAATTTATCCTTTAAAACCTTGTATTCATCCCAACTGTAAAGTCCGTCAATAACCACCTTATTTTCTGACCAAGCTTTTTCTATTTTTTCCAGATTAAGTAGGGCAAAAGCAGCCATGCCGTATTTTTGACGCAGTTCTTCCCTGATTTTTCTTTCGTTGGCTTCATTAATTTCCAGTCCTATTTTTTTTATTTCCTCCAAAGTAACTCCGCCAAAATATATTTTAATAAAACATTTTTTTTCTAAATGCTTTACCGCCTCTGATTTACCACTGCCGGTCATGCCAGTAACAGCTAAAATTATTTTACTCATCTTTTTTAACCTCCATTTCAATTTCTCCCTCATTAACGCGAACAGGAATTTTTTCCGAAAATATTTTAAGCACCTCCTCATTCCATTCGGGATTTTCTTGATAAAAATCCACCTCTACGCCGGCTTCCTTTAAAATATCAACTGACTTTTCATTACGGTAAATTTCGCCGATTACCACCCGTTTAACTCCACAAGCAATAATGTATTTAACGCAATGAATACAAGGACCGTACTTAGTGTATAAAGTTGAACCAACAGTGCTGGTTGAACCCTGGACCGCTGCTTGCAATAAAGCATTATGCTCGCCATGGATAGTGCGCACACAATGGCCTTCTTCCAAAAGATGTCCGACATCATCACAATGTGGTAAGTTGGGCGGCGAGCCGTTATAACCGGTGGAAATAATTCTTTTGTTTTTAACTAAAACAGTGCCGGCATAAAGACGGTCGCAGGTTCCGCGGCTGGCTACTATTTTGGCAATAGCCATAAAGTAATCATCCCAGGAAGGACGATAATGCTTTCTTTCTTCGCTCATAATTAATAAATATATCTTATGATTTCAAGAATATTTTAACAAAATTTTTAACTTTTAGCAAACAAAAAAACAAGACCGTCTTTTTCTAGAAAGGAAAAGAAGATCTTGTCTAATGAACTGTCATTAAAACCAGCTTAACACCCTCAAAATCTTCGCCACACATCACACAACCACTGACAGTAAAATAATGATTGCTCCAAGAAGTAGGACACTCATTGCCTGCTTGAACACAAAAATTTTTGGCATTTTCTTGGAAAATTTCTATATAAGTACCACAGCCCAAGCAAAAACACCAAGCCACTCCCTGCTCTAACGGTAAAGTGATTTTACTTAAATCAATAACATGATCACCTGTCTTTGGCAGTTTTGGCGCTGATCCTAAAAGCTTTGCAGCTGGATTTTGATTGTTTTTTCTTGACATCTTTTTGTTTTACTCCCAGTATTTAAATTTACAATAATTAAACATGAGCTTGTCTTCTGTATGTTCTGGTTCTGCCTCTGTCACCGCTTTGCAATAATCTATTAAAACGTAAACAAATTTCTTCGGCGCTAGTACTAACAATCTCGCTAAATAATTGCTGATCATCTTGATCGTCAAAATCAAAACCATTAATCGGCACTTCAATTAAAGCTATTTCACTGCTTTTAGCTGAAGTTTTAAGAGGATTAGCTGTAATATCAAAATAAACAAAAACGACTTTTCCTGACTCTAATCTATATTCAAGAAAGCCGTCTACACCGTGCATTTTATCTAAAACAGAACCAACTGCCGTAAAAAGTTTTAAACAACCTTTTTGCAACTCTTCATTGGAAAGTTCTAAACCTTCTGCCACTTTTGCATGAAGCTCATGAGCAAAAGGATAGCGTCTTCCACCAGGATGAGCTGGATCATAAGGTAATTTAGCTCTATCCTGTACTCCTCTAACTAAATCCCTTGCTTCTCTAAAATGGATATGATAACTATGTTCATGACTACTTTCTCTAAATTGTTGTTCTGCTGTTTTAATAATACTTGACTGACCAATAGTTTCACTTTCAGCCAGTTTGCCTGAATCACCAAATTCTCTAAATCCTCTCATATTTTTTAAGTTAACTGCTACGTCCTGAAAAGGGCATAGCTTACAAAAAGATTAATAATACACCTTTAGAAGCGAGATCCCTCCCCCCTTCGACTAAACTCAGGGTCGGGATAACGGTTTATAGATATTTATATTTTTAAAGTAACTATGACCTTTAGGTCATAGTATAAACCGTTAATTAAATTTTTATCGCTGGTCCCATAGCAGAGCTTAAAACCACAGACTGAATATAAACACCTTTAGTCGCTTCTGGTTTGGCTTTCTTAATAGCTGCCAAAAAACTTTCTATATTTTCTTTAAGTTTATCTTCTGCAAAAGAAACCTTGCCTACCATTAGATGAACATTACCGGAATCATCATTCTTAAAAGAGGTTTTGCCTTTTTTTAATTCGTCAATGATTTTTTTTATTTCCGGAGTCACAGTACCGGTTTTAGGATTAGGCATTAAGCCCTTTTGACCTAAAGTTCTGGCAATAATTGCTAAATCTTTCATTATGGCTGGCTCGGCAACTGCTATCTCAAAATCGCACTTGCCGTCTTTTTTAATTTTTTCAATTAAATCCTTGCCACCCACGATTTCTGCGCCAGCATCTTTGGCCTCTTTTTCCTTGGCAGGAGTAACAAAAGCCGCAATCTTTACTTTTTTACCGCTGCCATGAGGCAAAATTACACTGCCCCTAACAAGCTGCTCGCTCTTTTTAGAATCAATACCTAATTTAATATGAACTTCCACTGAAGAATCAAATTTAACATTGGCAGTTTCTTTAAGAAGTTTAAGCGCTTCGGCTAAAGGATATTTCTTCTGTTTATCAATTTTACTTCTGTTTTCTTTTGTTCTTTTGGATAACTTTGACATTTTATAAACTTTCCTTTTGAGGTACAAACCCCTGCCTTGAGCAAAGCCCAACAAGGTCCCTCACTTAAATAATAAATTCTTAATTGACTAAGTTTGTTCTGATTTTAATTCTTCTTTATCTCTCTTTTTATCCCTTTTAATAACTGACCAGTGATATAGCCATAAAGGCAAACCTACCAGAATCATACCCAGTGAAGTTGAGGCCTGACGTTCACGATTTACTCTCCGTTGATCAATTTTAGCTAATTCTCCTTCTGATTCTTTCCAACTTTCATAATCAGCAAGCCAAGCTGTAATCTGCTTCTGTTCTTCTTCGGTAAAATCACATTGATTACTGCAATCCCTAAGTTCTCTAACTTCTTGGGCGCTTCTGCTTGTTTCTAAATATAATTCTGGTGGCATGGTACGACTCCATCTGTCAGTATCAGCATTAGTAAAAATAAATATTTTTAATAATAACTGCAAGATGGTAATACCGCCGATAATCAAAATTACCAAACCAATCATAGACATTAAATATAAATAAACTGGGCGAATCCAAGTAATTTTTTTTGACATAATTTTAAATTAATTTTTAAATTCTAATATCTAAACTCCGTTCGGCCTGTCTCAATGCCGACTCGACACGGAGGCGAGCTCACGGCCGAAAGCTAAACAAATTCTAATGTCCAAAATTCAAATGTTAAAAAATGTTTTGTTATTTGGTAATTTGGATTTTGTATTTGTTTAGTATTTAAAATTTAGTGTTTAGGATTTACTCTACGGTTATTCCCATCTGTCTGGCTGTGCCTTCTATAATTCGCATAGCGCTTTCTAAATCAACAGCATTTAAATCTGGCATCTTTCTTTCGGCAATTTCTTTAATTTGAGCTTTAGTAACTTTACCAGCTTTTTCTGTTAAGGGTTTACCAGATCCTTTCTGCAAACCGGCAGCTTTTTTTAAAAGTTCTGCAGCTGGTGGTGTTTTTAATTTAAAGTCATAGCTTCTGTCTTCATAAACTGTAATTTCCACAGGAATTATATCACCTGCCGTATTTTTAGTAGCGTCATTGAATTTGGTACAAAACTCCTGAATATTCAAACCATGCTGACCTAAGGCCGGTCCAATAGGTGGTGCTGGATTAGCTGCCGCTGCTTTAATTTGTAACTTAATAATTGTTTTTACTTTTTTGGGCATAAAATTTTTATGATATTAGTAACTAATCCGGTGCTAGAAATTCTTTATCCCTAGTTACCGATTACTGATTACTAATAATTAAATCTTCTTAACTTGCAAAAAATCAAGTTCTACCGGTGTTTCTCTGCCAAACATAGAAACCAGCACTTTAACCTTACCTTTAGCTTCGTCCACGCCGGCAACTTTACCTTCAAAATCTCTAAAAGGACCATCAGTCACTTTAACTGGCGAACCAACACTAACATCAACCTTAAAGGTTGGCTCCTCAACTCCCATTCTTCTTTGCAATTCTTTTATCTCTGTTTCAGAAATAGGCGTAGGTGTAGTTCCACTTCCCACAAAACCAGTAACATTAGGGGTATTGCGAACTATATACCAAGAATCATCAGTTACTATCATATTAACTAAAACATATCCTGGAAAAATTTTCTCCCGCACAGTGCTTCTTTTACCATTTCTAATTTTAATCTTGGTTTCGGTAGGAACTAAAACATCAAAAATCATATCTTCCATATCTAAAGACTCTACTCTTTGTTTTAAATTCCTGGAAACATTCTCTTCATAACCGGAGTAAGTATGTAAAACATACCACCGTCTTCCTTCTTGTAATGTTTGTTTTGGCATAAGTAAAAATTAACAAGATTTATTAATTGTTAATCAAGTTAATAAACAAAAATTTCTAATACTCCATTTAATAAATAGTCAACTGCGCCTAAAAAAATAGCTACTGCCAGAGAAATGCCAATAACCATAAGAGTATGGTTAACAGCCTGCTTTCTGGTAGGCCAAACCACTTTTTTAAGTTCTGCTCTGCTACCCTTTAAATATTGGGTTATTTTAGTCATATTTATTGATAAGTAATCGGTAATCAGCAATTGGTAACCAGGAGAATCCCTGATTACTGGTTACTGATACCCTAATTATTGGTCTTAAAAACGGCCTATTGGCCTGTTAATAACAATATAACATATATTCTAAAATGTGACAAGAGTAGCCGCTATAATAAACCATAATAAGATGGTATAATTTAGACAAATGAAGAAAAATTTACTACAACTTCTATCTCTTTTGATAATCGTTTTACTATTAAATTTAATAATTAGATTAATTTTTCAAATTCCTAAATCAATCCAATTTGATAACTCTTTATTACCTTATAGTTTTCCTAGTTTAACAATTGCTCTATTAACTGCTTTTTGGGGATTTGTTTTTGTAAAAACCAAAAGATTTTGGACGCTATTTTTAGGAACAATTTCCCTTGGTTATTTTTCTTATCAAAAATTTATTAGTCTAGAACATAACTTACTTGATCTGCTAGCCGGATTTTTATTAGGAATTTTGATTATTTATTTGTTTAGAACTTTTTATAAAGAAAAACCAATTTGGTCACGCTTAATCATTGATGAAAGATTCCCCGATCCTTTAACTCCACTGTTCGGCGAATTAATTACCAAAACTTATACTCAAGCCGCTTTGGAAACTCAGAAAAATTTAAATCTTTCAAATAAAAATTTTATTCCTCAATACCGACTTTTTAAAGATTACTTATACAATAATTTTTCTAAAAGTAAATTACCAAAAATCAAACTGCTGAGATTATTTATCAATTTATATAAGAAGGCTTTGGATTTAAATCAGAAATATAATGAAAAAATTATTCCTCAACATCAAAAATTTATTAAAGATGTTAGAGATAAACTTAATAAAACCGCATTAACCAATCAATTACAACTTTTTAAAAAAATTGAAGAAAAATTCACCCAGAGAATGGTTTATGAAACAATGGCCTCTTATATGATAGAACTGGTTGCTTTAAGATTTAAATTAATTTTATTTTTTCTAACCCCCAGAAAAATTAAACAAAATTATGATTTATTGTCTTTTGATTGGAACAATGATTCAAAAATTTTTATTGAAAATTTGATAAAACTGACTGACCTTAAAAAACAGAATTCTAACGATTTTCAACTCCATTTTGATCATTTTATAAAAAAGTATGGTTTCCGCTTAATAAATTATGATTTCATTAATCCCAGCTGGGAAGAAAATCCTCAATTTGTTTTAAATATCATTGATAGTCACCTTAAAGAGAATATTAATCCTCTTAAGCAACTTCTCAAAAAATTCAAAAAGCAGGAAGAATTATTAAAATGGTTTAAAAATAAATTTAATCAACCTTACTTTAAATTTTTCCGCAGGCAATTTTATCGCTGGCAAAAATTAGCCACTACTTATCATCTTTTAAAGAAGAAACGTTATAATTCTAGGATGGAATATTTCTATTATTTAAAGAAAATAGCTTTAAATATTGGCAGAAGATTTAAGGAGCAAGGAATAATCTTACAAAAAGAGGATATTTTCTTTTTAAAATTCAATGAAGTTCAAAAACTTATTGAAAAACCTGTTCTCATAACCAGGTTAATTAATCAAAGAAAAAATGATTGGCAGAGTTATTTTAAACTGCAGCCAAAATTTAAAATCCATAATGAAAACGATCTGGTCAAAATAAATAAAGAATCTAAAAAAATCAAAGAGTTACGAGGTCTAGCAGCTAATCAGGGAAAAATAATAGGAGAATGTAAAATTATTTTAAACCAGGAACAATTCATTAATTTCACTGAAGGAGATATCTTAATTACTAAAACCACCAATCCAGCTTGGACATCTTTATTTACTAAAGCCAAAGGTGTTATTACAGAAAGCGGCGGTATTTTAAGCCATGCCGCCATTGTTTCTAGAGAATACAATTTGCCCTGCATTGTGGGAATTAATAATGTTACTAATATCTTAAAAGACGGGATGACAATAAAGATTGATGGCACTAAAGGAATCTTAAAAATATTATAAATTCTATCAATTTAAACATGAGGTAAATATACTTTTTAGTATTAAATTTATCCACAGTTATTTTGTTGACTATTTTTATTTAGATGTTATTATTTAGATAGTTGTCTAAATATCTAACAATCTATATTTGCCGAAGGTGAATATAGATTGTTATCCCGACCTCGAGCTTGTCTTCTCTGATCCTGTAGAGGTAGTCAAGAGGGATGGATCAATAATAATTAATTTATGGTTTCACTTTCCCTTACTTTTAAAGTGCTGGCTGATCCGACCAGACGAAAAATTCTGGAGCTTTTGAAAAAACGTGAAATGTCTGCCGGAGAAATAGCTGAAAATTTTAATATTACTTTGCCTTCTTTAACTCATCATTTTAATCTTTTGAAACAAGCTAACTTAATTACTCAAGAACGGCAGGGACAACAAATAATTTATTCCCTGAATTTAAGCGTAATGGAAGAATTAATGGAAAACTATTTTAAAATATTTAAAAAATAATTAATCAAAAAAATATGAATCCCGTTAGAAGTAAGGATTCACTAATTAAATATAATTAAATTTATGATTAATAATCATTCACAACAGAATCCTCAAATTAATAAAGTAACAACTACTTCTAACGGGATGAAATTCACTTTTAAAACAGAAACCCTCCCGATTTTAATTGTTTTAATTTCAATTGTCCTCGGGTTTTATTTTTATTCAGTTTTTCCTGATCAAGTGCCAGTACACTGGAATGTGGCCGGTGAAATAGATCGCTGGGGATCAAAATTTGAAGGCGCCTGGCTAATGCCCTTAATCGCTATAGGCATGTACATCCTCTTTTTAATTTTACCAATTATTGATCCAAGAAAAGAAAAATATAATCAGTTTGCCAAAATTTATCTTTTGTTCAGAATGCTTATTCTTTTAATGATGTTGGGAATTTATTTAATCGCTTCTTTAAATTCTTTGGGTCATAATATCAGAGTTGAAGTTTGGATACCAATTGTCATTGGTTTATCCTTTATTATCATTGGCAATTATATGGGTAAAATTAAAAGTAATTGGTTTTTAGGAATCAGAACGCCTTGGACTTTATCTTCAGAAACAGTTTGGAATAAAACCCATCGCTTAGGCGGCAAATTATTTATGCTAATGGGAATCTTATTGATAATCACTCCTCTCTTGCCTTACCATAACATCTTTTTTGTCTTAATAATTCCTGTTCTGATTATTTCCTTAATTCCGGTCGTTTATTCTTATTTACTTTACCGGAAAGAGAAAAAATAAAACTGAATTTTACTATAATATAATAAAACCCCAACAAGAGACGTAGACATATCTCAAGTTGGGGCTATTTTTTGATTGATTAGAACTCGTTACTCCTTATCTTCATTACCAGGCAGAAGCTCGCCGACTATGTTAGCTGAAACAAATTCCTAAATAAGTACACTATTATTAGGATGCCTAGCAATGGCTTGGCGGAATTTTAAGTCACCCATATCCCCTGTCAAGCGCCTTTGAGTACTCCGATGCCAAGCATCGGAGCTTGACCTAATAATTATCTTTCCTCGGATTGCTCCTCAATATATTTCTCGACTTGTTCTTTGGTTAGACCTGGGCCAACAGAG
>Ga0180007_10000911_pt1 | contig 43709 bp, 30 predicted proteins | sample MM_PC_MetaG_FD_121122 | JGI IMG/M metagenome (GOLD analysis project Ga0180007, IMG submission 121122) | Groundwater microbial communities from the Aspo Hard Rock Laboratory (HRL) deep subsurface site, Sweden - MM_PC_MetaG | ecosystem: Environmental > Aquatic > Deep subsurface > Groundwater... | reverse complement strand
TTTTTTATGCAAATCTTCCATACTCAAAAACTACCCCTCTAACAGGAGTAGATCAAGCTTGAAAACCAACTTTCCGTTGACCCGTTTTCGACCTCTGGCATAGAGGTTAAATTTTTATTAAATCTCGAGCGCTGGACATCTCCTCGCAAGGAACCACTTTAATATTCTTAGGCGCCGATAATCTCTCGGCTTCATCTAATTGTTTTTGTGTGACTTCAACCATTTCAAAGCCTGTTTCTTGGTTTTGATGGTACCCGCCAACTGCGCTTCGTGCAACTCATCTAGCACCTCACCGAGTTCCGGGCCTGCGCCGATACCGAGCGCCACCATTACATCTTCTCCACTCAGCAATTTCTTCGGCTCTTTGGCGATTTTTTTCTTGGCTTTTTCATACAAAGCGAGAAGCTCCTCATACATCGAGTAATCACTCGGCTCTGTACCGGCAATATCGGCCTTAAAAACTGTCATCAAGAGAGGGAATGCGGGCTTTTTGAACCAGGAAATCCTTCTTCCTTCATTCATCTCGATGATCTGCTTCATATTGAAGTGATGTTCGATCGCGAAGCATACTCTTTTTATAAATTTGGCAGGGAATTTCAATCGTCTCAAAATCACTTCCGCCATTTCTGCGGACTTCTGAGGATGCTGATCATAACGGATTCTTTCCTTAATCATAAAAGTCTGAGGTTTGGCAATATCGTGGAGCATAACCGCCCACTTTTCCTCAAGGGTTGCATCCGGACCAAGGCTCCCAAGACACTTCATAGTATGATCCCAAGCATCACCTTCATGGTGAAACTCAGCAGGTTGGGCAAGGCCTTTCAATTCCAGCAACTCGGGCATTATAACTTTCAGCACACCCGTGTCCTCCATATCTTCCCAGCCCTCGACCGCCCTCTCGCTCATCATCATCTTGTTAAGCTCGTCGCGAAGACGTTCATTGCTGACTTTATCCGCCAGTTCGGCGTGCTTGAGAATGGCCTTGTAGGTATCCGGATGGTATTGGAAGTCGAGTGTAGTTTTGAACCTTATCGCTCTAATTATCCTCAAATGGTCTTCCAGAATTCTTTCATGAGGATCTCCAATGAACCTGATTAATCTATCTCTGATGTCTTTTTTACCTTCAATAAAATCTAAAAGATGCTGGCCTAAAGGATCATAAAACATCCCGTTAATCGTAAAATCGCGCCTCTTGGCGTCATCCTCGGCATGAGTAAACTCAACAGCGTCGGGCCTACGGCCATCGGAATATCCGCTATCGGAACGAAAGGTGGCAATCTCGAAATGGTGACCGCCTTCAATCGCAAGAATTACCCCGAACTCCTTCCCTATCGGTATCGTATGTTCGAGCAAGTCTTCGATAATATCAGGTTTGGCATTTGTCACGATATCGTAATCCATCGGCTCGCGCTTCATCAAAACATCTCGAACACAACCTCCGGCCCAATAGGCGTCATAGCCTGCTTTTTTCAGGATTTTTACAATTTTGATTGAGGTTTTTTCCATGTTTTTGTTTTTCTTTGGCGGAATTACGGGTCTGCAGGTAGAATTGTAGCATGAAAATTTTGGGTATAGAAACATCTTGTGATGAAACTGCGGTGGCGGTTGTTGAGAATGGGAATCGAGTCATTAAAAATGTGATTTTTTCTCAAATTGATCTGCACGCTCAGACAGGTGGAGTTGTTCCCGAGGTTGCGGCCAGAGAACATATTTTAAAAATAATTCCTGCACTTGAGCAGATTGATCTTGAGGAAATTGATGCAATTGCCGTAACTCAGGGGCCGGGGCTTATCAGCTCGCTTCTGACGGGGACTGTGACGGCTTCGACTTTGGGTTTGGTTTTGGGCAAACCTGTTATTCCAGTTAACCATATTCATGGGCATATTTATGCGAATTGGCTTGAACGCAGCGAGATTGAATTCCCTGTTTTGATTTTGACCGTTTCCGGGGGGCATAATGAGCTTATTTTGATGCGGGGGCATGGCGACTTCGAGGTTATTGGTGAAACCCTTGATGATGCGGCGGGTGAAGCTTTTGATAAGGTTTCTCGGATGCTTGGACTTGGGTATCCGGGGGGTCCTGCGATTTCGCGGGCGGCCGAGAATGGTAATCCTTCCCGTTATGATCTGCCGCGTGCTTGGCTGAAGAAGGGTAGTTTTGATTTTAGTTTTTCCGGGTTAAAGTCTGCTGTTTTGCGGATTGTTCAGGCAGAAATGGAGCTCTTCCCCCTGGCGGGGATAAACGAGCAGGTTAGTTTCTTTGGCTCCGCTTCGCTTTGCCATGATGTTAATAAAAACGATATGGCGGCGAGTTTTCAGGAGGCGGCAACAGATGTTTTAAGTAAGAAACTCGCTATGGCTGCGGAAAAATTTGATGCGAAAGAGGTTCATCTGGCAGGGGGAGTTTCTGCGAATGGGCGACTTAGAGAACTTGTTCAAGAAAGAGTTCAAGGGCGAACACTGAGGTTCCCTAAAAAAATCGAGTACTGTACGGACAATGCGGCGATGATTGCGGCTGCGGGGTATTTTTTACAGGAGAAAAATGCGGGACGGAAAAACGTTTCCGCTAAAGCATCTTTTTAGGTATAATAAGGGTTGCAATTTAATTTCCCATAATCCAAAAAAAATGGCAGACGACCCTACCGATCAGCAGGAGCCAAAACTGCGGAAACTTCAAAACCCCACCGGAATTCACGATATTCTGCCCGATGATCACGAGTACTACACTTTTATCAAAAAAGTTGTCCGTCACAGATGTAGGCAGGCCGGTTTTAGGCGTATTACCACTCCTATTCTGGAATTCACAGATGTTTTTGAACGTGGGATTGGTGGCGCTACCGACATTGTTGACAAGGAAATGTACACTTTTTTGGACAAAGGAGATCGAAGCGTAACTTTGAAGCCGGAGGGAACTGCGGGAGTTATTCGTTCTTACCTCCAACACGGAATGAAGGAGCTGCCTCAGCCGGTTGAGCTTTACTATATCGAGCCTCACTTCCGTTATGATCGTCCTCAGAAGGGGCGTTACAGACAGTTTTGGCAGTTTGGTGTCGAGGTTATTGGAGAAAAAGATCCCGCTCTCGACGCGCAGGTCATCGATCTGGCTTATCGGATTAACGAAGATCTCGGAATTGCGCATCTTTTTTCAATTCAGTTAAATAATATCGGTTGCGGAAAGTGCCGCACCAAGTACAAGGAAGATCTTGTGAATTTTTATATAGGGAAAGAGCGCTCGCTCTGCTCGGACTGCCAGAATCGCCTGGAGAAAAACCCTCTCCGCCTGTTGGACTGCAAAAAAGAAGACTGCCAGATCCTCGCCGAGCTCGCGCCCAAGTTCGAACAGTACCGCTGCCCAGAATGCCAGGATTTTCACGCTAAATTAAAGGAGTTTCTGGATGAACTTGGAATTAAATATGTCGATAACCCCAGAATCGTTCGCGGGTTGGACTATTATGTCGGAACCGTCTTTGAGTTCTGGGATACCAATCAAGGAGCACAGAACGCAATCGGGGGCGGCGGACGATACGACGGACTTGCTGAACTTATGGGGGGACAACCTACTCCCGGTGTCGGCTTTGCGGCGGGTATCGAGAGGATCATCGCCAACATGAAGCGTGAAAATGTTAAGGTTCCTTCCAAGGATGATATCCATATTTTCGTGGCTCAACTCGGGGATGATGCTAAGAAGAAATGCCTTCCGCTTATGAACAAACTTCGAGATAGAGGGATAAAAACTGTTGGAGCTCTAGGCAAAGGTAGCATGAAGGCTCAACTCCGTCTCGCCGACAAGTTCAATGTGCCTTATACGCTTATTATGGGAATTACGGAGGTTCGCGAGGGAGTTGTTATTGTTCGTGATATGTCGAAAGGACAGCAGAGACCGGTGCCTATTGAAGAGATTGTTGAAGAGGTTGTGAAGCTGATTGGTGAGGAAAATCTGGATAAATATTCGCCCGGGGAGGCTATTTATTAACAAAGCAGTGGCATGAAAAAAATTAAAAAAAAGTATTGGGTCGGTATTGTTTCTCTTGTAGCTGTGTCTGCTTTGGTTGCTGTGCTGGTTATGACTTTTGCAGGAGCTCAGGAGGAGGCCGATTATTCAGGATTCGCTAAGTGTTTGACAGATAATGGACTTGTTTTTTATGGAACAGACTGGTGTGGACATTGCCAGGATCAAAAGGAGATGTTCGGAAAAGATATTGATTTGATTGATTTCGTAAATTGCGATTTTGAATGGGGAACTTGTACGGATGCCGGGGTTCGCGGGTATCCTACCTGGGGGGAAGATGGAAAGATAATTGCTATCGGTACTCAGAGTTTTCAGAATCTTGCGGATTTTTCCGGTTGCGAACTGCCTTAAAGATTTGGTAAAAAATATGTATGAGGAGGATAGCCACAATATTGATTCTTGTTCTTTTATTCCCGTCTTTGGCGGCGGCTTTTTCCGATGTTTCTCCTTCTGATCAATACTATGCGGCGATCACTTACCTTGAAGACCATGATGTGATTCAGGGTTATGGGGACGGGACTTTCAAACCCGATAACGAGGTTACAAGGGCCGAGGCCATGAAGATGATACTGATTGGAAGTGGGGTTGAGATCCCTGAATACGGGACTTATGAGTTCCCTTTTTCCGATCTGGAGAACGATGCATGGTATCTCCCCTATTTGCATGAGGCTTATACTGCGGATATTGTTTCCGGATACGAGGATGGGACTTTCAAGCCTCATCAGACTGTGAATTTGGCGGAGACTTTGAAGATTCTTATCTTGGCTAATGGATTTTCCACTTCTTATCCTGACGGTAATCCTTTTTATGATGTAGATGAAAGTGTTTGGTTTGCACCTTATGCCGATTATGCGAAAGATTTAAATTTAATCGAGCCTCAAGATGACGGTTATCTGCATGCCGACCAGAATATTACTCGCGCGGAGCTTGCGGAAATTATGTACAGGCTTATGTATATCGAGGTAAATGGGCTCTCCGAGTTTCCTATCAATTTGAACTGGCATAAGTACCAGAACGAACTTGGATATGAAGTTTCTTATCCTTATGGGTGGACTGCTATCACTGCTGATGATGGCGGAATCGTTCTTTGGAATAAGGATGAGCTCAATAATCAAACAGGTTGGGATCGACAATATCCGAATTCTGCGAGCACATCTATTTTTGTTAATGAAAATTATGATGGACTAAGTTCGGGCGAGTTTTTCGCTGATGTTATTGATGATTTGGATTATAAAAATGCCGAATTCCGTGAGATTACCGTCAATGGACTGTACGCTCTGCAGGTTTTTGATGATAGCGGAGTTGAGCCGATTTTGGACACATACATATATCTTCCAAATGATACTATTCTGGCGATGTACGGAAGTTGGGGGAGCGGTCCTCTTGCGCAACATTCTCAGAAGGAGGTTTATGCACTTCAGATGAGTGCCGTTTATGTTGAGGACGGGTCTACCACAACTATCGATTGGGAAGGTATTATCGAAGAGGCGCGAATTTTAATACAGGTTGATGAGATGGGGAATTATGCTTTGCAGCTTTTTGACGACCTGGTCATTCTGGAGACAGACACGATCGGTGTCGGAACAGGGCCTGTGGACTATTATTACAGCGTGGAGGCTGATGTCACCCTGAAGTATGAAAGGTCTTATGATGTACTTTTGGATCTTCAGGAAGGGCAGACTACCTTTTTTTAGTTGTAGGAGCATCCGTAGTTGTAGTAGATTGTCTGTATGAAAAGACTTCTTTTGATTTTTTCGGTTCTTTTGATTCTTGTCGGATGCAGAGGTAGCGGTTACGAGCTTGATGATCCGATTTCCCCCAAGCTTGAAGGACTGCAGGATCCTGAGGATTTTTATGATCAGGGGTTTGAGATGGTGGATCAAAGGAGTTTTGATGCGGCCGATAATGTTGCAGATCAATTATGAATTATGATGATCGCTCGATTGCCGAGCATGAAAAATTCAGGGGCAAAATCGAGATTTCTTCAAAGGTTCCACTCGAAGGAATGGACGACTTAAGCGCTTATTACACCCCCGGTGTAGCGGAGCCTTGCCGCAGGATTGCAAATGATCCCGAGGAGGCTTACAAGCTCACCCCCAAGGGGAATATGGTTGCGGTTGTTACCGACGGGTCTGCTGTTCTCGGCCTTGGAAATATTGGTGCGCTTGCGGGTTATCCGGTGATGGAGGGGAAGTGTTTGTTATTTAAAAAGTTCGCAGGGATCGATGCTTTTCCGATTTGCATTGATACTCAGGATACCGAGGAGTTGATTCGCACAATTAAGGCTATTTCGCCGCAGTTTGGAGGGATAAATCTCGAGGACATTTCCGCTCCGAGGTGTTTTGAAGTTGAGCGGCGGCTTGATGAAGAGCTTCCTGTGCCGGTTTTTCATGATGATCAATATGGGACGGCTATTGTTGTGCTTGCCGGTCTTATTAATGCTCTTAAGATTGTTCCTAAAAGTGATCCGCGAATCGTGATTAGCGGAGCCGGGGCTGCGGGGTTGGCGATTGGCAAATTGCTGATGGCGTATAGCGGATGGCAGACTATTGTTTGTGATAGTAAGGGGATTCTTTCCGAGGATCGAGAGGATTTGAATGAGTACAAAAAAGAGTTGGCTGCGCAAGAGAGCGGGTCGCTTGCTGATGCGTTGAAGGATGCTGATGTCTTTATTGGTGTTTCCGCTCCGGGGATTGTTAGTAAGGAGATGATTGGGTCTATGGCGAAAGATCCTATTGTTTTTGCTTTGGCTAATCCTGATCCTGAAATCGACCCTGAGTTTGCAAAAGAGGCCGGAGCAAAAATTGTTGCAACAGGTCGGAGCGACTATCCAAATCAAATTAATAATGCGCTGGTTTTTCCCGGATTATTCCGAGGGGCTCTCGATAATCGAGTGCCTTTTATAACTCATAACATGAAAATCGCGGCTGCGGAAGCTCTTGCGGATTTGATTTCTTCCCCTACTGCGGATAGAATTATTCCAAATATATTTGATGAGGGGGTGGTTGATTCAATTTCAAAAGTAATAAAATAAAACTATGTCCGGACATTCAAAATGGGCTTCAATTAAACACAAGAAAGGTGCTATCGACGCCAAAAGAGGTAAGATTTTCACCAAACATGCTAAATTAATAACAATTGCAGCCAGAGGTGGAGGCGACCCCGATATGAACCCTTCACTCAGACTGGCAATCGACAATGCGAAATCTGACAACGTCCCGAATGCCAATATAGACAAGGCGATTAAGAAAGGAACCGGTGAGGATAAGAGCGCGGCGGTTATGGTCGAGGCAAGTTATGAGGGGTACGGACCTGCGGGAGTTGCGCTTTATATTCAAGCGATTACTGACAATAAGAATCGAACTCTGCCGAATATACGAAATATTTTGGCGAAAGGCGGCGGGAGTCTTGGCGAACTGGGTTGTGTTGCATGGATGTTTGAGAAAAAAGGGTTGATTCTTGCGCGTTTTGGAGATATGGACGTCGATGAGGCTGAACTTATGGCGATTGAGGCTGGGGCGGCTGATCTCTCGAGAGATGACGATAGCATGGAGGTTTATACTGCTGTTTCCGATCTATCCAAGGTTAGTTCTGCATTGAAAGAGGCCGGTTTTGAGGTTGAGTCTCAGGAGATTGCTTTTATTCCGAAAGATACCGTCAAAGTGGAGGACAAGGAGACTGCCGGAAAAATCCTGCGACTGATGGATGCACTTGATGACGATGATGATGTTACGAATGTTTCTTCGAACTTTGATATTGATGAGGGGCTACTCTGACTGAGTGCTTTCATCATCATCCAACCTGTAATACTCGACAGGGGCCTGGTTGAGAACATCTTCTACAGTTGTTCCTTCTTCTTTTTCGAAGAATTGTTTAGTCATATCCTTGATGCGGCCTTCGCGGTCGCCATCATCTTTTTCTTCCTGAACTTGTTTGCGGAAGTGTGACAGAAGCATATCTTCTCCACCCGGCTGTGCTGCAGGAACGGGTTCCGGTTTTTGAACTTGGACGTTCGCGAGAGGGTCACTCCTGAGTTCTTGAGCTGTTTTTGGATGATGTTCTTCCGGAGTAGCTTGGATTTGAGGAGGCACTTCGATCTTTGCGGGTTGCATGTGAGGTTGGTCAATCGCTCCTCCCCCTTCTGATTGATATTCACGGATCTTTTGCAGTACATAACCTTCGGCTTCGTGGAAATTCATGTCATATATACGGAATCCTGCGGCTTTCTGGTGGCCGCCGCCGCCGAACAGTTTGGCTATCTCGTTGGCATTGGCTCCTTTATTCGGAGTTCTTAGGCTTCCGGATACGAGGCCCTGTTTCTTTTCTTTCAAAATCATAACTATCTGCGCTCCCGGTGCGTTTGAAAGCAGTTCATCTATAATTCCGGCTGTTTCATCAGGTTTGCTTCCTGTTTCCTGGAAGTCTTCGAGGGTTATTGTTGACCAGACTATGCAGTTTTGTTCGTCATATTTAATCTTAGAGAGAACGTGCCCCCAAAGCTTGAGCATTGATAAGCTCTTGGTTTTGTAGATGTATTTAATTATTTCCTGCTGGCGGGCTCCTAAATCAAGAAGGCTTGCCGATACTGCGAGAGCTCTCGGCGTTGTATTAGCGTGCTGAAAGCTTCCCGTATCTGTAATAATCCCTGCGAGAAGCAATGTCGCGATATCCGGATCGAGTATTTGCCGGCCTGTTTTTTGTTCCATTTTTTCCAAAAGAGGTAAAAGCATCTCTGTCGTTGAAGATGCTGTCATATCCACAAGATTAATCCTTCCGAATTCCGAGTTTGAAGCGTGGTGGTCGATGTTAATAACAGGTATGGAGTAGAACATTTCCGGGTTTTGTTCGTAGACTGTTCCAAGTTGCTGAAGGTCACCCGTGTCTACCGTGATGATGAGGTCGTATTTTGAAGGCCCATGGTTTACCGAGACATCTTTTTCCGAAAAGTTCCCGTGTTTCGGAGTGACTATGATATTTACTTTGTTTTGCTCGACTTCGTATTTGATCGTGTCGACTTCTGCGTTTTTGCAGTCCAATGTGACGATGAAGTCCTCGGCTCCTCCGAAATCCGCTGAGATCGTCTCGATTGTAGGCAAAAAACTGAAAGCGTCGGGGATAGGTTCGCTACAGATGACCGTTGCTTCTTTTCCAAGTTTTTTGAGGGCAAGATAAAGGGCGAGCGAAGATCCAAGCGAGTCCCCATCCGGCGGGGCAGACGGGAGCAAGAGTATGCTGTTACTCTTTTCTATAAGGTTTATGATTTGTTCTTGTGTTTCTAACATTCTGTGAATTATACTAGATTTCAAGGGTTAAGTCAATACTGCGACTTGTTCTTTAGCCGTGGAGTTTAACTTAAATTTTTCCTTTTGGCAAGCCAAATTACGCAACTTTGATATCTTCAATCATGAGCCCGTATCCCGTCTGCGAATAGATATCTTTTATGATCGAGGCTGCCAAAGAGACTTTTTTATCAACAAGATCTGCAATGTCGAGCTGACCCGTGTTGAATTTGACGGCTGCGATCATTTTGCTGCCGAAAACTCCTTTTAATCTGATGTGATTCTTTTCCGCACCGATATTTCGAGCTTCTTTTATCAAGATATCTTCCAGTAGAAATATCGGTTTTTCGTTTTTTTCCCCAAACGGCTTGAGTTTGTTGAGGTTTTTATAAAATTTAGGCTGAAGATCCTCAGGATTGATCGAACAATCGATCTTGAGCTGCCGGGGTTTCATGTTGATTTTTGCGCTTGAAATTCTTTTTCTGAAAGCTTCCAAATTCTCTTTTTTTAAAGTAAAACCCGCTGCTTGAGCATGACCGCCGTACTCTTCCAGCAGATCGCTTGCGGCTTTCAACCCTTCCGTAATATCGAAGTATTCCGGAGACCTTGCCGATCCGGTTAGAAGTCCGTTCTTCCGAGTCATAACCAATGAAGGCTTGTAACTTTCTTCTGTTATTCTCCCTGATATCAAACCTGAAACCCCCTGAGGCCAGTCCCCTTCCAGGAATATTATTTTCTCTTTTTGATCGTACTTAAGATTTTTTATTATATCATTTACCAGGCCTTGTCTTTCCTTATTAATTTCATCCAATTTTTCGGCAAACCTCTCTCCATTATCGGAAATAAGCAGCTGCAGAGCTATATAAGGATCATAAAGTCTTCCCGCCGCGTTCAATCTTGGAGCAATTCTATATCCGACCATTTCGCTCTCCATACCCCTCAGATCCTCTTTTTTTACCTGGGAAATCTTTTTGAGAGCTCTAAGACCGCTCCATTTAGTACGAGCCATTTGTCTGAGACCGAGACGCGCTATTGTACGATTTTCACCATAAAGAGGAACTATATCCGCAATCGTACCTATGGCTGCAAGATCGAGGTATTTATAAGCTTCTTCGCCAAGTAATGCTTCCGCCAGTTTGTAAGCGACTCCCGAACCCGATAGATGCTTAAAAGTGTAGTTTTCCGGGTGAATTATTGCGTAAGGTTTTGGCGCTTTTTCCGGAATTGCGTGGTGGTCTGTGATGATTGTGTCGATTCCGGCTTCTTTCAGGATTTTTACCTCTTTTGCAGAAGAGATTCCGCAATCTACCGTTATTATCAGTTTGGCTTTTATTTTTATAAACTCTTCTACAAAATTCATATGCAGTCCATAACCGTCAGTCTCCCTGTTCGGCAGGCGATAAGACACCTCCGCCCCAAGTTCGCGAAAGGCTTGCACCAGAATTGCCGTACCTGTGATCCCGTCCGCATCATAATCTCCAAAAACGATTATCCTCTCCTTGTTTCGGATCGCTTTTTTGATTCTTTCGGTGGCTTTCTTCATGTCGGGAAAGAGCCATGGGCTGAGCAACTCACTATCTTCGAGATCCTTCGGGTTGACTCCCCTGTTCCATAGTACCTTCTCGAAAGTTGCGAGATTGGGATCGCTGTTTAATATCTGCCAGTTGTAACCGAATAGAGTTGGCATATGGCTTATGGCTTATGGCTTATGGCTTATGGCTTATGGCTTCTTTTTTCTTGTTTTTTTGCCACTGAGCTAGGGCTTCTTCCGGTGTTTTTGCTTTGTCTTTTCCAAAAACCCATGAGTGACGGCGAATTAATTTCTTGGTTATATCGTCCATAACATCTTTCATGTCAAAAAGACCGCGCTCGGAAGCGACTTGGCTAATCATTACTATCTGAAAAAGCAAATCCCCAAGTTCTTCTTTTAGGTTAGAATAGTCTCCGTTCTTTATAGCTTCACTTACTTCTTGCGACTCCTCTTCGATCCCTTCCAAAAGAGATTCGATCGTTTGGGCACGATCCCAAGGACAGCCCGTTTCTGAGCGGAGTTTTTTGGCGATTTCTATGAGTTTTTTGAAAGATTTTTTCATTTTGTTAGTAAGGAGTAATGAGTACCCGGTACCAAGTAGTATGTGTTTCTGCTACGCAGAAACGGTTTTATTGATAGTTTTTTGCGAGGTATTAGGAACGTTTCACTTCCTCTGCCTCGCGGGGAGAGATCCAATATATAGTATCGTCGCGGCCAAACCAAGTTATTTGGCGCTTGGCGTAATTACGGGTGGCTTGTTTCAGGTCTTCGAGACATTCTTCGAGGGGTTTTTCTCCGTCCAGGTACGGGAAGAACTCTTTGTAACCGAGTCCGGACATTGCGGGTAGATTTCTTGAATACCCCTGATCTAAGAGTGTTTTTATTTCGTTCAGGATTCCCCTATCGATTTGCTCGTCTACTCTTGAATTTATTCTTTCGTAAAGCTCTTCTCGAGGCCAGTTTATTCCGATTTTGAAGATTTCGTATTTTGATTCTCCTTTTGAGTTGGATTTTGTTTGTTTGGTTTTCAGGTTGATTTCGAGAGCTCTTATCAGGTATCTGTGGTTGTTCGGGTGTATTTTTGAGGCTGAAAGCGGATCAAGTTCGGAGAGCATTTTGTGCATATGTTCTGCACCCTGTTTTTCCAGTTCTTTTTCAAGTTCAGCTCGGAGAGAAGTATCCGGGGGGGCGTTATTTAACTGATAGTTTTCCGCAATCGCGTTTATATAAAGACCTGTTCCGCCAACCAGAAACGGGATTTTGCCTTTATTGAGAATTTCCTTGATAGAGTAAGTTGATTCCCTCTGAAAATCGGCCATTGTGAAGGTTTGATCGGGGCTCTTGATGTCGATCATGTAGTGCTTGATGCCTTGCGCGTCTTTGGCTGAAATTTTATCCGTGCCAACATCCATCCCCCTGTAAATCTGCCTTGAATCCGCCGAAATTATCTCGCCGTTGAACTTTTGCGCCAAAGCGATGCTGAGGCCGGTTTTACCTGAAGCTGTAGGGCCTAATACTATAATAAGAGGAGGCTTTTTTGCCTCTTTGAGGAAGGTTTTTAGGTTTTGAAGAAGGGATTGCATGAGGGGTTGACTCGTTAGGCCATTTCTGCTATAGTTTCCTTGTATTACTTAATTTTAATTCTTATGCCAACTATTAATCGTCCTAAGGAAAATTCTGATTCTTTTGAGTCCAGAATACTCCAAAACCGCACAAGACTTCAAGAAATTGCTGAAATAGACGTTTCTGATTTTTATAAAGGTCAATGTGAGAATTTAATGAAAGAACTTAATGAGATGATCCAAGGACTTGAATCACCACCTGATGATTTAGTGGCTCAAGCTAAAGAATTAACAGAACAATTATATGCTCGACAAGGACGAATTGCAGTTCAATTAAGGCAAGTACTTGGTAGTCTTCCTTACCCTGTTGAACAATTACCTGAAAAATTAAAGGCTTTTGAATCAATTTCGAAAACTTACAGGGTATCTAGGGTTGATATATTTACTGACCTAACAGAGTGTTTGCAAAGAATTCAATCAATGGAAAAGTTGCGTAATTCTTATGATAGAATTTTGAATGGGGAACAACATAACGTGGGGGCTATTCTTTCTGATCATAATGGATTATTTAGAGCAATTTACCTTGAATTTTTTGCGTTTTACAGGGAGGAAGGACCTTTAGACGAAAAATATTTTCGAGCGTTTGTTAATACTTTAAAAAAACATGTTCAATCTTTAATAGATGCACTTGGCGAAAGATCAGAGGAACTTCAAGAGAGGACAGATGTAAATAGAGAACTTAGGAAGATGGCTGTAGCTGCTGAAGCTGCGGTTGGCGAAGAGATTATTCATCTTGAAGATAAGACCCTTGAAGTCCCTGATGGAGGTAGAATAGTTTTAGGAAGTATTTACAACTCCGGGGTTTCAATTGGCGAGAATGCTGAATTGACAGTTAATAGTTCTGTCCTTAACTCAGATATAAATATTGGTAATGGCGATACAGTTAACATACATGATGCTGTTGTATCTTGTGTTTTAAATGTAGGCGCAAATGCAGAATTAGTGATTGATCGGTATGCTGAAAATTGTAGCTTTGTTGTTGGTCCAAACAGTAAACTTGAGTTAAAAGGAGTTATTTCTAGATGTAAGATAGAATTAGATTCTGGTGCTGAATTTATTTATGATGAAGACCAAGTTAGAGATTGCGAAATCGTGAGGGTTTGATTTTTTCTTGACTTTTGCAGGGTGTATCCGTAGACTTTTTTTTGTCGCAGACAGTGGGCAGGCAAAATAAGACCCACCGAGACAGAAACCGAGCGCTTCCGCGCTCTCGTCTCAACTGTCTGCAACCGTTGAGATTTTTTTTGTTTTTAGATCATAGATCAAAAATCAAAGACTCAAGATCATAGAGGTAGAATCCTTTCCTCACAACTATCAACTTATAACTTACAACTATCATGGCAATAACAAGAAAAAAGAAAGAAGGTATCCTCGCAGACTTAAAAGATAAGTTTAAGGATGCCAAGTCTATCGTTTTTTCCGATTACAGAGGGCTTTCGGTACAAGACATGGAGGATTTAAGGCGTACTCTTCGAGAAAAAAATGTTTCCTACAAGGTAGCGAAGAAGACTCTTGTCAGACTTGCCGCTGCTGATGCCGGTTATAAGGAGATCCCTACCGAATCTATGGAGGGGCCTGTCGGAGTGGCTTTTTCTTATGAAGATGAGGTTGCCGCCGCTAAAACTCTCGGTGATCTTGGGAAAAAGTTTGAGGGCCTTAAGCTTCTGGGCGGACTTATGGATGGCGATGTTTTGAGTATTGAAAAGGTCCAAGCTCTATCGGAAATGCCTTCGAAAGAGGAACTTCTTTCGAGACTTATCGGATCGCTCCAATCTCCGGCTTCCGGTTTGGCCAATGTTCTTTCCGGCAGTGTACGCAACCTTGTTTATGTACTTGAAGCACATAGACAAAAGCTTTCCGAGTAATAATTTTTTTTACATATAAATTTTAACCCAAAAATATCATGACAGATGATAAAACAACTGATGACGCTGCTGTAGAGCAAACAGAGGAAGCTCCAGTGGAAGAGGTAAAGGAGGAAGCTCCAAAAGAGGAGCCAAAAAAAGAAGAGCCCAAGGAGGAAAAAAAGAAAGCTGATGTCGCACTCTCCAAGGACGCTCAAAAGGTCCTCGACATGGTCAAAAAGATGTCTCTTATGGAGGTTGCCGACCTTGTAAAAGCTATGGAAGATGAGTTCGGCGTTAGCGCCGCTGCTCCTATGGCCATGGCTGCTGCTCCTGCTGCAGGTGGGGAGGTCGCTGAAGAAAAAGATTCTTACGATGTTGAGCTTACATCTGCCGGATCTCAAAAGATCGCGGCTATCAAAGCTGTAAAAGAGCTTTCAGGCCTAGGGCTGAAGGAGGCCAAAGACATTGTTGACGCTGCTCCAAAAGTATTCATGGAAGGTGTCAAGACAGCTGATGCTGAAGAAGCCAAGAAGAAGATTGAAGCGGCAGGTGCTACTTGTACTTTGAAATAGATAGTAGACTCTAGACTCTAGACTCTAGACTCTAGACCTTAGACTCTAAAAATTGTAGAGCAGTCCCCTAGTGGGGCTGCTTTTTTTTGACAGATCAAGATTCTCCTGCTATCCTCCTCGCCCTCTAAATCATAATCAGAAACTTATGACGCTAAAAAAACAACCAGAGTCAAATGCAGATTTTTCTCCGCGTATAATAGCTTTGCTAATTGCCGAACAAACACTAATGGCAGAAGGCATTGTCACCAGTGTCGTACGTTATAAGATTAAAAATAGAATAGCAGAATTACTGGAAACCAATCGTGATGAAGCAGAAAAGATGGTTTTGGAATATTTATCACGGTTTCATGCCGAAGTATCAGAAGCTGCAAATCAAAAATCAATAAAAATACCTGAGCTGCCATTTGAATTAAGCAAATCACTTTGTATAAATGAAGCCATATTAGTCGGAACCTTGTTAAATAAGCATGGCTACATAATTTCCTCAGAATCTCTCATGAAAGTTATATGGGACGAGGAAATATGCGACGCAGTAGCTCCATCAAAATTAAGAGTACTGGTTTTCAACACAAATAAAAAAATTCAAGGTTGGGGTAAAATTTCAGCAAAACAAGGACGTGGATACTGGCTAGAAATCTTAGACAAATAATTATGTCCAAACTTGAAACAAGACAGGATTGCGTACTCTTTGATAAGGATAAAACCATTGGGGAATCATGGTCTAAAGGAGGTGGTTATTACCCCGGAGTTGTTGATTTTGTTAAAAGATTAAGAGCGGCTAACTTTGGGACGGCAGCGGCAACTTGGGATTATCATGTTACCAGAGATCTTGTTGATCCTAGCAGAGAGTTTTTTCATGAATATTGGGGGCTTGATGATTTTCGTAATAATGAATGGTATTGGGATGAGGAGAGCCGGGAATTGTTAAACATTCCTCCAGGTGATATTGACGGTATATCGCGAGAGCCCTCGTGGAGGCAGGTTCTTCCTGATTGGATTTTGGAGTTCGAAGCTGAGGCAGATCGTTTGAATCAAGAAGAAAGGAGACTTAGAGATGCTGCTTTTCAAGCAAGCGACCGAGAAGAAAAATTGAGATTGAGGAAATTGACCACAGAAGCTATGGATCGTGTTTATGAATTTTTAAGTGATAGAGAGAAGCGTGCGAAAATAAATCGCATTAAAGACTCTGCACCATTTGTAAACCTGGAAACCGGACAGCAAGTTCGACGATACACATTGAGAACTTCTAAAGATTTGCATCTTGTGCATTTGGCTCTGATTTCACGCTTTAAAAGCAGGATAAATTCGGTGATGGTTGGAGATTTTTTTGAGGAAAAATGGATCAGGAAGAGTGAAATGCAAACAATCCCTCTGCTTGAAGCTCCAGATCCTCAGTGGGCGGTTCGAGGGAATTTGGAGGCTTTGCTACCTATTTTGTTTGATGAAAAGCGAATGACCTGGGAGGTTTGGGATCAGCTTTATGAAGGTGGAGAAGTTACTGATGAAAATAAGCGACTGGTAAAAATCGGAGATATTGAGTATGAATTGGAACTTGGTGAAGAAGGGGTTAGGATTTTTAGAGAGAGGATTTACCCCTAGGCAAATTCCTCCATCGGGGTTGCCTTTTTTGCCATTTCCTGGTAGAATATACTGATAAAAATAAAAAAAACACTATGGAAGATAAGAAAAAACTTTTCCCCAACCTAAAGAAGAAGGAGGAAGACGGCAACGTTTTTACCGATCTCTTCGAGAAAGGCAAGGATTCCGAAGTCAAGGATGACGTTGTCGACTCTGTAGTCAAAAAGTCAGAACGCAAGGGTCCGATTCTCGGCCCGAAACCGAAAACCGGAGATGTGCAGGTTTCCGATAAACCTTTCCGTCTTGGGTTGGGCCTTATCAAGCTTTCCGTTTTTCTTTGGGTTCTTTTCTTTGCGGCATCTTACTTGACCATGGGGGCGAGTTTTGATTTTTTGGGGCTTAATATCGGTTCCGCTTCGGAGGCTTATTTTGAAGACATTAAGGATGTGCAGGCTGAGCTTAACGCCGACAATTACCTTATTTCTTACTATTACCTGGACAGTTTTGCTTATCTTGCGGACTCTTATCTCTACAAGCATGCGCAGTACGATTCGAACTACACTTCTTCAGCGGAGAAGGCTGAGCTTGAGGATGATATTTTTGAGCTGGAAAGCGACCTCTCTTTGGCTCTTACTATGGCGCAGAACAGGCTTTCTCAAAGCGTTACTCCCGAGGGCGTTGAGGTTCATACGACTTTCAGCCCCGAGATTGAATTCAAAGCGGCTACCGAAGATTTTTTGGAAGAAAAAATTGCATCTTTAAGCGAGAAATCTGCAGATCCCGATATCCTTTTGGAAATCAGGGGTCTTAATGGCGCTCTTGCGCTTCTCCAAAACGGCGTTTTTGTTAAAAATATTCTTGCCACTCAAACTTCTGAGGAACTTTCGCATGATACTGTTTCCGAGTTGGTTGCGGATTTCAGTCGGATTACAACTGATGATTTCACTTTAATTTCACAAATAAAAAACAACCGCCAAAATTGGTCCGAAATAATTATGGAGATCGAGAATATCACAAAGGATGTTGACCCTCTGTACGGGACTTCTGTTGAAAGCGATCTTAATTACTCTTCTTACAGCATAGATTCCGATTCGAATACTATTTCTCTTCAGGGGAGCACTTCTACGGATGATACTCGAAACTTCACTTTGATTGCGAATTTGATCGATGCTTTGGAGCAGTCGGATATGTTCAGTAATGTTGTTGAGAGAAGCTTCAGTAAGACCGAGAAATCTTCGAAAAGCGACTCCAGTTATGAGGCGAGTTTCAGGCTTTCTTTTGGGATTCAGGACGGAGAAGATCTACGAGATACCGTTTTTATTCTTTATGAAAACAAAGATGAGTCCACTCCTGTTAGCAGAACCGAATAATAATCATTAATTTTTCAATATGGGTAAAGCGATAAATAAAATTCAGATTGTTCTGGCGCTAATTCTGCTCCTTTCACTCGGGGTGCTTGGATATCTGAAAGCTACAACTTACTTGGATTTGTACAATTACTCTCACGATTTGGAGACTTCTATATCCAATTCTTCTGCCGCGATTGATGAGCTGAGTTCAACTCTTGCCGAGGCTAAGCTTGTTTTTCGTGATACGGATTCTTCAAAAAACGAGGAGATTGCAAATGTTCTGCCGAAATCAGAGGATTTAACCTCTTTAACCAGAGCTTTTGACGATTTTGCGGTCGAGAACAATTTTTCAAATGCCCCTTTCTTCATAAGTAGCATCAGCTATAAGGAAAGTTACGAGTTCGATGATTACATGGTGCTGCCTTTTTCCATGAAGGTCGAGAGTTCTTCCGATAATTTTTATAAATTTCTTGAGTATATTGAGACTTCAGGGAACTTGGACAATCAGGTGAGACTTATGGAGGTTACGGATATTGCGATCAGTCTCAGTGATTCGGATGACGATCTCTTGTCTTTTTCTCTTGAATTAAACGCTTATTTTCAAAAATAACAGATGGCTGCTTCAAAACTACAGGAATTACAGGATGCGATAGTTGCCGGAAATATACCCCAGCTGGTGCTTTCCGCGCTATCTTACGCTATTGAGAGCAGATCGAGTGATGTGCATATTGAGCCTGAGAAAAACATGATAAGAATGAGGTTTAGAATTGACGGTGTTCTTCGGAGAATTGTCGAGTATCCGCCAAACATCCATCCGGCTGTTGTGTCACGCGTTAAGATTATGTCGAATTTAAAAATTGATGAACAAAGGATTCCGCAAGACGGGCGCAGTCAAGTAACAACCCCCGATGGACGCGAGATGGATCTGCGTATTTCTACCCTGCCAACCGTTAACGGGGAGAAGGTTGTGATGCGTCTTCAAGATCAGTCGCGAGAAATTCCCGATCTTCCGGAACTTGGACTTGAAGGCAATTCTTTGCGGTTTATTGAAGACAGTCTCAAGAATCCGAACGGAATAATTTTGACAACGGGACCTACCGGGTCGGGTAAAACCACTACTCTTTATTCGGCTTTGCATCGTCTGAATAAACCCGAAGTCAACATCCTTACTATTGAGGATCCGGTTGAAATCCAGATGGATGGGCTTAATCAAAGTCAGGTTCATCCGGATATTGATTATACTTTTGCTTTCGGGCTCAGAACGGCTTTACGTCAGGACCCGGATATTATAATGGTTGGTGAGATCCGTGATCGTGAGACTATCGATGTTGCTATCGAGGCTTCGCTTACAGGGCATTTGGTTTTATCTACAATTCATACGAATAGTGCCGTTGAAACTCTTACTCGTATCGATAATATGGGTGTTCCGCCTTTCCTGATGACTTCCACTGTCAATACTATTATCGCGCAGAGGCTTGTGAGGAAGGTTTGCGAGAATTGCAAGGAGGAGATTGCTATTGATGAGGAGACTATGAGGATGGTGAAAACTGCTATTTTGAAGTTGCCGCCTTCCGAGACTTCCGATGACGAGCTTACTACCAATCTTACTTTTTATCACGGCAAGGGTTGCGATCAATGTGAAGGGATCGGATATAAGGGGCGAGTTGGTCTTTATGAGGTTTTGCAGATGAATAATGAGCTTAGAAGACTTATTTTGAAAAGGGCTAACGCTCTTGATGTTGAACAGGCCGCTATTGAGTCTGCCGGGATGGTGACTCTTGAACAAAGCGGAATTCTTAAGGCGCTTAAAGGAGAAACCACTCTTGAAGAAGTTTACAGAGTCGCGAGAAGTACCGGGGATGACCCTCCAAAACCCGCACCTGCGCCGGAGCCGTCGCCGGAGCCGTTGCCGGAACCTAATCCACAACAACAATGACAGAAAACCAAGAACAAAAAGAGGTTAGAGTCGATATCGGTTTAAGCGCCGAGGATGAGGTGCGTATGAAGGCCCTCGCTGAAACCTCCGCTTCCGATGATGTCATTCTTAAGAGTACGGGAAACATCTTTTTGGACTTTTATAATAAGTTGAATCTGTATATTCAGACCGTGAATAAGGTGCCTATTTCCGAGAAAGTCGCTTTTTTCGAGCTTTTATCCGTAATGATTAATGCCGGAATGCCTCTTGTTAGGGCTCTTTATGTCCTGGGAGACCAGATTAAAAATGTTAAACTCAAATTGATTATTCGCGATATGGTTAAGAAGGTGGAGAAAGGTATTAAGCTCTCCGATGCGATGGCGGTTTACCCTAAAGTTTTCACCGAAGCTGAGATCGGAATGGTTATGAGTGGTGAGGCCAGCGGAAGTCTGAATGAAATTCTGAAACAGGTTTCTATTCAGGTTCAAAAGAATGCGAATCTGGCTTCGAAAATCAAAGGTGCGATGATCTATCCTATTGTGGTTATTTGTATCTTAATAGCTGCGGTTATCGTTATGTTGACTGTTGTTGTCCCGAAGATTTCCGGAATTTTTGAGCAGTCGGGAGTTGAGCTGCCTTTTTCTACCAAGACTCTGATATTTTTATCCGATATTGCACAAAAGCATTATATTGAGGCTCTATCTGTTATTGGTGTGTTTGTTGTGGCTTTATGGCTTTTTAAGCAAACTAAACAGGGGAAATATTATATTCATAGAAGTCTTCTGCATCTTCCGGTGATGGGCGAGCTTCTTAAGATGGTGGCGATTTCCAGGTTTTCCAGGAATCTTTCCAGCCTGATGAGCAGTGGAGTTGCAATTGTGAAGGCTCTTGAAATTAATGCTAACGCTATCGGGAATGAGGTTTATAAAAAGAGGATTCTGATGGCTGCCGAGGATGTTGCTCAAGGTATTCCTCTTGGAGAAAACCTTAATGATTCGAAGTTTCTTTTTCCGGATATGGTTGTTTCGATGATTACTGTCGGGGAGCAGACCGCGAATGTTTCGGAGGTTGCGGATAAGATTGCGGATTTCTATGAGGAACAGGTTGATGACAGGGTTACTAATCTGAGCAAACTGCTTGAACCTATTATTCTTGTTGTGATGGGTCTTGTTGTCGGAGGATTGGTTGCTGCGGTTATGCAGCCGATTATGAGTCTGACTGACGTGGGGAATGTTTTGTAGTGAATGAGGAGGCCCAAGTCTCAAGTACCCAGTACCAAGTGGTGGTGTTTTCCCCCGCCAAGGCGGGGATAAACGCTTCGCGAAAACGGCTTTTTGTATATGGCTGCGGCCTCAAAAGTCCTTGACAAAAGCTAAGTAACAAGCGTAGAATTATTTCTTATGTTAGGAGTACCAAAATATTTACCGGCAGATACTTCACAGCGCAAGAGCGTGTCTTATCCTGCTGCCTTGGAAATCTTTTCGAGGCTTAAGGCCGGGGAAGAGGAGTCTATCGCTGTTGCTTCTTTTAACGGCGCGCCTCATCCGACTTCTTTGCAACTTTCTTTTGATCCGGGAGATGATGGCCGACAATGCGGAGTTGGTTTATTCGGTCTTGTTGCGGGAAAGCTTTTTGCAGCAAAAGTTGGTGATATTTTTGTAGATGGAGATCAGATTTACGCGCTTATTCAGGCTTTTATAAGTTTTGCCAAGTTTTTTGAATTTACCGATCCGGACAATTTTCAGGAAGAACTTGTTTATGATTTAAAAAGGGCTATTGCGGTCAATGGAATTGAATCGAAGGTTCGCAATAATGTTTTGGAGGTTTTATATGGGACACCTCTTAATTCGGTTATTCGTTCTGGGAAATAGTTAAAAAAATTTGCCAATAACTACCCAGGTGGTATAATCGTTTTTGACCTTTAAAATTTAACAAATACAAAAATGAACAAAAAAGGTTTTACTCTGATTGAGTTGCTTATTGTGGTGACAATCATAGGAATTTTGGCGGTTGCGCTTGTGCCGAGAATTGTTGGAGGAAGTGCCGCTGCGAGAGATGCCAGAAGGCAAACTGATCTGCAGACTATTGCTACGGGGATGGAGTATTACTTGAGTGAGATAGGAACTTTTGTGGCGTTGGGAGCGGCCGGAGAAGACTTGGATGCTACCGATTACGCTATATTGTCCGCCTATATTGGCGCGTTCCCTTCAGATCCGGGTGATACAGACTATCGGGTCATCGTGCTTTCAGATGGCAATGGGAATTTGACCAAATATGCGCTTGTTGCCGAACTTGAGCTGCCTGCTACTGGTGATGATTTTGTTTATTCAGGCATTCCTACAGGAGCGACTTATGCCGCGTTCACAGGAGCCCTTAATCCGTATACTGACAGTGCCGTAACCGGCTACTTCATAGTTTATTAAGAATTTTTTGTTTTTCATTTAGGAAAAAGGCCCTTCTAAGATCGGGGCTTTTTTCTTTTACGATATCAGGTCGACTTGTAAAGACTTTTCTTCGTTGTACTGAACCTGATGGACAGGTATAATTACGCTCGGTACATTGTATCCGAAAAATAAAAACAAATAGATGGCTGTTTTTTCCTCTTCTTCTTTCCAAAGAGTTATCGCCAGTTGGCTTGTGGCCGCGTTGTTTGTTACCCAAACCATCACTTTTGACATCTCTTACTCTAAACCTGTAGTTGAGAAGTACGATTTGGTGGCTGTTTTGGTTGAGGAGGGGGTTTATAATTCTTCCGAAAGTTATGACGGACTGCGTTCCGAGCACGGTTCTTATTTGAAAGAAGACACTCTTGCCGACAGGATCGATCGATATGCTTATGATGTGCAGGCGGAGCTGCCGATGACGAAGGCTCTTATTATTGAGATACCTGAGGACGCGGATACTTACGAGGTTTCTCAGGTTTTGGAAAGGCTTTATTTCGACGGGGATGATATTGAGGGTGAAAACAATCAGCTTGCCGGAGTTGTTATTGTCGGAGATGTGCCTTTGCCGGTTGTGACCAAGGGTGGGAACAAGTTTTTGAGTATGCTGCCTTACACCGATTTCGAGGATAAAGTTTATATTTACAATGATTTGACCGGTAATTTTGAAAGGAATACTACTGCGGAAACCCTTGCCCCTGAAGTTTGGCACGGAGTTATCGTTCCTCCTTCTCTTGATGAGGAGTTGGCGTTTTATTTTGATAAAAACCACCTATATCACCTGGGAGTTACGGATTACGCGGAGTTTGATGGGAAGATTTTTTATGGGGATTTTATTGCGGAGCAAAAGGCTATCAATAATGCCTCTTTTTCAGGTTATAAAACTTATTTGGATTACTGGGAAACTATAGCGTATTACAGATACAACAAACACCTTGTAAAAGAGCTTTTCGGCGGGGCTGACAATCTTTTGCCCGGAGGTGACGGGATTGATAATGATGGGGACGGGCTTATTGACGAAGACCCGAAAGACGGGATCGACAATGACGGGGACGGACTTATCGATGAGGATTTGGGAGATATTTTTGGTGGAATCGACAATGACGGTGACGGATTCATCGATGAAGACGGAACCGACGATAACGATAATGATGGAGACGGATTCATGGACGAGGATCCTCCGGGAGACATGAATGGGGACGGGTGCCCGGGAGTTTGCAATTTGGATGATGACGGAGATGCCGTGGATGCGGATGACGATGGTTGGCCTACCGGGTTTGAAGATTTGTACGGATGGGATCCTTTTGACAAGTCGTCGCCTTTTCTTTTTGAAGTGCCGGAAGGGCCGCTCAGAGAGATGCTGCAAGGTTTTTTTACAGATGAGGAGCCTTATATGTGCGTTGCACCTCCCTGCATACAACTTGATGGAAGTTTAACGGGAAATGCTATTTATCATTTAACCTGTTATGACAGAGACGGGAATCTGCACCCTGAATGGGATGATGATGAGGATGGAATTTGCGACGAGGATTCCGATACGGATAATGACGCTGATAATGATGGACTCGTTGACGAGGACAGACCGGCTTTGGCTGCTTTGGATCCGGAAAATTTCAATCTTATACCTGATATTCAAACAAAAAACATATTTGAACAGTTCACGAAAAAGTATTATGAGCTTTTTTCCAAATTAATCGCGAATGTGCAAGACTGGGCGGATTATACGGGGAGATATAACGCTCACTACCTGGATGCGGACGGGATTGAATCGAGTGATGTTGACTCCCCTATGTCTTTAATTACGAAGAAAGATGAGTTCACAATAACTTATTTGAGGGCTGTTAACGATCTGATGGAGGAGGCTGTTGATGACGTTGTTGACGCGATTCAGCGGGACGTGAAGTTTATTTCCAATGTTAAACTTACCGTTAAGGTGAACTTCGAGCCGGAAGAGGACGACCCCGATAATGATGGAGACGGATTGCCCGATCCGCACACTTACGAGAGCGATCCTATTTATTTTGTAAACAATTCAGTTTCTTCGAGAAGCAGACCTTTTGATATAAGGATTTTGGGGCAGGAGGCGGCTTCTATTGATAATGTTGCCGAGTGTTCGGCTTATATAGGTACTTACGATGAAGAGGAGGGCGGATCGCAGCTTGTTGAGGGGCTTCGGATTTATGACTTGAATACTGCGGGAGAGTATGAGGAGCAGGGTCTGGGTTACGGCGGTTGTTTCGGGAACTATTCGAATATGTCGATTTACGGGGATTTTGTTTCGGCTTTGCAGTTTTGCTTCCCTATTGTTGCCGAGAATCCGGTTAGAAGTGTTGTCGGGACAAAGGAGATTTTACCTGGATTTGGAGACGAATCTTTGACCCCCGACTATAGAGCTTGCAACGATTTTCGGGAGCTTAACGGGTTTCTGGGAGATGGGGCTTCGCATTTTCCGGGGATACCGACGCCTTCGGATGGCGGGTATTTTTATTATGCCGAGAATTTTATTGAGAAAGTGAATGAGATCTTTTTTGAAGCTCATGAGGAGGATTACGATCAGGATGATCTTGCTCTGGAAATCGAAGAGTATGTACTGGAACTGAATGATGACGGGGCTTATGACATACCTTATACAAGCACTTACGATCTGCCCATATATGAGGCCGGCGATGTGGATCTGTTTTTGCAGCTTGCTTATGATGATGTGCCGGACTATCCGAATGAGGTTTCGCTCGGATGGCTGCTTGATGAACTCGGATATGATGCCGGTAGTCAGGACGGGCTTTCGGACTTTCTTCTCGCCGAGGTTGAGGAGGTAAGGATCCCTATGCCGAGCGAGGACTCGATTCAGTCTATCGATATAGTAACCGATACTTTTTATGTTAATGACAGCAATGATGATTGGGGTATTTTGGATTTCGATGTGGCTTTCACGAATGATTCGGATGAGGCTCATTCCGTATCGAGTGTCTATAAGCATGTTGAGCCCACCAATCAGACTATTTCCGCACAGGTTAGCGCACAGTTTTCTCAGTCTTTACCGATTGATGATCCGAGATATGTGAGTTTTCAGGATTTAACCCTTAATTATCGGGAGATTTTTTATCCTAATGCTTTTGAGGCTTCGAGTTCTCAGGATTTTTTGAATGAAATTGAAAATCTCGAACAATATATACTAAGTATTCCGTTCGGATCGCCTTATTCGAATTATCTTTCGGATTATTTTGACGAAAATATTCACGAGGAAATTCTGGAGGACGCTATCGCCTGGGCGAATATGAGCGTTGATGAGAAGCATGGGTATATTCTTTCCAATTATCTTGGAGACGGGAACGCATATTCGGGAGATCTCGAGGACGGATACGAGGTGGCTTATCTTGTAGGACAGGGAGACCAAACCGGGTACGATTACGGTTTTAATCCTATTCTGAAAGCTGAAGATCACGATCTGGAGTTCAACAATCCTTCGATGAATTATAATCCCGATGCTTTGCCGGGGCTGCCGGAACCGGTTGAGGAGGAGGAAACCTTCTCCCCTATCAATATATTCAAGTGGCTTGAAGAGATGATAGAGTGGATAGACAGCCTTTCCAGCCTGGGTATCGGGATACCCATGGAGCTTGCTTGCGGAGGCTACTGCCCCGACAGCGATATGGATGGAATCCCCGACCTTGAGGATCCCAACGACGAGGCGGACTCAAATGATGACGGGATTTTGGACGGCGCGGAAGAGTCCGTATATATGGCTTTTGATATCGAGAGAGATAAGATTGCAACGGGCGGCTCGGACTCTACCGAGGTCATTGTGAAACTTTATAATTCGGCCGGCGAGATTAATACTTATGATAACTTTACAGAGGTTCAATTGGATATTATTGAAGGCGATGAATTCGGGCGTATTTCTTCTACTAACCCTATCATTGCCTTTGAGGGAGAGGCTTCTTTTACTCTTACATCCACCTTGGAGCCGGGAGTTATTACTTTAAATGCCACCGCTCTTAACAATGATGTAATGGGCGCTATCGGATATGTTGAATCCGTTACCAGGCATGTGAAGGTTTACACTTATGATGTTGAGTTTATTACTGGTGAAAATATTTATACCGGCACTGAGCTTAGCGACATTGTTCTTAATTATAATGACGAAACTCTTGTTTCCGTTGATTCCGAAACAGGCAAGATTCAGGTTGCCGATGGAGTTGAAATCGAGGTTCTTCCCGCCGAGGGAGAGAAGCCTACAAGAATAGGTTTTGATTATGATGGTGAAACGCTCGGGGTTTTGTATGTTGTGCCGGGGGCTTTGGATTGGGATCATGTTTCCGTCACGGACAAGGTTGAATACGACAACTACACCGTTGCTGAAAACGGTGACGATGAACTGCTTATTTGGGAAGGCGCTGTGCGTCCGATTGCGGCTATCAAAAATAACGGACAGATTTTTGTGCGGGATGATTTAGGGGTGACTATCGATCTGCTTGATTACAATTTCGCTTCCGGTTTTTCTATCAAAATCGATGACGAGAAAATTGCGGAAGTCGAGGTTGATCTTAGTTCGAGAGATATTAATATTATTATGCCCGAGGAAGATTATTTGAGTTTTTGGGATAAGGTTTTAGGGTTTTTTAAAGGAGAAAAGGCTCTCGCGGACCCGATATGGCCGGATAGCGACCTGGAGGGGCTGAATGATCTTTTTGAATACACTATCGGAACGGATTACCTGCTGGAAGATACCGATGAAGACGGCTACAACGATTGGGACGAGCTGCAAAACGGTTACGACCCATCTTCTTCGGGAGATCCTTTGTTTAGCGATCTGACTCCCGGGCACGAGGCTTATTCCGATGTTATCGAACTTTATTTGAGAGGAATTGTTACGGGTTATTCGGATGGTAGCTTTAAGCCGGAAAAGGCTATTACGAGAGAGGAGTTTACCAAGCTGAATCTTGGCGGAATCTGTCATTACTGTTCCAGTTATGCGGAAAGTGTTAATGAAGATATTGAGGCGAAGTACAGCGCCGACCCTTTCCCTGATGATGATATTTCAGACGGGCTTTATTACTGTGTTGCGGAGGCTAAGAACGAGGAGTTGATTTCCGGTTATAAAGGAAAAATAAATCAGGGATATTATTTGCCGGGCAACAATATAAGTCGTGCCGAGGCTACTAAGGTCATCTTGGAAGCCGCCGCGACTGTTGATGATGTTTTTAAGTCTAATGATTATCTGGGTGATGACAAACCCTGGTTTTACAACTACATCGTTAAGGCGCAGTCGCTTGGGCTTTATCCGGAGGACAGGTTTTTGGAATTGGATCACTTCAGCAGTGATGCTTTTCGAGAGTTTTTTCATTCAGAGATAAAGGCCGGCGGGACGTTCATAGATTTTCTGGAAGGCGACATTACAAGGGCCGAGTTCGCGATGATGGTTGTGAACCTTATCGATATTTATGACTGTCGCGGAGACGATCAAGATCAGGACGGGCTTTCCGATACGGAGGAGCTTCTCAACTACCTCACAGACCCTTTTGACCCCGATACCGATGACGGAGGGATTACGGACTTCACTGAGGTTATCAGGGGTACGGATCCGCTTGATTTCACCGATGACGGGATAGATGATGCGGACAGTGATTATCTTTCCAATGACGAGGAGAATGATATCTTTTCCACTCTATACAACGATAATGATACCGATGATGGCGGGGTGATTGACGGTCTGGAGGTTCTTTACGGAGTTGATCCTTTACGGGGGGATGATGATTTATTTGGGTTTTCGCTTGAGGGAGGGGTTTTTGCCGCCGGGGATTACTGGGAAAAGGATTTTGTTTATGCTTCTTCCGATTATGTCGAGACTATTGTTACCGAGAATATTATTTATATTAAAAAAATTCCGGCTGACGGATATTCACGGCTTCACTTAAGAGCGGAGGTTATAAATGAAAACGGACTTATCGACACGACGGATAACAGCAGCATTATAACTTTTATCATCAAAGATTCCGGCAACAATTATGCCGATGTAAAACATAAGAATGTTGCGGTTTTGGGCGGAGTTGCCGAAACGGAAATAATTGCCAAAACCACTTCCGGGGAACTCGAAATTACAGCTGAAATTTCTCCCGAATATTTGCCGGTGCATGATGCGGATCTTGAGGTTTATCCGGGCGAACCTGCAAGTATGGAGTTCTCCCTATCTTCAGATGTGATGGCGGCGGGAGGGGTTAATAAGATGTCAGGCGCGCTATTTATTTACGATGCTTACGGGAATATTGCTTATAACGACCCTTATGTTGTTACTTTTGAGGGCGGGGGGCAACTTAGCAATATTATAGATGAGGATGAAGATGTCGCAGGGATACAAGTGACCACTTTTGAGGGCTATATACCTTTTTCCGTTGTGTCGACTGAGGAAGAGGGCGTGATAACTTTGACGGCGAGTTATCTTGGGGTTTCCGCGACCAAAGATATTCAGGTTCTAGACGGAATAAGTCTTGTTGTTGATCCTCTTGATAGCGTTCTGACGGCAAACGGGCACTCTTCGACAGAGTTTGAAGTACGAGCCGTTGATGAAAATGGAAATTTGCTTACCGGGTTCAATACACCTATCGATGTAGCCTCTATTGATGACTCTTTCGGGGTTATCGATTCCGCGACACAGATCGAGCTTTCTGCGGGAGTCGGGACCGGAAGTTTCATGTCTTCTACCGTTGCCGGAGATGCCTATATAATGGCTTCCGCCGTCGGGATTGAACCGGGAAGCGCCAAGGTTGTTACCGAGCCGGGACCGGTGCACGAGCTCAGGATTGCGCCTTATGACGGCAGCAATATCGCAACAGTAGGCTCCAGTAAAAGCTTCTTGGTTTCAGCTTATGATGCTTACGGAAATTTCGCCTACAACGATTCGGCGACCGAAGTTCTTCTTAGGATTACGGACGGCACGCAGGAATACGGAACTCTTGGAGGTCAGTACATATATACAAATGAAGGTTCTGCCGTATTCATTGTCAATGCCGGCGAGGAAAGCGGTGTTGTCAATGTTATCGCCTCCTCTCCTAACCTTATGTCCGGGACAACGAGCACTCAAGTTCTTGCAGAGATTTCCGAGATTAATCCCGAGGTTCTTTATGCTAATTTGCTTGGGGCCCCTGTCGGGCAAGTGACGCATGATGATTATTTTGGAGGCGTTTTCCTTTTTAACGGAAAAACTCAAGCTGCGGCCAGTCTTCTGGATTATCCCGAGCCGAATAAGCGAATGATGCAGTTGGATTCGAGCGGTAAGAGTACTCTCATTGAGGGAAACTTCCTTGTACATGAGGTTGTTCCAAGCGGTGACAGCGGTCTTCCCATGAAGTTTGTTTGGAAGGATGATCCATTGAATCTGACTTTGGCCGAGATTATTGTTGTCGCGAATGGCGGGGTTTATCAGAGCGAAGATCTTTCTTCCGAGAGCGACAACGGAGTTTATATTTCCCTTAAGACAACTGATGATGACTATACAATTAAACAGCGGTTTTCCAGGTTTAACAGCTCGATGAGTCTTCTTGAGAATGGCAATGAGGTTCTTTCCGTTTTTGGCAACGGACAGCTTAAGCTTTATTCGGCGGCTTATAATTTGGATTTGAATTCCGAGTTTGATTATCCGGCCGTTGATGTCTTCAAAAACGGTAACTTTATTGCAACCGTCTTGCTTATTGCGGGAACTTCTCAAGATGTGCAGCTTCTTTCCGATGAGTTTGACTGGAACGACTGGACTTCCCTTAATCCCGGGGTTTACATGAAACAACATCCGAGCAGCGAGTACGGGTTTGAAATATCTTTCAGCGGCAGTTCGAGCGCCGATCCGGTGGGATACTTTTTGACAGATAAATTCTCTACTCTCCCCTCTTCGCAAGCTCCTTCACTCGGGTACTCTTCCCTTGATAATGCCGGAACGGAAGGCGGGATAGGTTTTAAGGGAGATAACAAAAACATACTTCTTTTCGCCGCCGGGAATTCCGCCGGAGAGTCCAATTTGACCGCTGTTTCGGAGATAGGGGTACTTCTTGGCGACCCGACAATTTCTTTAAAAAACGATAATTCCGCGAACAGCCTCGGATACACCAAAGACATTGGGAAAATCATTCTTGCCGGTGATGAGCCGCCTCAAGATATCGTTCCGCTCGATTACAACAACGACAATTTACAGGATCTGCTCATTGCTTATGAGGACGGCACTATCAAGCTTCTTGAGAATCAGAATTCCGAGGACAGGTTCGAGGATCGCGGAGATTTGCTTGAGATTGCAGGTGGGATTTTGAGTTTTGATCATACGGATTTCGATCAAGACGGCTATGAAGATCTGCTGATTGCAACCGAGGATGCTTGTATTGATGGTGAAATTTGCGTGTATCTTTATAAAAATAATGAGGGCAGCTTCGAGAGAATTAATCTTGATATTGATGTTGGAAGTCAGGTTTATCAGATTATGGCGAAAGACATGAATGATGACGATTACCCTGATATTGTTACGTCCGATAACGTTGGCACTATTAAGCTTTTTTATAATGATGCCGGGGAGATTGATCCCGAGGGGCAGTATATTGGGAATTTGGGGGTAAAAGTTGATGCCGACAGCGATTACGGCGATGAGGTTTATCTGTATTATGACGGTATTCCTATTCCGAAGGGGGCTTATACTTATTCTCTTCCTATAGAGGTTTCAGGGACCGATACGGGGCTTGATGATGAGTACAGTACGCTTCTTGCATCCGGGCTTAATGGGCTTAAGATTTCCGGAGATGAGCTTAGTTCTTCCGAGGAGGTTTTGTTTTTGAAGTCTTCTTTTGATGAAAATATTTCGGTAAGCAAAACCGGTGTTGATATTAACGGAAGTGTTATCGAGCCTGATGATCAGGTCGAATACATGCTTTCCGTTACAAATCTGACTAATTCCGCCATTTACGATCTTTATTTGAGCGACATCGCTCCTTCTTTACTTAATGTTGACTTGGAAAGCTTCGAGTGCATGAGTTCATGCGGGAATTTGCAGGTTGAGAAGACCGGTGTAAATGAAAGACCTTTTGTTTTGAGCGGGGTTTCCGTTGGCGCGGGACAGACTGTTCAAATCAGCTATAGCGCGATCGTGAACTCTGTTCCCAAGGTTAATTTGATGATCGGACATGATTTTGATGATTATAATGATGATGATTATCTTGATATATTGGCTTCTCCGGAGGGCAATCCGACAGGTCAGGTTGTTTATTTTTATTCGAACGGATCTTATTTTGAAGGAGGGCATAATATTCTCGGATTCTTCGGAGGTCTCCGTAAGATAAACTACACTCAAGAAACTTCCGATCCACCCGATGCTTCGGAAGAGAGTAATTCTCTTATCGCTGATATTTTTGCCAGTGCCGGTTTGCCTGAAATTGATTTTGAAAAAGACCTGAATGAGGATTCCATACCTGACGATATTGCTTTTGAAATAAGCATTAATGAGGACGAGGAGCAGGAGATCGAGCCTCCCGAGCTCTATAATGCAGTTGCGGATATATTGATTAATGATATGGACGGTGACGGGCTTGTTGACAGTTGGGATCGAGAGCCGACTATTGCCGATACAGGTGACATGACCATTGCTCAAGCCGCCGCCGAAGTTGGTGAGTTTGCGGAAGCCGCCGTTGAAGTTGTAGGCGAGGCTATTACTTATACCAAGATGGCTCTCTCTGCTACCGAAGGGTTCTTGGAATCCCTTATATGCGGAGGAGGATGCATCGCTACCCCTGTTAATGTGGCTTTTTTGGCTACCGGCATGTTTAATGTACTGGGGATACCTGCCGGGATTGATCCGGGCTTCCCTGTTTTTGGAATTCTTTCGTTCCCTCCGTTTCTTTGTGTCGGGCCGATGTGTTATGCATCGCAGACTTTCAGAATGTATTTTTCGATTACTACAACACTCGGCATGGCGACAGCTTTTTGTGTCGGGCCTTATCCTAATGGTTTCTGTTGGTCGTTTAATTTGCCGATTTTGCAGCTTTCGGGGGTTTGCGACGAGCTTAATGCGGGATTCAACGCCGTCATGTCCGCAGCTACATCTTTTGTATCACAAGGCACTTCCGCCTTAATGAATATTGCTTCTTCCATACCGGGAGTTGAACCCGGAGGAGGAGGAGGCAGCGGCGGTCTGACCAATTACACGCTTGATAATTATGCCGTTTCGGCGTCTTTTTCGATGAACATACAGGTCCCCGGCTTCCCCGATATATTCACTGATTGGTGGAAGAGGCAGAAGCACGAGATACTGCAGCTTCTCGATTTGCCGGACATTTATTTTATTTATCCAGATATTGTTTCTTTGGTTGGAAATATCCCCGAAACGATTGAAAAAATTGAAACTTCCGATATCAACGGTCTTTCCAAGTTTTTATCGATTTTAAACAGTCTTCCAGTACTGCAAGTTGAAACCGAAACCGTTACCTTCAATATACCCGTCCTGACCTATTCGGAAATTATCAAGTACAAAGAGCTGTGGTATATCTGGTTGCTTGAAGCCAAAGCTGAGGCTGAGCGTGTTCGCGATACCTGGCTGGAAAACGGGTTTTCCGCCGAAATTGACGGCGTACTTGAGCTTATAAACTCTGTTGAAGCGAATATTCAGGTACTTGACGATTATCTTGAGTTCCCGAAAGAGCTCGTTAAGTACAGACACCTTGAGGTTGAGCTGATTGAACAAATCATATGTTATTTGGAGGCTGTTTTGGGCAATACTATAGGTTATTTACTGGTGAATAAGGAGAGAATTCTTCTTTGGAAGCAGTTTGTAAAAGATATTATTAACGCTTTTCGCACCTGGGGTACTCTCTTCGAAGTCGCGATTAATTATCAGGATTCTTGTGATAAATGTACGAATTCGAGAGGAAGTCTTATTGAGCTACTGATGAAGCTTTTCATATTTATCCCTGAAATCCCTGTTGTTGAACTACCGAACTGGCCGGATATAGTTCTTGATGTGTCTCAAATACAGGCGGGGCTTGTAATAAGCTGGCCGGAGATAGCTTTCCATGCGGAACCGCTTATTTTACCTGAATTCCCGCCTCTGAAGCTGCCTGACCTGCCTACATTCGGCGTTGGCTTGTCATTGCCTTCCGTACCTGTCATTCCGGGTCCTCCGAGCCTTCCTGATCTTCCGAAATTACCGCCTCTGCCTATTCCTAAGCTCCCGGACATCCCACCACCGCCGGAGGTTCCTTCTCTTGATATAGGGATACAGATTGCTTTGGATATTGTGGGTAATGTTATTCAAATAATATGTCTTGTTCTGCAGGGTATGATTCCTACTTCCGAAAGCATGCTTAAGGGCAAGATCGAAGATCTGACTCAAAGACCTTTGGATGTTCTGTTCCCTATCGATTTCGGGCTTAAGTTCAATGCGCCCGCTATTTCGTTGGATTTCGTGAAGCAGATTGAAATTATTGCAAAAATGAACTTCTCGATTGAGTTCACACCTATCCTTGATGCGACGAAGTTTGCCGCCGATCTTGCCAACGGTATGACCAATATATTTGTTTCCGGCTTCAATAAAATCTCCGAAACCATCTCCGATGTTGCCGAGGAAGCGATGTCCGCTCCCGCTGAGGCCGGCGACACTTTCATGCCTGATGAGATCGATATGGATATAGGTATGGCTGAGCCAAGCGGAGTCGAAGAAATTTATGCGGAGCAGGCCGGACTTCTTGCGCAGGCACTTAAAAGCCTTCAGGATTTCACAGAGGAATACAATAAAACTGTCCCTGAAGATATAATTCTTGTTGCGGAACAGAAATACATCTCCAAAGAAGATTTGCCGGATTACGAGGATGCTGTCGCGTCGAATTATCGCGAATACCACGAATACATCGCCGGGACTCCGACAGAGTCTTTATTAAGTCTGCAAGAACACCTTATCGCTTATGTTGAAAATAATGGCTCTATAAGCACTACGATTGAAGATACCGGTTGGGACGGGTTCCAAAGACTTCTCGTTCAAGATTCGGCTTCCGACTATCTGCTTGCCGATTATGAAGAAGGCGGCTCATGGACCAATGTACCGGATTTCGAGGCATCCACTTCCGACTACTCCCCTGTTACTGATGAAAATCTTTCGGATATCGAAGATGGGATGTCCGAGGCTGTCGAGAACTTCCTTCTAGCCGATATTGGAGAAAATGACGCTTCGGAGGCGGGTTCTGCCTACACTCCTCCTTCTTCTACACCTAAAGGTATGTTCATTTATGATCCGGTAGAGCAAGTCAACGACCGCCTTGTCGACTATACGGATGAGGCTGACAGCGAGAGTCATATAGTGGTCTTTGACATGGATAATGATTCGGATGACGACATTGTTTACAGTTATGGAGGCACCATTTATGTAAAAGAAAATCTCGACAATAATCCTCCTTCTTTCGGGCATTATGCCGGCGTGCCGAGACTTTTTGAGGATGATTACTTCATGCCCGAGAGACCAAGTATCAACGGATTCTACAATGGTGAAATCGGGAACGAAGAGGCCAATATTTCATTCAACGCAGACTCGGACATAGTCGGTTACGATGTTTATTATTACGACAATCTTTCCGATATTGATCTTGGGAATTCACCGATTGGAATCATCAGTCTGCTTGCGGATCCGAGTGATGAGGATGTTATATTCCGTGACGGTTCCGGATCGGGTTATGTTCTCGGAGATACTGTTTCCACCAGTTCGCAAGGCCAAGCTTTTGTTACCGACTATAATGATATTTTTATTATTCCGAAAAATACTTCTTATACATTTACGGATGTCTCCAAAGGGTTCGCTCATATCGGATCCGCCTCCGCGAATGCTTTATTAAAAAATTCCTATCTGCGAACACCTGTCTACGAAAACGGCGAGACTATAATTAAAGGTGGCGATCTGATTCATACGCTTGAAGATTCCGAGATTTATCTCGACCTGGAAGATCAGTACACTCTTATTCTTTCCGCAAATACTGTTTTTGCCATCGATACTTATTTCAATTGGAATCTTTCTATCCGGGTTGAAAAAGGTGCGATCGAGATAATCGATACTTCCGAGTCGAATAGAGCCGACCAGCAGACGCTTGTTGACGGAATGCTGATCTACGAAGAGGACATCGTGCAAGGAGATGCCGAAATCGTTCTTGCCGAGGGAGGTATTATCGATCTTGGAGAAGATCAGACTTATTTCTTTAAAAAGCTAACTTCCTCAAGCAATCCAAGTATAGACATAACTCTCGAAAACGGAACCTACTACACTCAAATATGGTCGATAGATGAAAACGGCGCACACTCAACAAGCACCAATACAGTCCTTCTCGCGCCTCAAATCTGTGCCGATGATTCTCCACCTTATCCGGATGCCGGAGCTAGCACAAAAGACCTCGCGATATTCAATACTTTGACTCTTGATGCGAGCGGTTCTTTCGACAGCGAATCCGAAATCCGAGAGTACTACTGGGACACGAATATAGGTGCCGATTACGACGGCGACGGTGTTTCCAACAACGACGCCAACTACTATCACGATCTTGATCCGACTGTCGATTACGACGGAGACGGCCTTTCCGCCAACGACCGCGACGATCCTTATTATGAAGTCGGCCCTTATGATGAGGCCGGCACACATCAAGTCGCGCTTTGGGTCACAGATGAAGCCGGGAACGCAAGCTCACAACTTACCACGATCAATGTTTTCGTCCCGGATATCTTCATAGACCATGCTTCCACCGAGACAGGCATCGTAACCGGCCACGTTGATCCTGAGATCGTCGATATGCCGTTTATTTTGATCCGCGATAGAGATTCCGTTATCACTCAAATAATCACAGACGGCGCGACAGGCAGCGGCAAATACTTCACTGCCGAGTACGGCACTTATGAGATTGCCGATGTCGATATTGAGAGCAGAACTCTTATTTTGAATGGTGACGGTGACCGTGTTGCCGAGTTCAGCCCCGAGACAAGTCAGATCATTATTATTGACGAGCGTTATGCTGTTGATGTGATTGAGGCCGACCTTGATTGGCCGACTCGACTTATTATTTACGAAATCGCCAGCGGCGAGATTCTTCAGAGTATTTTGCTTGTTACTGATCCTAATACCGATGTTGCGATTATCGAAGAGTTCAGCTCTGCAGATCGGGGCGTGCAGGTGAAGGTTGTTTCCGGTAGTTTTGATTTTGAAAGTATCGGGGCGTCCGACCCTCTATTCCCGGGCAGCGTCGAAGTGCTTCTGGATGATGAGCGGCAAGTTCTCATTGCTTCCGATGGAAATATTTATCTTTTGCAGGATGGTTTTGATTTAAATCTTAAAGAGGCGCAAAGCCTGAATGACCCTCTGATTATCGAACTTACTTATGAAGGCAAAACTATTGCCGAGCTTTTGATTTCCACTTCCGATGAGGTTTCCGAATCAACAACAAACGACCTTATGCTCCCCCCTATGTCCGGCGCAGATGTTGATCTCGGGAAAGATTCCGACGGAGACGGTATTCCGGACGACACCGAGATTATTTACGGGCTTAACCCGCTTGATCCTTCCGATGCGAATCAGGATAACGATGGAGACGGACTTTCTAATCTTGATGAGGCCGCGCTCGGTACAGACCTTAACGATTCCGATTCTGATAACGATGGTCTTTCCGATTACACCGAGATTGAGAACGGGCTTGATCCTCTTTTGGAAGTTGATGAGCCTTTCGCTGATATTGAGATTGATGATCCTCTTTTCCTTGATGTTTATGATCTTGCCGGAAAAGGCGTTTTGTCCGGCTACGAGATTGATGGCGAGAACTACTTCCTTCCGGATCAAGAGATCAAAAGAGCTGAATTTGCCAAAATTATGCTTGCTATCTTGTGTATTGTACCGCGAGAGGAGGCTTACTATCCGCCTCAAGTGTTCAATGATATTTCTGATGTTAACGCTTGGTATTACGATGAGACCAAGGAGTCTTATTTGAGAGGATTTATTACGGGTTATCTTGCGGAAATCGATGTAAACGGCATGGCCCCTTTCAAACCGGGAGAGACCATTACACGCGCCGAGGCTGCTAAGATTATTCTTGAGGCTTTGAATTCTGAAGGGTTTATTGATCTTGGAGAAGTTGAGGCCGGTAATCCGTGGTGGGATCCTTACATTGAAATCGCTCAAGATATTTCTCCTTATTTAATTACAGATCCGGCGGGAGAGGAGCATTATATTTTGACGCAGGAGGAGGCCCTCGATCCGCTACATGAAGTAACAAGGTATGAGTTTGTTGAAATGTCCGTAAGGGCTTTGAAAGCTTATAACTGTTACCTTGTCGATACTGACGGAGACGGGCTTTATGATTGGGATGAGGAGCATATTTACGGGTCTGATCCTTTTGATCCGGATACCGATGATGGAGGAGTTTGGGATGGAGTTGAAATAGGAAGGGGCAGTGATCCTCTTTATGCGCCGGATGATTATCCGCAGAAAATTGAAGCTGAATATTCGGGCGGAGACCTTCTTACCGATCTTGCTTCCGGAATATATTTCGTAAGCGACGAATGTTTGACTTGTCCATGTCCTTCTTCAATCGAAAATGGCCAACAGATAACTGACGGTGATATTATCTACTCTGCAATTACAAACTCAAGTAATACCGAGTTCTATTCCGTAAGTAACCTTTATCAAGTTAATAACTAACAGTGAACAGTAAATGGTTGAAAATTTTGAGTGAGTTTAAAGAGTTTTTCGTGTTCGGAATTGTTGTTTTGGTGCTCAGTATTGTTGTTGATTTGAGTGTTATCAGTCTTGCTCAAGAAGAGGAAGAGGCAGTGGCTGAGACCGGAGATTATGAGTGTTACGGTGATGTTCTCGAGGTGATAGCGGAGGCTGACGAAGATTTGACAGCTTTCCTGAGCGACTCTTTCACAAGCGCCGAGCCTACTTCCGAAATTATCGATTCCGTTTTGGAAAAATATTATAACGACTATGTTTCCACCGTTCAAAACGCGATAATGGAAGCTATGATTTTTGAGGCCGGGGATTCCGGCACGTTGGTTGCCGATAAAGCCGCGGTTTGTTTGGATTTGGCGCAAAAACATATTTCTTCAAATGCGGAAATCATGAAAACGCAGATCAGATCAAGTGCTTCGGCCAAGAAGACAACTGCGCTTTTGGATGAGTACAAATGGATAAACGAACGACTTTCGGACATGTTAATGAGAGTTTCAGAGATGCGCGGACAGTTCATCAAAATCAAGGATTCCCTGCCCGGTTTTACTAAAAATTGCGTAAAAGGTTAATATGAAAAAAATACTTAAAAACTGGAGGATCACGACGGCTGTTTTGTTGCTGGCAATTTTCCTTAACTGGCAGATTATCGAGGCTGCAACAGATGATTCGAGCAAATACTCGAGCGATCATTATGATACTTTTTACGATTCGGTCACGGCCTATCACACGAACATCAATGATATTTTTAATAAAAGATTGGAGCTGCTTGTAAGCGGAGAAGGAGAAAGAGAGGTGCCTACTGCTTGTTCGGAAGATAATGTCACAACTTACTGCGTTGCCGAGGCTGTCACCAAGGAGTATATCGAGTTCACGAAAGGAGTAGACACATTTTCTTATGTTATTGATGTTGAAGACGGGAAAAAATATTTGATCGACGATTTGACACAAATAATGTCTGACCGAGCGACTATTATCGACCTTGAGAAAGAGGCGGCTTATAAAGCGATGGACATGACTCTCGCAATCTATAATGAGTTCCAAATAATGTATCCGATTCATTTGGAGTACGAGGCCACTATCGAGGCTCTCGAATCTTATAATAAACAGCTTTCAAAATGGCGTGATGCACTCTCGGAGTGGCCGACAGATTTCATCGATGTTTCAACAAATAAATGTAGCTAATGGAGAAAAGTTTCGATCAAAAATGGGGCTCAAAGATACTGATAGGCGTATGTCTGTTGGTAGCTGCAGCAACATATTTGCAGTCGGCTTCCGCCAAAGACGAACCGAGCCTTATGGAAATTTTTACGGAAGAGATCTCGGAATCCGTTTATAAAGAGTCCGGCCTTAGCCAAGCCCCAACCTGGAAAACCGTTTTTAAAAAAGGGAAAAAGAACGGCCGACACATGTACCTGATGGTTTACCAGAACTCAAAAAAAGGTCCGATTGATGCGGCTATCGCCACAACTGCGGAGCGTTTTGATTATAAAGAAGATGATATGAGAGATATTTTGAGTGGAGATATTTATCTCATTACCGATTACGCTTCGATGAATATCGAGGATGCTTCTTTTGAATTTCTGAAAATAAAAAATTATTACAACAATGAACTTACTGTCGAGGAAATGAGAAGCGAGTTTGAGAGCACTTCTTTGGCTCAGGAGATTTTTGTCAACGGGGACACTTCCGATTCGGGGTTTGATTTGATTGTTGATCTGCAAACTATCGAATATATTCTTTTTCACACTTCAAATACTGTGGGGTATGGCGGAGGCGGCGGTCTGGGCTTCGGAGGCGGTGATGATGACGGCGGCATACCCGCGCTTGAAGATCCCAATCAAAATGAATCCGGCGGAAGCGGTACTGGCGGAATCTACACACCCGATATCGTATTCTTGGGGGATCCGGATCAAGATGGAGATATTGATAATAAGGATGTTTGTTTTGAAGACAGTAAGCTGAGTAACGCCTTCTCCGATTTTCTTGCTGAAAACGAGGATGGAAATGAGAACGATGAGGAGAAAGATGGTGAAGGCGGCAACGGAGGAGGCGACGGAGACCTTTCCGGCGATGACAATATCGATTTCGAACTTGACGCCCCCCAGCCCGGCGATTGGGGCCGCCCTGATCCGTGTAATGAATTCTTCTGTTTGGAGATAAACTTTGTTGAGGCGGATGATGAACCGGAATATTACGAAACCGATAACTGTATCGACTGTCATTTCACTTTTATAGTTGAACTTCTTAAAGAAACCACCTCTCACGACCTCGGAGGAGGCAAAGTAACCGGAAATATGATGGAGGATGCCACTTGTAAAGATGACGGCCTTAAAGTCAATCCGAGCATCCAAGTGTTCCCTATCGCCAGCCCTGTCCCCACCCCTCCGAATGACGAGATTATATCTGTTATTTCCGAGAAAAGCATTGAGTTTATTCAACAGATTTATGCCGAGTACGAGACCAAAGAAACCTTGGAAGATGATCCCGAGGAGCTTGCCGAGCAAGCGGAAGAGGCCGAGATGAGCGTTGCTGATGAAAACGCCATGATTGTCGCCAACATACAAGGTGATAACCTATCTCTGGTCGAGGCTACAGACCTTACTATCAGTTTGACCGAGGAAGCTTTTAGGGCACGGGAAGAAGCTATCACCGAATTTTCTTTTGAAAATCAACTCAATGATATAACTTCAATGTATCAGGCTCTTTCTTACGAAATGGATCAGATGAATGTATATTTCTCTTCCATATACGACATGATTTTGGCTCTTTACGATGGCGATGATGCTCCCCTGCCTGAGATCCAGTCCAAAGAATATAAAGACAATTAGATGCTGAAAAAACTTACAATTTGGATTTTGATTCTAACTATTCTTGCAGGGATTGGAGGGTCTATCGTTTTGGCCCAAAATGACGCTCAGGATGATTTCGAGGAGATGGGGGAAGAGATCGGAGAGGAATTTATGGAAGATATGGAAGGCCTTATTCCGATCGATATCGCTTGCGCCAAGCAGTATCCCGTTTACCTTGCTTCTCTAATTGATTTAAATAATTTCTCGACTTATTGGGTTGATATTTTCGTGAAAAACTTCTGCCATTTGCAGGCTATTTTTGAAATTGATGATAAAATCGATGAGATTCAGCAAGATATACGCGAGGCTTATTACGCGTGTGAATCCGATAAGGCTTCCGAATACTGGGATGAGTATGTAAAGACAACCATGGAGCTGTTTTTTGTTCGAAATTTGATACCTTTTGATACAAGACCTCTTCTTTCCAAAGATACGGAACGAGTTATGGGATCCGTTTATAAAAACATTGACGGCCAGCTTTATAATGACATGTGGGAGGAGTTTGTTGAGAAAAAGGCTTGGGTGAATTCCGAGGAATTTATAGAGCTCTTTGAGCAGTTCAAGGATGAATACGAGGATAATTTGGAAGGTTTTGTATTCTGTGTTGAAGACAGTTGGGGCGCGATTATCGAGAAATGGGAGGATTTGACGAAAACTTTTGCGCAATTGAAGCTTTCCGATGAGGAAAAAGAGTTCGACCTGGGCGAAGCCAAACCGCCGGACGTAAAGTTCAGCGCCAAGTCATCTGCAGCCGAGCAATTACAAAAAAATATTGATGCGACCAAGAAAGAGCTTGCCGAGTTCAAGCCCTCCATATATGTCAGTGACTCTTATACGGGAGGAAGTTCCGTCGCTTATTTCGATGAATATGCGGATGAGATCAGAAACTATGCAATTGCCGTTACCGAAGGTGATCTTTTGGACAAATACAGGCTTCTGTACGGAGCCGGATCGGAAGTTTCTTACGGATTCACCGAAAAACTTAAGGATTTTCAGACTATCTTAAACGCTACATCGAAACCTGTGATTGTTGAGGCGAAGAAGCAGAGTCGGAAGGTTTCTAAGAAGCAATGCGGAGATTAGGTAAATTTATTATTTCGCTCTCGGTTGATGTTTCTCTTTTTTGCTTCGCAAAAAAATAGAAGCCCCAAATGTTCGCTCAACAATAAATTCACCTTCTACCGTTTAAATGTCTGTTTTACTTGGTATACGGAAAATCTCGAAATAAATCCAGAAGCTATAATTGCTTTGGTGCTCTTCGAGCAGGCTAGTTTTTGTGCTGGCCTTTGGCCGCACTGCTTCGCAAAAAAAACAGAAGCCCCATTTGTCACGTTTTTCCCCGGGGATTTTCGTGATTTATGGCTATTTTGTGGTGTGGCAAGAGCCGGCTCTTTCTAGAAAACAAAAGCTTGGCAAGACAACTCTTGACGCATTTAATGTTACTGTGTTGATTGGTCCCGGGACCAATCACAAATTTTCCTCTGCATATGTCAAATGCAAAAATCCCCTGAGAATTTCTCTGAGGATGATTGCCGGTAAGATGCGTAGATTATTACCTCCTAACTACAAAAGACAGGATGGTGCCTTTGTAATTTCCTTTCAAAACTGCTCCTTTGATAGATCCGTGTTTGCGAGTTTCTTCTTGGAGCGACATTGGGATTTCGTGTCTGCAGTATGGACAGAGTTCCTTTTTACTGGAGATTGATTTTCCGCATTTCAGGCAGTTGAGAAGCATGGTTTGGTTTTTGTTTTAAACGTAGTATTTGTCGAGGAATTTATCGAGGTCTGTTTCTTTTATTCTGTAAATTCGCCCGAGTTTGATTGCTTTTAGTTTTTTTTGTTTGATGAATTTTAGGACAGTAAGGTGGTGTACCTGCAAGATCTTGGCCACTTGCTCTGGTGTCATTAGACGGCTTCCCATCTGGTGCGTTTAATTTTATTTAATTCTCTTATATTTTACTATGTTTCAGCGAGTTTTACAAGTTTTTGTTTTTGTTTTTGTTTGCGTGTTAGATTTTAGCATGTTTTATACTAATTGGAAGTGTTTTGTTGTTTTTGGATTGCGTTTGTGGGTTTTTGTTTTGTTTTATTAAAAAGCATTAAACTTGAGTTAATTCTATTAAATCTAGTTAAAGCGTCTAGCCTGTTGGGAAACAATCAATTTGCTTTGAGTTTTTTCCCTGGTATGATGCTTCCCTATGGAAAATCCACGACAACCCGACAAAAAGCAGGAAATCGCACAAGCTCTCTATGATTATGTGATCGCTCTCTTTGGCACGTTAGAGCTGGAAGTTTCTGAAGATCACTCTTATTACAGCCAAGCCTTTTTTTCTAAATTGTTAGGACAAAATGTTTTATTTGAACTTTATCCACAGAAAAAACGTTTAACGGTTGGGGTTATGGGAGAATATCTTTATATCCCCATGGAACCTAATACTCCTGCTTATAATGAAGTATTGAGTTATTACAAACAGCAACATGCTGAATTTAGAGGAGGCCAACCTCTTACCGTTAATTCCATAGCCCTGGAATTAGATCCTGAAGGATTAATTGTAGAGGGCGGTAATTCTGGCTTAACCTGTAGCTTTTATGGGCGTTTTACATTTGAAAAACATCAAGGTAAAAGAGGGTTTTTATTAAGTCACTTCAAGCTTGGAGAGATAACCGATGAAACGGCAGACTTAATTGAAAATTTATTACTGGCTAAGATTGCAGAAATTATTATAGATGTAGCTAATAATCCTAATATTCTTGATACTAGTCTTGTATTACTTGCTTCTTCTTTCAAAGAATCTACTGCTAATTTAGTTATGTCACTTGATACCCCTAATGCTCCGACAGAACCTGATCCAGATATCTTGCGCGCCCTCGAAGAAGACGACCCTACTCTTTTGGAGTCTTGAGTCTATGATCTTGAGTCTATGATCTTGAGTCTATGATCTTGAGTCTATGATCTTGAGTCTATGATCTTGAGTCTATGATCTTGAGTCTATGATCTTGAGTCTA
>Ga0180007_10000910_pt1 | contig 43736 bp, 34 predicted proteins | sample MM_PC_MetaG_FD_121122 | JGI IMG/M metagenome (GOLD analysis project Ga0180007, IMG submission 121122) | Groundwater microbial communities from the Aspo Hard Rock Laboratory (HRL) deep subsurface site, Sweden - MM_PC_MetaG | ecosystem: Environmental > Aquatic > Deep subsurface > Groundwater... | reverse complement strand
GGAGTAGCCCTATCCGCGGCGCTCCTTTTCCAGCCCAGCCTCGTCGGCAGGGCGGTCATGCTCGCGTGCGCGGCCGCGGCGGCGTGGCTCTCGGGCCGCAGGCTATCCCCGCTCACTACCGTCCTCGTCATGGCGGGTATCGTGGCGGCTAACCTCGTCGTGCCCATAGGCCGCAAGCTAGGCTCCATAGGGCCATTCGCGATTACCGAGATCGCGCTCGCCGACGGACTCCGCAAGGCCGTCACCTTCGAGGCGCTTATGTTCATCTCCAAGGCCTGCCTCGGCCCCGGCCTACGGCTTCCGGGCCGGTTCGGCGCGTTCTTCGCCGAGGCGCTACGCGGCTACGATAGGATACTCGAGCGAAAGGCCTCAATCAGGCTCGACGGGTTCTTGAAATCGATCGACGAGATCCTCGTTTCGGTCTATTATGGAACGGAAACCGGCGAGGACAGCGCCGGGGACAGGTATAGCACTAGCAAGTCGGCGATAAGGCGAGGGGACATCGCGCTCGCGCTCGCCGTAGCGGCCGCTTACTTACCTCTATTCATCGGCTAGGCGCGCTTCGCTCAAGGTCGCGCGGCCGTGATACAGCTTCACGAAGGACGCGACTATGACCGTATCATTACGCAACAAACTCCTTATATTATCGAGCGCGCCGCTCGTGCTCGCCGTCGCGATGGGCGCCATGGTCCTGTTTCAGTCGGGCAAGGAGCGGACGAAGTCGAGCGAAGCGGCGTATAAGCTCGCGGCGATGAAATCGGCGAGCGCGTTGATATCGGCTCTACAGAAGGAGCGCGGCATCGCGTACCTGTACCTGGCTGGCGCGGCGGCGGCCGACGGCATCATGTCGACGAGATACGCGGTAGACGAGGCGATGCAAGCCGCGACTGAATCGTTCTCCGCGAAGGCCGTGCCTACGGAAGTCCTGCCGGGCATCTCCAGCGCCGTGGCCGAGCTCGCGCAGCTGAGGCGGCAGGTCGACGACCGCTCGATCATGGCCCGTTCCGTGTACGTGAGCTATAGCGCCGTGGACGACACGATCCTCGAGCATATAGGCTCGCTCGCCAGGACCGAGTCGGCGGAGGCCTCGAGGCGCCTCGAGGCCCTCGTGCTCTTCGAGCACGCCAAGGAGAACGCGAGCCGCGTCCAATGCCTCGCGAGCTCCATCTACACGCTCGACCTGCCTATCTTCCAGCTACAGGCCATCCAGGAGCTGCTCGAGGCCAACGCCAGGCTTACCGTCAACGTCAGGAACGGCGCCGCGAACACCGGGCCCGAGGCCGCTATCGCCTTATCGGAGCTAGAGATAAGCTCCGAGTGGTATAACATGCAAGACGCCGTCGTCGAGATCATCGGCATGGCTAACATCGGCGGCTACGGCCGCGACGGTATGGAATTCTATAAGGATAGCGAACCGATAATAGAGAAGATCCAGGCCGTCATCGACCTCGTGACCGGCGAGACAGAGGTCTGGTTCGCGTCGAAGTCATCGACGCTCGCCAGGGAGATCATCCTCATAGGCGCCGGGCTCGGAGTCGCGGTGCTGTTCGTATTCATCATATCGGTATTCATGCTATCGAGCGTCACGGCCAGGATGAAGGAAGTCTCCACGGGAATGATGAACGTCTCCTCCGGCGACGCTGACCTGACCCGCACCATAAAGGCGGGGGCCAGGGACGAACTGGGTATGCTAGCCGAGTACTTCAACGGCTTCGTCGCCAAGCTCGGTGGCATCATAGCCACGGTCAAGACGGAAGTCAGGTCGCTAGGCGACGGCATGCTACGCCTCTCCTCCAATACCGAGGAGACCGCCGGGGCCGTTAGGCAGATAAGCGCCAATATCGAGAGCCTGAAGCTTCAGACCATCAACCAGAGCGCCTCCGTGACCGAATCGAGCGCCACCGTGGAGCAGATAGCCAAGAACATCGTGCATTTGTACAAGCTCATAGAGCGGCAATCGGAGGGAGTCTCGTCCTCCTCCAGCTCCATAGAGGAGATGGTAGCGAGCATCCAGTCGGTCACGGCCAATATAGAGCGGATGGCGTCGTACTACGAGAAACTGCTAGGCAAGTCCGATTCGGGCCGCGGCGCGATAGAGACCGTCGTGAGGCAGGTGCGCGAGATAGACGCCCAGTCGGAGAACCTGCAGGAAGCGAACTCGCTCATCGCCGGCATCGCCGCCCAGACCAACCTGCTCGCCATGAACGCGGCCATAGAGGCCGCCCACGCGGGAGAGGCCGGGATGGGCTTCGCTGTCGTGGCCGACGAGATCCGCAAGCTGGCCGAGAACGCCGCGACCCAGTCCAAGACCATCGGCCAGAACATCAAGGGCATCAGGGGGCTCATAGAGGCCGTCGTCTCGAGCTCCGGGGTCAGCGCCACCACGTTCGACGATATCCTGGAGCAGATACGGATCCTCTCCCGCCTCGAGGAGGAGATCAAGTACTCCATGCAGGAGCAGAGCACGGGCTCCGTCCAGATCCTGGAATCCCTCGCCAACATCAACGAGGTGACCGCCGACGTCAGGCAGTCAGCGCAGGAGATGCAGGACGGCTCCAACGCCGTCCTCCTCGAGATGCGGCAGCTCCTGCAGCTCGCGAGCGAGCTGGAGAACGGCATGGTAGAGATGGCCGCCGGCGCCGAGGAGATCCGCAGGGCGGCGCAGGACACGAACGAGCTGACTTCCGCGGCATCGCGTAGCGTGCAGGCCGTATCGGGCGAGATTGAGCAGTTCAAGACCTGATGCGGAGGCTAGCGTTGACTCTCTCGGCCTCGCGGATCTGGCGGCCCTCGCCCGCCGCCGCGATTATGCTGGCGGCGCTGCTCGGCTGGGCGCCGTTCGCCCTTCGGGCCGACCCGACTCCTTCGGGAGCCGAATCGGGCCGTTTCCAGGTATCCCTTATAACGATACTGCCGGGCCCAAGCCTCTACTCCGCCTTCGGGCACACCGGGCTCCGGGTCGTCGACGCCGCGAGCGACCGCGACCTGTTCTATAACTACGGCCTCTCAGCCCGGGACTTCGACCTGGGCTTCGCCCTCGGCATGTTCGCCGGCCGCATGGAATTCATGGTAGGCGCGGGCCGGACGGCCGATGTGCTCGGCTTCTACAGCGGCGTCGAGAACCGGACGATATTCGAGCAGGTGCTCGACCTGGACGAAGCCCAGGGATCAAGCCTCGTAGAGACGCTCAGGCGCGATATACGACCTGAGAACAGGATCTACAACTACCGCTACTTCAGCGATAATTGCACGACGCGCGTCGCTGCGATGCTGCAGGCGCTAGCCAACGAGGACGGCGGCGGCGGCGGCGGCGGCGTCGACGGGAAACCCGAAACGCCGTCGGGGACGGCCGTTCCGAGGATGACGGTCCGCGCCTCGATCAAGGGCGTCCTGGGCGAGCGGGACTGGCTGGTATTCGTCGTCGATATGCTCATGGGCCCGAACGTCGACCGGAAGCCGACGGCCGGCGACGCGATATTCCTGCCCGAGCAGCTCATGGACTGGGCCGAGGCCGCGACGGTCGAAGGCCGTAGCCTCGTGCGGGCGACGAGGACCGTCTACGAGGCCGAGCCCTCGTCCGCGGCTTTCTCAGTGCCTCCGGCGATCGCGGCGGCGATCCTGCTCGGCCTGTCCGTCGTCGTGGCCCTGCTCCGTAGGCGCCGCCTAGCCGCGGCCTTCGACTCGCTGTTATTCGGCTTCGCCCTTATCGTAGGCCTAGGCGTCGCGCTCTTCTGGCTCCTCGCGGGCTACGAGGAGGCCGCATGGAACGTGAACCTGCTATGGGCTAACGCCGCGCCCGCCATAGCGCTGGCCGCGGGCGCCAAGGCGTCGCGGCGCGGCGCGGCGGCCTGGCTATTCAGGGCCGCCGCCGTCGCGGCCGGCCTCGTCGCGGCGCTAGGCGGCCTCGGCGTCCAATCCGTCGGTCCCGAGGCGCGCCTCCTCGCCTGCGCGATCATGGTCCGCTGCGCCGACCGCGGCTTCCGCCGCGGGGCGCCGCGGGGCGCCGCCAGCGCTACCTAACGACGAAGTTGACGAGCTTCCCGGGCACGACGATCGTCTTTACAATCTCCTTGCCCGCGAGGTGATCCGCGACCTTGGGAAGCGACCTGGCCGCCGCCTCGAGCGAGTCCTTAGCCGTTCCCTTGGCGGCCTTGAAGTCGCCCCTCAGCTTGCCGTTGACCTGCACGACTATCGTGTCCTCGTCGTCCTCGCAGAGGGCCGGGTCGTAGACGGGCCATGGGGCCTTGGACACGCTCTCCTTCCCGCCCATCCGCTCCCATAGCTCCTCGGCCAGGTGGGGCGCGTACGGAGATACGAGGCGCAGGAGCGCCGACCAGAGCGGCCTGGGCAGGCTCTCGAGCCTGGCGGCCTCCGTGGACAGCACCATCATCGACGATATGGCGGTATTGAGGTTGAGCGACGAGGTGTCCGCGTCTACCTTCTTGATGGTCCGGTGCAGGAGCTTAAGGAGCTCGCCCGAGGGCTGCTCGTCGACCAGCGGCTTGTCTCCCATGGCGTAGAGGCGCTCGAGGAATCGGCTGACGCCCACGAGCCCCGCCGTCATCCACGGCTTCGAGACCTCGAGCGGCCCCATGAACATCTCGTAGAGCCGGAGGGCGTCCGCGCCGAACTCCTTGACAATATCGTCGGGGTTCACGACGTTGCCGCGGCTCTTGGACATCTTCTGGTTGTCCTCGCCCAGTATCATTCCCTGGTTGACGAGGCGCTGGAACGGCTCCTTCGTGTTGACGAGCCCCAGGTCGAAGAGGACCTTGTGCCAGAACCTGGCATAGAGGAGGTGGAGCACGGCGTGCTCTACTCCGCCGACGTACAGGTCAACGGGCATCCAGTAGTCGACCTTGTCCTTGCCTACGAAGGCGCCCTCGTTATCCGGGTCGAGGTAACGGAGGTAATACCAGCACGAGCCGGCCCACTGCGGCATGGTGTTGGTCTCGCGCTTGGCGGCCCCGCCGCAGGTCGGGCAGGTCGTCCTCACCCACTCGTCGATCTTGGCGAGGGGGCTCTCCCCGGTGCCCGAGGGCTCGTAGCTCGTTACCTCGGGCAGGGTCAGGGGCAGGTCCGATTCCGGCACGGCGACGACGCCGCACTTCGGGCAGTGCACCACGGGGATGGGCTCCCCCCAGTAGCGCTGCCTGCTGAACAGCCAATCGCGGAGCTTGTAGTTTATCGCGAGCTTCCCGAGGCCCTTCTCCTCCAGCCAGGCTATCATGGCCTTCTTGGCGGCCTCGGTGCCCAGGCCGTCCAGGAAGCCGGAATTTACCGCCACGCCGTCGGCCGCCGTGCACTCTGAAGGCTCGCCGTCACGGGGCGCGGCCTCGCCGCCGGGGCCCGGCTTCGCTACCACCTCGACAATGGGAAGCCCGAAGGCCTTGGCGAAGTCCCAGTCGCGCTCGTCGTGCGCCGGCACCGCCATGATGGCGCCCGTGCCGTAGGAAGCCAGGACGTAATCGGATATCCAGATGGGTATCCTATGGCCGTTGACGGGGTTCACGGCGTACGCGCCGGTAAAGACGCCCGTCTTCTCCTTGGCCAGGTCGGTGCGCTCGAGGTCGCTCTTCTTGGCGGCGCCGTCGACGTAGGAGCCTACCTCGGCCCTCTGGGCGTCGCTCGTTATCTTACCGACGAGGGAGTGCTCGGGCGCGAGAACCATGTAGGTGGCTCCGAACAGCGTGTCGGGCCTGGTCGTGAACACCTCGAGCGAATCCCCCGTCCCGTCTACCGTGAACGCGACGCTCGCGCCCTCGGAGCGGCCTATCCAGTTCCTCTGCATCGCCTTGACGGGCTCGGGCCAGTCCAGGCCGTCCAGGTCCTCGAGGAGCCTATCGGCGTACTCGGTTATCTTGAGTATCCATTGCCTGATGCGCTTCCGCGTCACCTTGGTGCCGCAGCGGTCGCATTCCCCGTCCTTGACCTCCTCGTTGGCGAGGCCGGTCTTACACGAGGGGCACCAGTTGATGGGGGCGTCGGACTCATACGCCAGCCCCTTGTTGAAGAGCTGGATGAAAATCCACTGCGTCCACTTATAGTAGTCGGCGTCGCAGGTCGAGACCTCCCTATCCCAGTCGTAGGAGAAGCCGAGGCTCTGTATCTGCTCTCGGAAGCGGTCTATATTGGCGCGCGTCGTTACGGCGGGGTGCGTGCCCGTCTGGATGGCGTAGTTCTCCGCGGGAAGGCCGAACGAGTCGAAGCCCATGGGGTGCAGCACGTTGTAGCCGTTCATCCGCAGGTAACGGCAGTATATGTCGGTGGCGGTATAGCCCTCCGGATGCCCGACGTGGAGGCCGGCCCCCGAGGGGTACGGGAACATGTCGAGCACGTAGCGCCGCTTATCCTTGGGGAAGGACGGGTCCTCGACCGCACGGAAGGTCTTGCTCTCTTCCCAATACTTCTGCCACTTAGGTTCGATGTCGACGAACGGGTACTTTGCCATTGATGTCGCTCCGTTGCTTGATGCGACGAAGGGCGCCTAGGCGCCCTTCGTCTGTACGAGTGCTGGAATACTACTCTATTAAGGAATTACGCGGCAAGACGCGGCTACGGCCGCGTCTCGCCGCCTCATAGCGTCGGCTCTATCGATACGGGCTCGTCCGCCGGGCTCTCCGGCGCGTCGTTATTGGTGGGACGCACGTAATTGACGACGAACTTCTCCCAGAAGCCTTCGTCGCCCGCGGCCATCCGCGGGACCGATACCAGTATCATGTCGTCGCCGAAAGGCACCTTGAACCTGGCCTCGAGCCTCCGCGCGCCTTCCTGAGTCTCGATGCGTATTCGATGCGACTGGCCGCGCACCATCAGCAGCTCCCGGTCGCGCGCGTAGAGCTCCAGCGGCTCGTGGTTATCGACGTAGACCGTCACGCGCCTGAACGCGACGGTCGATCCGTCCTCCGATGACTTATTGTCGATCAGGACGGTATGGGTCCTTCCGTTTACGAAGACAATAACCCCGAGCGCGACATAGAATACCAGCAGCGCGGCCCTGACGATCATGCGTCGCGGGCGGACGGCCGCCGCCCTATCGGTCGACCGGCTCATGCCGCGCCTCCTTTGGCCGCCGGGTCGACGGTGTTCCGCCTGAGGCCGGCGCGGTCTATCTCGACGCCGCGGCGCTTGCGCCACGCGTGGAGCACGAGCGCCAGCGCTATCGCGCCGTAGCTGAACGCGTCGCGGAAGTACTCGCCTATCTGGGCCGACCCGAACAGCTGGGCGCCCGCGCGCGGCATGACGATGTACATGAGGTGGAGCAGCACTACGCCGACGAAGACGTTTGGAATCGTCGCCTTCGTGACCGAGGCCCCTCCTACGAGGATGGCGGCGACCGCGAAGAAGCCAGTCTGCCGGTGGGCGTTATACGTCGCCATGTTGCCCATGTTCTGGAGGAATATCACCTGGCCTATCATCGCGAGCACCGTCGACATGACTATGGCGATGATGCGCGTCTTCTCCACCGGTATGCCCGAGGCGTTCGAGACGAGCTGATCCTGGCCTATCGCGCGCATGTCCTGGCCCAGCTTCGTCTTGCGGAACCACACGATGAAGACGCATAGCATGCCCACTATGATGAAGGTGCCTATCGGGAAGTTAAGGCCGAACAGCCTGACCATCATGACGTTATCGAGGCTCTGCCTGACCGAATCCAGGTTTAGCGTGTTCCTTATGCCGTAGCCGCGCGACAGCGTTATGGCCAGCGAGCGCATCGGGATCAGGGAGCCCATCAGGTACAGGACCACGAACTGGTAGACGCCGTCCATGAAGAAGCCGAGGATATAGCCGGTCGCCATCTCGCGGCCCTTGGCCCGGTTGAGGACGGCTCCGGCGGCCCAGCCCAGCATGACGGCGATGGGGAACCCGACGATGACGGCGAAGCCCAGCCCCCAGACGCCGGATATGTTCCAGTCTACCGCGAAGATGAGCCCTATCTCGCCGGCCATCGCGCCGAGCACCATGCCGAAGTTCAGTCCCATGCCGGCCATGATGGGGAGGAGGAGGCTGAACACCAGGAACGAGTTGCGGCCTATGCGCGTGATGATGTCCTGGAGTATGTAGTTCGCGGACAGTCCCGATACCGGCGTCGCGATCGCGGTGAGCACCAGGAAGATCACGACGACTACGTTGTCGGCTATGAACCTCCTGAAATCGAATTTCTTCTTCATTTAGTCACCTTCGTCTTCCGCGTCAGCGCGTAGAGGATCATGCCGTTGGACAGCACTATCCTTATCACCTCCGACATGTCGGTCTGCAGGACGCTATTGATGACGCTGGGCGTCATTGTCAGGATGCCCTGGAACAGCAGCGTGCCTATGATCACGTTGACCATCGACGCCTTATTGACGCTCGCGCCGCCGATCAGCAGGGCCGCGACCGCGGGGAAGGCCATGAAGAGCGGGGCCTGGTACATCTGGATGAACCCGAAGCTCTGCTGGTACACGAGGATGCCGACGGCGCCGAGCATCGTCGACAGCATCACGCTGATGGTCCGCATCCTATCGGAGGAGACGCCGCCCGCCCGCGCGAAGTCGGGGTTGGAGCCGACCGCGGTCATAGCCGTGCCCGTCTTGGTGCGGAAGAAGAGGTATACGAGGAAGGCGCAGAGCATCGTGAAGAGTATCATGCCGGTAGGGAAGACGAAATTCTCGCCTATCCTGACGGCCAGGAAGTTATTGAGTATGCGCCCCCAGAAGCCGTCCAGGGTTATGGTCGTCCGCAGGCCCTTGCCGGTATAGCCCCAGACCATCGCCGGGCTGGAATACGGCAGGAGCAGCCACAGGATGGAGAAGAAGGTGACGATGGAGAACCCGACGTACATCGCGATCGTCATCTCCTCGCCCTTGACCTTGTTGAGGAGCTGTCCGTAGAGCCAGCCGAATATTGCCGCTATCGGAAGGGATATGGCCACGGCGCCGAGGAAGCCGAGCCAGCCGGTAAGGCCTATCTGCATGGCTATGGTCGCGCCCAGGAGGCCCGCGACGATGCCGACCGGCAAGCCGAAGTTGAGGCCGCAGCCGGCCTGGACCATTGGGACCAGCGCGAGCACGAGTATCGCGTTCTGCCCGAAACGGTTGAAGGTATCCGACAGGGACCTGCTGATGCTGACGCCGACGAAGGGCGCGACGATGAACAGGGCGACGAGGAAGAAGAATATGATGATGCGCGGCCAGCCGAAATCGGCCGCGAATTCCTTAATTTTAAGCACCCGCGGCCTCCTTGGTTACTTCGCCGGCCATGAGCAGCCCGAAATCGGCTATGTCGGCGTCGGGCGGCAGGATGCCCGCGATGCGCCCCTCGTCGACGATCGCGACGCGGTCGCATATAGACCTGAGCTCCTCGAGCTCGCTCGATACCATCACGATCGTCGTCCCGTAGTCGCGGTTATAGTGCCGCAGCGACTGGAGCACGAGCTCCTTGGCGCCGACGTCGATGCCCCGCGTGGGCTCGCTGACGAACAGCAGGTTCGGCTTGAGAGCGAAGGCCTTGGCCAGGCATATCTTCTGCTGGTTGCCGCCGGACAGCTCCTTGGCGAACTGCTTGGGGCTGGTGCACTTGATCGATAGCTGCTCTATGTACTCCTCCGCGAGCCTACGCAGCCCCGCCTCGTCGCGCAGCTTGATGAGGCCTCCCAGGTAGGGCTTGAGGTACTTGCCGTGGATCTGCATGGCGGTGAAGCCGATGTTCCATTCCAGGCTCTCGTCGAGGAGGAGGCCGACGCCCCGCCGGTCCTCCGACACGAACGACATGCCTAGCCTCAGCGCGCCGCGGGGGTCGTTGAGCGGCACCGGCTCGCCGTGGAGCCTGACGGATCCGCCGCCGGCGTAGAGGCCCATGATGCCGTTCGGGATGCCCAGCTTGCCTTGCCCGGCTAGGCCTCCGATGCCGAAGATCTCGCCCTCGCGCACGGTGAAGGACACGTCGCGGACGGCCTCGCCGGGCATGTCGACCCATAGCCGCTCGACCGTCAGGGCGTCGCCCTTGAACGTGCGCGCGGCCAGGTCGGGCCGCTTCGTCTCCACGGAGCGGCCGACCATCCAGGCGGCGATGTCGCGGACCGTGGTGCCCGGGGCGGGCGTATCCTTGACGACGCGGCCGTCGCGAAGCACGACGATGGTATCCGCGACCGACGCGACCTCGTGCAGGCGATGGGATATGAAAATGATCGAGATGCCCTGGGCGGCCAGGCGGCGGAGCGCCTCCAGGAGTATCTCCGCCTCGGTCTCGGTGAGCACCGCGGTCGGCTCGTCCAGCACGAGGAGCCTCACGTTCTCGCGGTTTATCTCGCGGGCTATCTCGGTGAACTGCTTATGGCCTACGGGCATCTCGGAGACGAGCGTCTCGGGATCGAGCTTCACGCCGAGCCGGTCGATGGCCTTGGACGCGCTTTCGCGCATCGAGGCCCGGTCCAGGACGCTCATCCTGTCGCCGAAGACCTCGCACGCGAGATTAGGCTTCATCGGCTCGCGGTTGAGCACGATATTCTCCGTCGTCGTGAAGCCCGGTATAAGGGAGAATTCCTGATGGACCATACCGATTCCGGCGTCCAGGGCGTCGAACGGGCTCTTGAACTTAACCGGTTTCCCGTTCAGCTCTATGGAGCCGCCGTAGCCTCCGGTATCGGAGATGACCGGCATGCCGAAGAGGATGCGCATGAGCGTCGTCTTCCCGGCTCCGTTCTCGCCGACCAGGCCGACGATCTTCCCGGCTCCGACCTCGAAGGTCACGTCCTCGAGAACGGTATTTCCGTAGAAGTCCTTGGATATGCCCTTCAGCGATAGTAAGGGCGGTTCGTTGGGCATGGTACCTACCTTTTTTCCGAAAAGTCCCGGCGTACGCCTGGGATACTGCGGCGTTGGCCTCGCCTGATGTGGTGGAGGGCCTCCACACGGTTGAGTATGATAAACGAGGCGACCATACTTGTCAAAACAAAAGGGCCGCCCTCGCGGGCGGCCCTCGAGATCGACGCGGGCGTCGGTCTTATTTCTGGAACTTGATGGAGAAGTACTTCTCGGGCACGACCTGCTGGGTCGTCGGCAGGTAGCCCTTGCCGAGGACGTAGGTGTCCATGTAGACGAGCAGGTGATTCTTGGCCTTGACGCCGGTGTTGGCGTCTATGTAGTAGCCGCCGTTCCACTTGGCGCCGGGGGTGTACACGGCGAAGGCCGTGAACAGGCCGTCGAGGCTGTCCTTGGTGGTCTTGCCCTCGATGACGTTCTTGGCGAACTCGCCGAGGCCGGCGGTGACGGTGAAGCCGTAGCTGTAGGCCCAGGTTCCGAAGCGGCCGGCTCCGCCCTTGTCCACGACGGCCTGCTCGACCTTCTTGAGGATGGCGGGGAAGTTTCCGGCTTCAGCGGTCAGGTCCACGCCGAGCGCGCCTGGATAACCCATGAGGGGCGACGGGAGGTCGGCTTCGACGAAGATCCCGCCGTACTGGAGCAGCTGCTTGAGGAGGGGCTCGGTATGGGCGTCGTTCGTGCAGAAGAACGCGGTCTCCTTGCCGTACTTCTGTATCCACGCGGGGACCTTCTCCAGGATGAACTGCTGGGCGCCGGCGACGCCGACGTCGGAGGTCGGGTCGGGGGCGGTCTCGAACGCGAACTTCATGCCGAGGTCGATGCAGGCCTGCTCCATGATCTGCCTGCGCAGGCCGAGGGTCTCGTAGGACATGTGGCGCGGGAAGGATATGTGGACGAAGGTCTTGGCGCCGAGCTGCTTGGCGGCCCAGATGATGGTATAGCCGCGGCTGATGAAGTCGCTGTTGAGGGCGAGGTCGGCCGCCGCCTCGATGACGAGCGGGTCCTCGTGGGGCTCTCCCGCGAAGAGGAGGATGTCGGCGCGCTTCTCGCGAACGCGCTTGAAGCCCTCGGCGGCGCCGGGTATGGCCTGGTTCATCACGATGGCCTTCATGAGGGGATCGTCGGCCAGCGCGACGATCTGGGAGATGGTGGTCTCCTGCTGGTCCATGAAGTTATCGGGATAGGTGATGTGCTGGATCATACCGCCATCGGCGACCTTGCCGTAGCGCTTGATCAGCTCCTCGGCTCCGCGAAGGTCGTCCTCGGACTGGGACACGGTACCGGTTACGACGCCGATGTGGAAGGCAGCCTTGGCGGCCTCGGGGGCGGCGGCGGGCTTCTCCGCCTTCTGGCATCCGGCGAGCAGGACGACGGCCGATAGCAGGCCGACCGCGATTACGCGAGACAGTTTCATGAATCCTCCTTATGCCGGGGCTACCCCCGGCAATGCGTCTATTGTAAACCATTGAGGAGCCCCGTCAAGACCCGGTATACTAGGAGCCATGCTATACCGACGGTTTCCCAAGATATCTTCGCTAGAAATCTCCGCGCTCGGGCTCGGATGCATGCGTCTCCCGACGATCGGCGGAGACGCGTCGACGATCGACGAGGCGGCCGCGACGGCCATGCTGGCCGACGCGGTCTCCGCCGGGGTCAACTACGTCGATACGGCCTGGCCCTATCACGGGCAGAAGAGCGAGCCGTGGCTAGGCAGGGCCGTCGAGGATCTCGGCGTCCGGGACCGCGTGCACCTAGCCACCAAGGCCCCGTCGTGGCTCGTGCGCGAGGCGGGCGACTGGGAGACGTTCCTCTCGGAGCAGCTCTCGAGGCTCAGGACCGACCGCGTCGACTTCTATCTCGTGCACGCGCTCAACCGCGCGCGCTGGAAGAACGCGCTCCAGACCGGGGGCCTCGAATTCCTCGCCAAGGCCAAGGCCGACGGGAGGATAGGCCACGTCGGCTTCTCGTTCCACGACGCCTTCGACTCGTTCAAGGAGATAGTGGACGGCTGGGACGGCTGGGAATTCTGCCAGGTCCAGTACAACTACCTTGACGAGGATTACCAGGCGGGCGGCGCCGGCCTCCGCTACGCGGCGGGGCGCGACCTCGGCGTCATCGTCATGGAGCCGTTGCGCGGCGGCGCGCTGGCCAGGGTCCCCGAGGGGATAAGGACCATATTCGCGAAATACCCGACGCCGCGCATGCCGGCCGAATGGGCGCTGCGCCACGCGCTCGACCGGCAGGAAGTCGTTACCGTCCTCTCGGGCATGGGCCGCTCCGAGGAACTATGGGAGAACGCCGGGGTCGCGTCGTCGGCCCGCCCCAACGCCGTCACGAAGGCCGAGCGCGCGCTGCTCGACGAGGCCCGCGACTGGTTCCTCTCGAGGACGGCCGTACCCTGCACTGCCTGCGGTTATTGCAAGCCATGCCCGAGCGGAGTGGATATCCCCGCGGCCTTCGGGCTATGGAACGAGGCGACCATGTTCGGCGCCCTCGAGGCATCCAGGAGGCAGTACGAGAGCGGCCTCAAGGCGAGCGGGTCGGGGGCCGAGGCCTGCGCTGACTGCGGCGCCTGCGTCCCTAAGTGCCCGCAGGGCATAGATATTCCCGCGAGGCTGGCGGAAGCGCTCGCCGCGCTATCCTAGGAACGGCCTTGAGGCGAAACGGGGGATTCATCGGCGCGGCCACGGCGGCCTTCGTCATCCTGCTCCTGCCCGCGGTCGCGGCGTTCTGGTACTTCCTCCGCGGATTCTTCCTCGAGATCGCCCAGTCGAGCGCCGATAGGACCCGCGACGCCATCATGAACCAGGCGGACAGGCTCGCGTACGACCTCGACCTCGAGCTCTCCCTGCTCGATTCGTTCATGCTGGCGGGCAAGGGCAGCGAGTACCTCGAGACGCGAGACTCCTTCCCCGAGGCTTCGTCGCCGCAGGTCAGGTCGGGAATAGACGCCTACGTCAAGGCCGCACGCTGGCCGGCCCTCGTCGCGGCCCTCTACCTGGTCGAGCCTTCGCCCGATCCCCCGGGAGCGATAGCCGCGATGGTACTGCCCGCGAACGGGGTCGACCGCCTCGGGCGCGAGGTCGCCGCGTACTACGGCGGAGCCTTCGCGCGCGGCGGGCGCGAGCAGCCGCCGATGGAAGGCGCCAGCATACTGACGAGGGCCGTCAGGATCTCGGACGACGCGACAGGACGCGAGCGGCCGAGGCTCTTCGTCGCCCTCCTGGACGAGGCCGTCGTCGCCGACGTTATAGTCCCGAGCCTCGCGGGCATATATTTCGGAAAGGACTCGGGCTTCGGCGAGTACGCCGTGGAGGTCCTGGACGCGTCGGGAGCGAGACGCTATTACGACGGCCCCGAGGTCGACCGGGAGGCGGACTTCGCGAGGCCCCTCATCCGCGACGCGTCCCGCTTCGACGTCGAGACGTTCTACTCGTCGCTCTTCCCCCATAGCGAGGGACAGGACGGCCCCCCGCTCGAGGGACGGCGTCCCGAGGATGCGGGAATCTTGCCGCCACGAGGCCCGGCAGGCGCGGTTCCTAGCGCGGGGCCGTTCTTCATCGACCGCTATCGCTACCAGTCGATGGACCTACGGGGCGTCTGGACGCTTAGGGTATACGGCCGGGAGCTATCGGTAGAGGCCGCCGCGACGAGGCAGACGCTGCGCTGGTCGCTCGCGGCGGCCGGCTTCCTGGCCCTGCTCTACGGCAGCGTCGTCATGATGTTCGTCTCCGCGAGGAAATCGTCGGGCCTAGCGGCCAAGGAGCGCGATTTCGTAGCCAGCGTGACGCACGAGCTGAAGACCCCGATAGCCGTAGCCCTCTCGGCGGGGGAGAACCTGGCCAAGGGGATAATCCAGCCGGAGCGCGTGCCCGCCTACGGCGCAATAGTCGCCATGGAGGCGCGCAGGCTGGCCGAGTCGGTGGATAGGTTCCTCGTGATGGCGGGCCTGGAATCGGCCCAGCAGCTCAGGCAGAGGGAAGCCGTGGCGGTGGGCGAGCTGATCGCGTCCCTCGCCGCCAAGCTATATAACTCCGCCGAGCAACGCGGCGCCAGGATACTCCTGGAATCGGACGGGGAGCTTATCGTCGAGGGCTCCCGGGTGCTCGTCGAGTCCGCCCTCGAATGCGTCGTAAGCAACGCCGTCAAGTACGCGGGCGGCGTCATCAGGGTCTCCGCGCGCGAGGAGCGTCGCTGGAACAGGCCCTTCGTGGTCGTCTCCTGCGCGGACGACGGCCCCGGGGTGCCGCGCTCGGAGCGGAGGAAGCTGTTCGAGCCGTTCTACCGCGGGCGGACGGCGCTAGAGACCGGCGTGCAGGGCACGGGCATAGGGCTCTACATCGCGAGGCGGATCGCGAGGCTCCACGGCGGGGAGGCGCGGCTACGCTTCCCCCTCGACGGAGGCACGATAGCCGAACTGACATTCAGGAGCCGCTCATGATCGAACGGAGGATACTCCTCGTCGAGGACGAGCCGGGGCTCGTCTTCACGCTTACCGACCTGCTCCTCTCCGAGGGCTATACCGTCACTCACGCGGGCGACTACGCGTCAGCTCTCGCCGCGATACGCTCCGGCGGCTTTGACGCCATCATCCTGGACCTGATGCTGCCCGGAGGTTCCGGGCTGGACGCGCTGCGCGAGATGCGGTCGAGGGGCGACGGCGTCCCGGTCCTCGTGCTTACGGCGCGGTCCTCGGTCCCCGAGCGCGTCGTCGGGCTCAAGGCCGGCGCCGACGATTACCTGGGCAAGCCGTTCGATTCGGAGGAGCTCCTGGCGCGCGTCGAGGCCCTCGTCAGGCGGACCAAGGCCGGGGCGGGCGGCGTCGGCGGAGAGCGTCGCGTCATACGCTTCGGCGACGTGGAGATAGACCGCGACCGGGCCGAGGCCAGGAAGGCGGGCGAGCCTATGCAGCTTACGGTCCAGGAATTCCGGCTGCTCGTGTTCCTGGCCGAGCACCCGGGCAAGACCATGCCCAGGAACCGCCTGCTCGAGGAGGCCTGGGGCTACGCCGGAGCGGCCGCATCGAGGACGGTGGACATGCACGTCTCGTCGCTCAGGCAGAAGATAGGCGACGATCCGGCCAAGCCGCGCTGGATCGTCACGGTCAGGGGCTTCGGATACCGGTTCGAAGCCGAGGCCTGAGAGCCCGGGCCTGAGAGCCCGGGCCTAGGAGCCCGGGCCTAGGAGCGCGACGCGTTCCCGGCCCCGGTGGAAGCCCGCCTAGAGCGCCCCTCCGGCTAGGAAGGGAAGGGCTATGAAGTTGCCGAGCGCGCCGCCCAGGCTCGAGAGGAAGAACACGAGCAGGATATGCGTCACCTTGTTCCTATAGAAGCCCCTGAGCGTCGCCGCGTCGGTGGACAGCGTCTGGAAATCCGACACCCTAGGCTTCCTTAGCCAAGCCTCCACGATGCCGGCGAAGAAGCCGACGGCTACCAGCGGATTGAGCGTCGCGATAGGGGCGGCCGCGAACGATACGAGCACGGTCAAGGGATGGGCCAGGCATAATAGCGATCCTAAGGCCGCCAGCGTGCCGTTAAGCGCGACCCAGCGGAGGAGCAGCCTGAGGCTAGCCTCGGCCCCGGACGTAAAAAAACCGAGGGTTATGAGCCCTACTATCAGCGCGGGCACGAGCCAGCCCGCCGACCTCGCCAGGAACCCCTTGGGGGGCACGAGCTCGAGGTCTCCCACGTCGGTAGTCGCCTCGCCGGCGGCCAGCCGCCCCAGCCATTCCTCGACGCCGGCGGCGTGGCCCGCGCCGATGACGGCGACGATCCTATCGCCCGGCGTCGCCCAGATGCTGGCGGCTATATACCGGTCGCGCTCGTCTATGAGGACTTCCTTGACGCTCGGAAGGTAGTCGGCGAGCTCGCCCATCATCTCGTCGAGCTCCGACCGGACCTTGAGCCGCTCTATCTCGGCCGCGTCCGGCTTCTCGTTGGAGAAAGCCGCCGCTATGAGCTGGGCGCTCAGCTTCGACTTGTTCCAGAAGTTGGACTTGCCCCAGGCGCGCCGCAGCGTGGTCTGTACGTCCCGGTCGCAGAATCGGTACGGGATACCGGCGGCCTCCGCCGCGCGTACCGCGGCGACCATCTCGGCCCCGGGCTTGACGCCGGAATCCGCGCCCATCCTCCGCTGGAACGAGGACAGGGCCAGGTTCGCCAGGAGGAGGAAGGCCTTGCCTTCCTTGATCACCTTCACGATATCGGTCTTCTCCCACGAGTCGGGGGAGTTCATGGCTTTCCAGCGAGCCTCGTCTAGCTCCACGCAGACCGCGTCGGGAGCCTCGGCCGCGATAACGGAAACCGCCTCGTCGACGCTCTCGCTGGAGACGTGGGCCGTGCCTACGAGGGTTATCCTGCGCCCCGATAGCTCGAGCGTCTTGACTGTATCGGACATCGTAACTCCGTTCTCTCGTGCTTATTAGCCTCGGGGGCCTATCTCGAGGCGAGGCGGGCGAGGTCGGCCTCGGCCATGCGCCTCTCAATGGTGCCCATGCGCTCGAAATCGTATGACATCCGCAAATACGTCGCCCCTAGGGAGGGCTTATCCCTGGCGACCCAATAGGCGCCTAGGTAGAAGAGCATGCCCGCCTTGACGTCGAGGCTCTTCTCGGCGCCTATGCGCACCTCTAGCTCCGTCGTCATGTCGCCCTGATCGTACAGGAGCCTGAGGGCGAGCCATTGGGCGGGGAATTTGGCCTTGTCCACCTTCGCGAGGCTCTTGCCGGCGTATTCCCTGGCGGCCTTGGCCTCCCCCGCCCTGTAGAGCGACAGCGCGGCCGCTATATAGTACTCGGAATGGTTCCTGGTGTAGGCGGAGGCCTTGTCGAAGGCCTCGAAGGCCTCCTTCCAGGAGCCGAGTCGATACGCGAGCACGCCCACGGACTCGAACGAGTACCAGTAATCGGAATAGAGGGCCCCGGCCGCGCGGTAGTCGGCCAAGGCGCGCTCGTCGTCGCCGGCGCTCTCGTAGACGGCCGCCCTGTAGACGTACGGCAGGAAATAGCCGGGGTTTAGCCGTATAGACTCCGAGAAGTCGGACATCGCGAGGTCCTTGCGGCCCGTATCCAGGTAGAGACGCCCGCGCTCGACGTAGTTCCAGGCCGAGGCGGGGGCTAGCCTGACCGCCTCGTCCAGGTCGGCCTCGCACTCGGCGTAGCGGCCCACCTGATAGAGCGCGCGGCTCCTGTCGAGATAGGCGACGGCGTCGTCGGGGGCCGCGGCCACCGCCCTGTCCAGCAACTCGAGCGCGCCCTTATAGTCCTCGCGCCTGGACTTGACGCGGGCCAGGCCGAGCAGGGCCTCGGGCTTCTGCGGGTCGGAGGCGAGCGAGGCCGAGTAGCTCTGCTCCGCCTTCGTGTAGTTCTTGCCTTCGTAGAGTATGTCGCCCATGGCGGCCCGGCCGTCGGCGTTCTCCGGATCCTTGGCGAGCAGGGCCTCGACGGCGGCGCGGCGCGCCTTGGAGTCTCCCGCGAAGCGTTCCAGCTCGGCCAGGGCGAACAGGGCCTCGAGGTTATCGGGATAGCCGGCCAGCTCGGCCGCGAGCGCCGTCCGCGAATCGTCGAGGCGGCCCATGGATAGGAGGACAGCCGCGCGGAGCACGGGATAGGACCTATTATCGGGCCGCTTCGCGGCCAGGGCCGCGAGCCGGGGCTCGGCGCCGGAGTAATCTCCCTGCCCGATGGCGCGATAAATCGCGTCCAGCTCCATGCTCTCCTTCTCGGCCTCGCTAAGCTCGGGAGGAAGCGGCTCGGCTACGGCGGGTCCGGGAAGGCCCCGGTCCGGGGCGGGAACGCCCGCGCAGGAGGCGAGGAGTACGGCGATGGCGACGGATAAGACCGCCGTCGGACTGTTTCTCATGCATCTCTCCGGTCGACGGTTCGGATTCGGCGCAATGGTAGCCGGTTTCCTATCGTTTAGCAAGCCGAACCGGAGCCATGTTGCGAAGCCCGTCGGATACGTATATAGTCCAGTCGATATGAAAGTAAGCGCATTCGGAAGGGCCGCGGCGATGGCCTTCTTATATATCGCCGCCTTCGTGATCCTCGTCGTCGTGCAGTTCCCGTCCGCGGGGCCCATCAGCGCCCAGGCAGGCGGAGTCGCCCTCAAGGCCTTGCCCGGGCGCGACGGCGGCGGCGTGCGCTCCGCCGAGGTCAGCGTGAACGGCTTACGGCTTATATTCTCGGAGCGCTACCCGCTGTCGCTCAAGGACGCCGCGGGCAAGGAACGGCGCATCGTCCCCGTTTCGTACGATACCCAAGCCGACGGGTTCACCGTGCGGTTCGACGACGGCTCGAGGCTAGAGATAAGAGCCGACGACGACGGCCGGGCCTCGTGGAGGCTGTCGCCGAAGCCCGCCAGCTCCGCGGTCTCGGCGAAGTTCCGCTACGAGCTATCGTACGGGGCGTCGCAGATCGCGCCGGGCGACGACGGCGCCATCCGATTATCGTTCGGCGGGTCCACGTATCGGGTTACGGGAGTCTCCGCGGGCGACGACCCCAAGACCCTGCTCGTCAACGCGGTCAAGGGCTCGCTACGGCCCTTCGCGGCCGTCCGAGAGGTCGAGGGCAAGCCGGCGGCCCCGGCGCAGTTCATAGCGCAGGCGCCGATGGATCCGGCCGCGTGGTCGAAGGAACTGGCCGAATGGCAGGATAAGGCGTGGGCCGCGCTATCGGGCCCGTCCTTCGACGCCGCGACCGCGTCATGGTCCCCGCTCCCCGGCGCCCCGAAGGCGTTCGACGAGGACTCCTTCATCGCCTATATGTCGGAGGCGATGCGGAGGGACCGCAGGGAGGCCGCGGCCTCGCTGGTATCGGTCGTTCGCTCGACCCGCGCCGACGCCCTGAGCTGGAGGAGCGCGCCGTTCGCCGGCAAGACCGCGGGCTCGATGGCCGCCTTCGAGGAATCGACGGTGGCCGAGGTAAAGGCGATCGAGCGCCTCGTCCAGGCCAAGTCCCCGAGCCTCTTCTATAAGAAGGGCGTCGTACCCCTGCTCTTCGACCGCGCCCCCTACTCGCTCGCCCAGGAGGCCGTATCCCTGGCGCGCGCGCTCGATTTCTCAAAGGCCGACGCTCAGCAGTCGATAGCGCTCATCGAGGCCTACCTCGACGCCCGCGGCTATATGAGCGAGGAGGAGAACCCGTTCTCCAAGGCGGCGGACCTCGTGGACAAGGCGATCGCCCCTTCGATCCGCAAGGCTGACGGCGGATTCTTCCTGCAGACCTCCGCGGACGGTCGCTGCGACGCGCTCGTCGGCCTCTACGCGGGGAAGGCGCTCATCAGGCTCGCCGAGGCCGTCGGCAGGCCCATCTACGCCGGCATAGGCCAGAGCCTGGTCGTGAGCATCCTCAGGCTGGCCTCGGGCGACGGCTCCATCCCCGCGAGCGTATCGATCGTCTCCGGCGCCCTGCAGAGATCGGAAGAACGGCTACCGGCCGCGACGGCCTACCCTATCGTCGCGGAATCGCCGTACCTCCCCAGGGCTATCAGCTTCTTCAAGCAGCTCGGGCCCGGCGCGTGGGCCTGGACCTGCGCCTCAGGCGCGCGCGTGACGGCGAGCCCGGAGAAGACGGTCATCACGGTCGATTACCCGGTAGGCTCTTCTCACTACCTGACCCTCTACGGGGTCAAGCCCTTCGTCAAGATACAGCTCTACGGACTCGACTATAATATGGACGCCAGCTTCGAGAACTATAACGCCTCGGGGTATTTCTATAAGAAAGCCGCGGGGGCGATGTACCTCAAGATGCGGCATAAGGCCCCGGGAGAAGACGTACGGCTCTTCTACTAGGCGGCCGGGATATTCCGGACCGCTTCGAGACGCCAGGGGAGCTCGTCTACCTCGTCAGGGGCGAGGAACCAGGCCGAGCCGAGGCAGCCCTCGCCGGCGCGGCCTCGGGACGCGTCCTGCGCTGCGCCAGGCCGTTCTCGGGCTCCCCCGAGGAAGCGCTTTCGGAGGCCTCCTCGGCCGCGGGCGCGGTCATACGCGTAGCCGCCCTCGATCGCACTCGACCGAGGCCGGGTTCGAGCGGCTACGTAGTCTCGATACGGCGCGAGGACAGGGAGCGGTTCGAGGAGACCTCCGGCGCCGCGGGCGCCAGGTGGATAGGCGAGACCCGCGCCGAGGCGGGAATCGCCCTCGAGCCCTAAGACCCGGAATAGAGGTCCGGCGCCCATTCGTATAGCTTTAAAAATGATGTGGCCGTATACTGGGAAGACAGCTCCAGGATGAGAGAATAGAGTGGAAAACAGCGAAATAGACGCGCTCAGGGACGAATACGAGAAGCAGCTATTCGATCTCAAGCAGCTGCTGGAAATCTCCAAGAGCCTCAACTCCACGCTCGACTACGGCATCCTCATCGAGTCGATCCTCTACATCATCATGGGTCAGATGCGAGTTCTCAAGGCGGCCCTCTACGCCAAGAAAGGCATAGACTCCACGCGCTTCAGCCTGCACCGCAACTACAAGGGCTTCGACATAGACCACGAGCACGACTACGGCATACCCGACGACGTCCCGGCCATCAGGCTGTTCGCCAGGGAGACGCGGTGCTGGACCCTCGACGAGCTGCGGGCCCGCTTCGGCGACCTCGGCGGCCTGGAGCCCCTGGAATCGATGGGGCCGTGCCTCGTCGTGCCGCTCAAGGCCAAGGGAGTGATCAACGGGCTCCTGCTCCTAGGCGAGCAGATACTCAGCGACGACTTCTCCGACTACGACAAGGATTACCTCCTTAATATCGCCATACTCGCCTCCATCGCCATTAACAACGCGTTCCTGTTCGAGATGACCACGACCGACATGATGACGAAGCTGAGGATGAAGCACTATTTCTACACCGTGCTCGTCGAGAAGATGGAAGAGAGCGCGTTCTCGGAGAAGCCGCTCTCGGTCATCATGTGCGATATAGACTTCTTCAAGAAATTCAACGACGCGTACGGCCATAGCTGCGGCGACGAGGTGCTCAAGTCGGTGGCCAAGCTAATACAGAACCAGACGCGCTCGGTGGACGTCGCCGCCCGTTACGGCGGGGAAGAGTTCTGCATGCTGCTACCCGATACCGACTCGGCTACCGCCTGGCGCATCGCCGAGAGGATCAGGACGCACGTCGAGGGGATGGGCGTCGACTACGACGGGCAGAGGCTCTCGGTGACCCTTTCGCTAGGCGTCGCCCAGTACGATCCCGATCGGGACCTCACGGCCAAGTCCGTCATTGACAGGGCCGACAAGGCCATGTATCTCTCGAAGCAGAACGGGCGGAACATGGTCTCGGCGGCGCGCTGATGCCTGGGATAACGCTGACGTACGTCGACGGACGGCGAGTCGAGTTCGAGGCGTCCCCGGTGGTATCGGTGCTCGTCGCGGCCCAGCGGGCCGGGGTCGCGCTACGGCACGACTGCGGCGGCAAGGCGGCCTGCGGGACCTGCAGGGTCCGGGTCGAGTCGGGCGTGACGAGCCCGAAGACCGATAGGGAGCGGCATAGGCTGGAGGCCGTCGGCGCGGGAGCCGACGAGCGCCTGGCGTGCCAGGCCAGGGCCGGCTCGGACCTCCGCCTAGCCGCGTCGCTCGCGCTCGGGGGCCCCGCGGTCCCGGGCGAACCGGAGGGAGGACGGGCATGATAGACAGGAACGATTCAGGCTGGTGGCGCAAGGCGGTCTTCTACCAGATCTATCCGCGCAGCTTCGCGGACTCCAACGCCGACGGCATAGGCGACCTCAAGGGCATCGAGGGCAGGCTCGGCTACCTCTCGGAGCTCGGCGTCGACGCGCTATGGATCAGCCCGTTCTTCAAGAGCCCCATGAAGGACTTCGGCTACGACATCTCCGACTACACCGACGTCGACCCCATCTTCGGCGGCATAGACGACTTCCGCTCGCTCCTCGGCGCGGCCCACGGGCGAGGCATCCGGGTGATAGTGGACCTCGTCGTCAACCACTCGTCGGACGAGCACCCGTGGTTCGAGGCGGCGCGCTCGTCGAGGGACGACCCCAAGCACGATTGGTACATATGGGAGGACATGGAGGGCCCCAAGCCCCCTAACAACTGGATCAGCCTCTTCGAGCAGCGCTCGGCCTGGTATCCAAACGAGGCGACCAAGGAGTGGTACCTCGCCACGTTCACCAGGAACCAGCCCGAATTCGACTGGCGCAACGACGAGCTCAGGGAGACGATCTACGATACGGCCAGGTTCTGGCTCGAGCTAGGCGCGGACGGCTTCCGCATGGACGTCGCCACCGCGTATTTCAAGGACGCCGAGCTCCGCTCCAACCCGTTCAGCTGGAAGATAGTGCCCGACCTGCTCCAGGAGCACCTCTACGACCGGAACAGGCCGGAGGTCCACGGCGTGTTCAAGGAGTTCAGGGCCATAGCCGACTCCTACGGCGACCGCATGCTCATAGGCGAGACCCACGGCCTCGACCCCGCGCTCGCCGCCTCGTGCCACGGCGAGCGGAACGACGAGCTGCACATGGCCTTCAACTTCGACTTCCTCTTCAGGAAGTGGGGAGCCCGCTCGTTCAGGGACTCCGCGGAGCGCTGGTACCGCCTGCTGCCGGACGGGGCCTGGCCCAACTTCACCCTGTCCAACCACGACCAGAGCCGACATTATTACCGCTACCGCGCGGGCCTCCATACCGACGCCAGGGCCAGGGTGGCGGCCGCCATGCTCCTCTGCCTGCGGGGAACGCCCTTCCTCTACTACGGCGAGGAGATAGGCATGACCTGCCAGCGCATCCCCAGGGCCCGGCTCCGCGACCCTCTTGGCCTCTCCACCTGGCCCCTGCCCTTCGGCCGCGACCCCGAGCGCACCCCGATGCAGTGGGACGACTCGGCTAACGCCGGCTTCAGCCCGGCCGAGCCGTGGCTACCGGTCAATACCGACTACCGTCGCAGGAACGTGGCGGCCCAGAAAGCCGATCTCGGCTCCCTATGGAACTGGTACGCCTCGCTCATCCGCCTCCGCAGGTCCGAGCCGGCGCTCGTCTCTGGGACCCTGTCCTGGCTGGCCGCCCCGGCCGGCGTCATGGCGTGGAGGAGGACTGAGGGAGGCCGGGAGGTCGACGTCTACCTCAATTTTACCGCCCGCAGGAGGACCGTCGTCTCCGACGGCGGCTCGGTCGCCATCGGCACGGACCGAACCGCCGGCGAGGCTATAGCCTCTGGCAAGCTAGCGCTCGCGCCATACGAGGCGCTCGTATCGAGGAGGAACTAGCATGGGAACGTTGGAGCCCGGCCTCATCGGGCGGAGGGAGCTCGTAGTCGAGGAAAGGCATACCGCGGGGCACCTCGGATCGGGGGGAGTACCCGTCTACGCCACGCCCATGATGGTCCTGGCGATGGAGGAGGCGGCGCTCGCCGCCGTCGACCACCTGCTTCGGCCGGGCGAGGCCACCGTGGGGTACAGCCTCGACGTCAGGCACCTCGCGGCCACGCCCGTCGGCATGCGCGTCGTGGCGACGGCCGAGCTGGTAGCCGTGGACGGGCGCATGCTCACCTTCCGCGTCGAGGCCAGGGACGACGCGGAGCTCATAGGAGAGGGAACCCACGTGCGCGCCGTCATAAGCATGGATCGGTTCAAGGCCAAGCTCGCGGCCAAGGGCTCCCGCTAGACCAGGAATTTGCCGCCTCGCCCCGCGCTCCGTATACTGGAGTACTAAGGCCTAGAAAAGGCCGTACTAAGCGTGCAGAAGGAGTAGCCATGGCCGATCTCAGCGTAAAGTTCCTCGGTATCCCGCTTAAGAACCCCGTCATAGCCGGCTCGTCCGGACTTACTTCGACCCTGGAGGGCGTCGCCCGGGCCGTGGACGCCGGAGCCGGGGCGGTCGTGCTCAAGTCCTTGTTCGAGGAACAGCTCCGCGCGGAGCTATCGACTATATCCGGGAACGCCGGGGCCCATCCCGAGGCGGAAGCCTTCCTCGCGGGCATGGGCATGGCCGAGGGCGCCGGGGAATACCTCGAGCTGATACGGAAGGCCAAGGAATCCTCGGGGGTGCCTATCATCGCGAGCGTCAACTGCTCCGGCGATTCCCTCTGGGCGGAATTCGCCTCGAGCATCGAGGCCGCCGGAGCCGACGCGATAGAGCTTAACATAGGCGCGGTGCCGACGGATCCTTCCGTACCGGCCTCCGCCATAGAGGACAGGCTCGTATCGCTCGTAGCCTCCGTGGCCGGAGCCGTCGGGATACCGGTCTGCTCCAAGATAGGCTCTTCGTTCACTAACGTCGGCAACGTCGCCTCGCGCCTCGCCAAGGCGGGCTCCCGCGGGCTTACCCTGTTCAACCGCTTCTACCGCATGGACGTCGACCTCGACGCGATGAGCCTGTCCGCGGGCCCGATGCGCGGGAGCCCGGAGGCCTATCACGAGAGCCTCCGGTGGATCTCCATACTCGAAGGCCGCGTCGGGGCCGAGCTGAGCGCCTCCGGAGGCGTCCACGACGGCGCGACCGCCCTGCGCCTCATAGCCGCGGGGGCGGAAACGGTGCAGATGTGCTCGGCCGTCTACGCCAAGGGTTACGGCGCGATCGCGTCGACTATAGGCGAGATGCGGGCCTGGCTTGACGCCCGGGGCATAGCGAGCGTAGCAGACCTGCGGGGCAGGCTATCGAGGCGCAACTCGCCGAGCCCGGAGCTCTACGGCCGATTGCATTACGTGAAGGCGCTGACGGGACAGGGCTGAACGCTAGAACTCCAGGAACACCCGGTCGACCCGCAGGCCGGGGCGGTACCGTACGCGCGAGGCGATGTTCCGGCACATAGTCAGGCCTAGCCCGTGCCAGCGGCCTTCCCTCTCGTCGAAGCGCGCGGCCGTGGGATCGCCCCGGTCGAGGCCTGACGAGAAGGAGGAGAACTCCTCGTGGCTATCGACGAAGAACGCGAGGGTCAGCCCGGAACGCCGCTTCCTGACGAGCACGAGGACGCCCGCCGCGCCTATCTCGCCGTGGGTCAGCAGGTTGTCCACGATCTCGTCTCCGGCGACCACGAGGGCGCAGGCCTCCCGGCGGGTCACGAAGGGGAGGGAACGCACGAACCCGTCGTACTCGTCGAAGGTCCCGGGGCCGGACGCGATACGCGCGACGGCCTTGCTTCGAGGCGCTAGGGCTATGGGGGCCCCGAGGGCCGGCGCTTCGGCGATAGGCATTGCCGGGCCGCCTAGGCAGGCAGTTCCTTGAGCGAGGGGACGGTCGGGAAGTGGTCGGAGAACCCGGTGGACTCGATGGCCAAGCGCGCCACCTCGGAGGGCGCCACGACGACGAAGCGCTTCCCGGCGGCGGCCGCGTCCTCGACGGCGGCCAGCAGGACGCCGATGCCGGCGCTGGTCATGGAGCTGACGCCGGATAGGTCCACGGCCATGTCGACCCTGCCGGCGTGGCGCATCGTCTTCTCCTGGAGCTCGTTATGAGTATAGCTATTGATGGGGCCGTGGACCGTCAGGACCGTCCACGCGCCGCGCTCGACCACCTCTACGCTGATTCCGGTCATCGCTTCTTCTCCTTGGGGAGGCCTTCGTAATCGATGGCCACCACGGTAATATCGTCGTCCAGGCGCCCGCCCGCGAAGGCGCTCGCGGACTTGACGACCGCGTCCACCGTCTCGGCGGCGCTCGAGCCCTTGTTCTCTCCCAGGATGCGCGCCAGCCGCTCCTTGCCGTAGCGCTCGCCGCGGACGCTCTCCGCCTCGACTATGCCGTCGGTGCAGATGAGCAGCCGCGAGCCGGGCGGCAGGGCGAGCTTCCTCGTCTTGAGGAAGGGCTCGACGTTCTTCACGAAGCCGAGCATCTTGCCGTCGCCCTGCGCCTCCACCGCGGAATCGAGCCCGGGCGAGCGGAAGAACATAGCGGGGATGCCGCAATTAATGAAATACACGGAGCCCTTGTCCAGGGCAAGGAACCCGAAGAGCCCCGAGAAGAAGGTTCCGCGCGGCAGGCGCTCCTTTATGAACGCGTTGGTCCTCGAGACGAGCTTGACGAAGTCCTTCTCCTCCTTGAGCAGGGTCCGTATCATCGACTTGAGTATTACCATGGACATGCTGGCGTTGAGGCCCTTGCCGGAGATATCGCCCACGACGAAGAACCAGCGGTGCTCCGAAATGCGCACGGAATCGAAGAGGTCCCCGCCGAGGCCGCGGGGCGACTCGCAGCGGAACGACACGCTGACCCCCGGGTGGGCGATGGGGTCGATATGCTGCTGGATGGACCTGACTATCTGGTCGGCGAGCCCTATCTCCTGCTCCACCGTCTCGAGGAGCGACTCGCGCGCGACGTGGCGGGCGTAGTAGGCCACGACGAATAGCTTGCCGTGCACGGCGTCGAAGGCGGCGTAGTCGAGCGCGTCGTAGTCGGCGCCCGAGCGCTTGGGACCGAACGCGAAGGCGCCCACGACCCTGCGCCCTTCCTTGGCCAGCACGACGGCCTCGGCGCCGAGCGCCTCGAAGAACGCCAGGAGCGCTGGCTTCTGCTCGGCGAAGGCCTCGTCGGCGACGACGTCCGTCTTGAAGACGACGCGCCGCTCCAAGGCCGCCAGGGCCTCGAGGGCCGGGGAACCGGGGGCCGCGACGAGCGCGTCGTCGTCCTCGGGATAGATCCGCCTCAGGCCTCCCGAGTCGTCCTCGGACAGGGTCGCGAACCAGGAGCAGCCGAAGGCGTCGCCCATGATCCCGGACAGCTCGCCCAGCACCGACTCGCGGCCCGTGGAGAGGTCCAGGTGGGCGATGGCCGCCTCCAGGTCCTCGCGCGACGCCTCGTCGTGGCCGGAACCCAGCCGCCCCTTGGCGAACGACTCGGCCCAGTGGCCTGCCGCGGCGAATCCTACGGCCGCCAGGAGGACCGCGGTCGCCGGGGCCGCGCCCCTGAGCAGGAACGCCATGCCCACCGCCGCGCCGAGGGGAAGCCCGAAGGCGAGCAGGATGACGGCCCAGGCGGCAACGGCCTTGACCGCGGCGCGCGCCTGGAAGACCCTCGTCGCCGAGAACGCGTACGAGGCGGCGAGCACCGAGAAGAGCGCGTTGGCCGCCGACAGCGGATAGGCTCCCATCAGGAAAGTCGAGGTCGGGGCGACGATGGCGAGGGCGTAGCCCCAGGCTACGCTGCCGGCGAGCCCGAGCGCCATCACGGCGAGGTGCTGGCGATAGACGCGGCTACTGACGACGGCGGCGCGCGCCGCCATCGTGACGGCGGCCGCGGCGCCTATCCCCGCGCCGGCTATCGAGAGCGCGGCGTGGTAGGAACCCTCGAACCGCACGAAGTCGTATCCGAAGCGCTTCAGGTCGACGAGGTAGGCGTCGGTGAAGACCAGCGCCCAGAGGGCCGCGCCGGCCACGGCCGCCAGGGCGACGTCGAGCGCGACGAGCCGCTTGGCGTACGGATAGCCGACGGCGAGGCGGAAGAAGGCCAGGTACGACGTTACCGCGCCCGCCGCGGCGAGGCGCACCAGGACGAGCGCCGCGGCCCTATAGTCCTCCGAGAGCAGGTACCCGGTGGCGAGCAGGACAGCGTAGGCCACGCCGGAGAAGGCGGCGATCCGGAAGGCCCGGACCCCGCCGCCGCGCCCCTTGACCCCGAGCGCCGCGACGGCCGCGAACGCCGCGGCCAGATAGGTGAAAAGCGTTAAGCCCATAGCCGACCAACCTTAGCCGCGAGTATCGTGATATCGTCGTGGAGCTTCCTATCGGAGACGTACGTCTCTCCGAGGGTCGCGAGCCTGTCGACGAGCTCGTCGACGCTCATATCGGCCGCGCCTCCCATGAGCTTGGCGAATTCCGGCGAGTCGTCCAGGGCCACGCCCTCGGCGCTCGATATCTCGGTCAACCCGTCGGTCGTCAGCACTATGACGTCGTCGGTGCGCAGGTCCATCTCCTCCACCTCGACCGACTCGATGGGCACGAGCCCCACGATGCCGCAATTCGAGGCGAGCCGCTTGACGACCGGGCCCTTGACGGTCCGCACCACGACGAACTGCTCCGGCAGGGCCGCGTTCACGTAGCGGAGCCTCTTGGCGCCGACGTCGACGAGGCCGAGGAACATGACGATGTACTTGTCGTCGAAGCCCATGCCGCGGATCGCGCCGTCGCAGGCCCTGACGAGGGCGGCGAGGTCGGTCTTATCGCCGGCCGCGCGGATGGTATTGATGACGATGCCCATGACGAGCGCGGCCGCGAGCCCCTTGCCCGAGACGTCGCCCATCACGAGCAGGGTGCGGTCGTCGTCGACGCGTATCGCGTCGTAGAAATCGCCGGAGACGTTGACGAGCGGGCGCCAATACGCGGCGAGCCCCAGCTTAGGCTGATCGGGAAGCATCTCCGGCAGGAAGGTACGCTGGGTCTCGGCGATCTGCCGCCACTCCTTGGTGAGCGCCGCGATGTCGAAGAGCTTGGCGACGGTCAGCACGCGGTCGAAGAATATGAGGAGCTCGCCGTACATGACGCGATACGCGTCCTGGTCCACGTAGGGGCAGACGCGCGAGAAGACGAAGAAGTAGTAGCCCTTGCAGAGGACGGAGAAGCCCCGCGCGCCCGCGTTGGATACCGTCAGGTTGAGCTTCTCGTCCACGAACACGAGCCCCTCGGACAGCTCCCTGAAGTTCCGCTTGAGCGCCGGCACGAGGCCGGGGTCGGCGGTCATGGCGGCGGGGCTCGCGTAGACGACCTCCCAGGTGTTGCTCCGTATGAGCACCACGGACGCGTCGAGCGAGCGCTCCAGGCTCTCGCGAATAGCGGTGACGAATTCGGGCATGGTAAAGCACGTCCGTATCCGTTCCACGAAGTCCGACACGAGCCGGGAGACGCCGCCGCCGAGTATCGCCCGGTACAGGCGCGCGTCGACGAGCGCGAAGACGTTCCGCCTCGCTACGAACGCTATGAGGAACGCGGCCGCCGCCGACGCCAGCGTCCCCGCCAGGCCCGACTTCGCGCTCGCTATGAATACGATGAGGGCGAACGCCGAGGCGGCGACGACCCACGAGACGGCCGAAGCCGTGGACCTGGCTCTACGATAGTCCAAAGAATCCGCTCCTCAAATCAGTTTGCCCTAGAGACGTATGGTCTCACGGTAGTCGAGCGCTGTCAATCGAAGCGAGGCCAAGAACGCGCCCCGGGAGCGCGGGGCCGGCGGCGCCCGTTATTCCGCCCGTTATTCCGCCCATTTCACGTACAGGGAAACGGGCTCGTCTAGCACCATGGCCTCGAGGGCCGATATCGAGAGGCTCGCCGATCTCCGCGAGGGGCCGATCCTGGCGTCGCCGCCGGACTCCAGGACGGCGCCGGGCAAGGATACGCTCAGGGCGAACGCCAGCCCGTCGAGGGCCCGGGCGGCCGTCGAGCCCAGGAGGCCGGACAGCATCGTCCGGTACTCGGCGGCGCTCACCGGGTTATCGTAGAGGGCCGGCGGCTGGAGCGCCTCGAGCAGGTCCCCGTCCAGGCCGGGGAAGAGCCGCGCCAGCGCCGAGGCCGAGCCGCGGTCGATACGGACGCGGAGGGAAGCCCAACCGGGCCCCTTCCCGTACTCCAGTATCCTGGAAAGCTCGGGATCCGACGCTAGCAGGCGCTGGATATCGGCGATCTCGAACGATCCCCGATACGCGCGCGGGGACGGCGCGACGGACTCCCGCACGGCGACGCCCCTCGCCCCGACCGAGGCGGCGACGGCCTTCGCGTCGAAGAGGGCCGCGCCCGCGTCCGACGAGGCTAGCCTCCGCAGCTTGGCGTCGACCGCCGCCGGGACCTCGACCCCGACGCTCACCGAGGCCGAGCGGTCGGGCCGCAACGCCAAGTCGGCGGAGCCGCCGCACGAGGAGAGGGCGGCGGAGGCCGACGCGAGGGCTATGATCGCTACTATATGTTGACGACGCATCCTCACTCCTATCCGAGGCCGCGCCTAGGCGGCCTCGACACTATACAACGCTAGCCTACGATAGACAACGTTTAGGGTCGCGGCCCGATACATGCGATAAGAGGTATTTCACCGCAACCTTGGATCGATTATATTGTCTAAGCACTCAAGACTAGTATTACGCGCGATTAGTAATGGAGGAAAGAAATGGCTGAACGTATCCCGTGGAAGATCCTGGACGAGTATCGAGGAAAGTTCTTCGAGGGCAAATGGCCCACCCTGCCCGAGCTCTTCAGGATTACCGCCTCGCGTTATCCCGACAGAGCCTGCTTTACCGTCTACGACCCGGATCGCGTTACCCTCGACTACTCGCAGGCCCTAGCGAAGATAGAGCGCCTCGCGGCCTTCCTCGCGTCGGAGGGGATAAAGAAAGGCGATAAGGTAGCCGTCACCGGGAAGAACTCGCCGGAATGGGCGGTCGCCTACCTCGCGACTCTATTCGCCGGCGCCGTAGTCGTGCCTATCGATTACCAGATCAAGAACGAGGAGATCGAGGCCATCATCAAGGCGTCGGATTCCGTCGTCGCCTTCGTCGACGAGGAGAAGTACGACGCGCTCGACCCGGCCAAGCTGGGCCTGAAGGCGCGCTGGTCGCTATCGAAGAGGAAGCCGCTCTACTGCTACGACCTGGCGCCGAAGCCCGTCGTCCCGGCAATCGCGCCGGCGGCGGAGACCGACCTGGCCGCGCTCCTGTTCACGAGCGGCACGACGGGGGTCCCCAAGGGCGTCATGCTGACGCACGCCAACTTCGTCTCGGACTGCTTCCTGGCCCAGGGCAACCTGATCATCTACCACACGGACGTGTTCTACGCCCTGCTGCCTATCCACCACTCGTATACCATGCTCGCGGTGTTCATAGAGGCGCTATCGGTAGGCGCCGAGATCGTGTTCGGCCAGCGCATGGTGACGAAGGCTATCCTGAAGGACCTCAAGGAGGCCAAGGTCACGATGTTCCTCGGCGTCCCCCTGCTCTTCAACAAGGTGCTCGCCGGCATCATGAAGGGGCTCAAGGAGAAGGGAGCCCTGGTATACGGGCTCATCCGGTTCCTCATGATGGTTTCAGGCTTCATAAAGAAGGTTTTCAAGGTGAACCCGGGCAAGAGGATGTTCGGCCCCGTGCTGGACAAGGCCAGCCTCCGCACCATCAGGATATGCATCTCGGGAGGCGGCCCGCTGGCGCCGAGCATCTTCAAGATGTATAACGAGCTCGGCATCGACTTCGTGCAAGGCTACGGCCTCACGGAGACCAGCCCCATCATAGCGCTCAATCCCAAGGAAGCCTACAAGGAGACGAGCGTAGGCAAGGTCCTGCCCGGCATGGAGATGAAGATCATCGATCCCGACGACGAGGGCCGCGGGCAGATAGTCGTCAAGGGCCCCATGGTGATGCAGGGCTACTATAAGAACGAGGCGGCCACCGCCGAGTCGTTCCAGGACGGCTGGCTCCTGACGGGCGATATAGGCTACCTGGACGCCGACGATTACCTGTACCTGACGGGGCGGGCGAAGAACCTCATCGTCACCGAGGGCGGCAAGAACGTCTATCCCGAGGAGATCGAGAACAACTTCCAGCTATATAGCGAAGTCGAACAGGTGCTCATCAAGGGTTACGTCGTGGACGCGAAGCAGAAGATCGAGGGCATAGAAGCCTATATCTTCCCCAGCAAGGACTGGTTCGACCAGGACTCCGCCAAGACGGGCAAGCCGCACGACGCCGCCTCCGTAGACGCGCATATCCAGAAGGTCGTCGCCCAGGTCAACGCTGGCATGCTCCCGTACCAGCGCATAGGCAAGGTCACGATACTATCCGAGCCGCTGGAGATGACCACGACTAAGAAGGTCAAGCGCTTCGTGACCCCCGCCTGAGCGATACCGGAACTCGATCGAAGAGGACGAGAGAAAGAGATCGGGAAGAGCTGAGCGAATAAAGGGATCGGGAAAGGCATGGCCAAGAGCGCTCGGGCGCTCCTCCATGCCTTTCTCTTTAATGGCTCCCCGACTCTTTTGCTATTCGTTCGCTCTCGTTAACCGGGCTATTTCTTGCCGTAGACGATCTGAGGCTGGGTCTTACCTCGGAGGAGCACCTCGCCCATCGGCTGGAAGCGCGACTGGGGCTCGAGCGACAGCTGCTTGTAGACGGGCTGGCTCACGAGGAGGTCCTGCTTGAACTCGCGGCATAGCGAATCGAGGCGCGCCGCTACGTTCACGGCCTCGCCGACCACGCCGATGCGCTGTACGCCGCTAGCCGACGATAGCTCGCCGACCGCGACCTTGCCCGCGTTCACGCCTATGCCTATGTGCTTCACCAGCGGCAGGCGATGCTCGGCGAGGTCCTCCTGCAGGTGCGAGAACTCGTACAGGAAGTCGAAGGCGCAGGCGACGGCCTCGTCGGCGGCGTCCTTCTCGCCCATCAGGCCGAACACCAGGATGGCCGTATCGCCGACGAACTGCTCCACGAGGCCGTTATGCTTCCTGGCCACGATATCCCATAGGGCGTAATAGCGGTTGAGGAGCCCGATGGTAGCGCGGGCGCCCTCCTTCTCGGCGATCGGGGTGAAGTTCCACAGGTCGGCGTACACGATGACGACGTCGCGGGTCTCTCCCCCGGCGACCATATCGCGCATCGAGACGTCGGCCACGGGCGGCTCTACGACCGCGAACACCTGGTCGAGGCGAGACTTCAGGGAGACCTGCTTGATCTTATCGGCGACCTGGAACGACCCGAACATGAGGGCGCCGAACATGAAGAACACGTGCTGGATCCTCCTTACGAACAGGAGGAACGCCGGCACGAAATTCGACAGCGAGAGGCTGGCTATCAGGCCCTCGTAGCCGAGCACGCCCGATTCGTAGGCGCTCGTGCTGGTCAGGCGCAGGTCGAGGTAGAAATAGAAGAATATGAAGGTGAAAATGGTGCCTAGCGATAGGAATATCTCGGCGATCCGCTTCGCCCACTTCCGCCTGAACATGATGGCGAGGGCCTGGATCCCGCCGAGGTAGAGCGCGGTTACCCATAGGAAGAAGCTAGCCATGTCGACGGGGCGCGCCGGCCCGGAGAGCGACTGCATCACCGTGTATCCTAGCGGGGTCATCAGGGAGAACAGGAACCTGGCCGGGGGCCTATGGCCGAATCGAGCCAGGAGGCCGATCTGAGCGAGGAGGAACACTATCAGCGATACGAGCGCCGCGGTATCGGGCCGTATGACCGAGGGCGAGCTGAATAGTATCAGCACGAAGAAGAGTACGAACTGGCTCGAATAGAGGAAGAACTCCTCTAGGTATCGTTTTGGCAGGAATTTCATAGTCGAGGTGCATCATACTCGATCCCGCGGCGCATGTCACGCGCCGGGCCAGGGCGCTACGGGCGACTCGTCCGCGGGGCCGCGCCGCGGGCCGCTCGTCGGCCGGGCGCGTCCAGTCCCCCTACGGGAAGGCCTATGCCGTCGTCGGATACGCGCAGCTCGAGCAGGCCGTCCTCGACCCCCCCGCAGGGATACCCGTATCTCGCCGGAGCCGTCGCCCGGATACGCGTGCTTGAACGCGTTCGTTATTAGCTCGTTCAGGATCAGCCCGCAGGGCATGGCCGAGTCGATGCTCAGGAACTCGTTATCGGCCGATAAGGACAACCGTATACGGCTAGCGGCGTCGTGTACTATGAGCAGGTTCCGGGTTAACGAGCCTAGGTACTCGCTCATGTCTACGCGAGAGAAATCGCCTGACTTATACAGCTTCTCGTGGGCCAGCGACATGGCCGCTATCCTGTCGCGGCTGTTCTGGAACGCGATTACCGCCTGCTGGGGGGAGCTTATAGTCGAGGATTGCAGGCTAAGGAGGCTCGAGATCACGTTGAGGTCATTCTTGACGCGATGATGGACCTCGCGGAGCGGGACTTCCTTCTCCGCCAGGCTCCTCCTGAGCCGATCCTCGATTTCCTTGAGCTCGGTTATATCGACGTGCGTGCCCACGAGCCGCGTAGCCCTGCCTTCGGCGTCGCGGGCTATGCACTTGCTGCGGGCGTAGACCCAGCGCCATTCCCCGGATTTCGTCCGCAACCGGTATTCCGACTCGATGAAGTCCTCGCCGCCCTCGATGCAGGCCCTGTTGTCCTCCAGGACCCGGTCCCTATCGTCCGGATGGAGCAGGCCGCGCCACGAGGCGCCCGTCGCCGCGAAATCGCCCGGCTCGAAGCCGAGGATATTATAATAGGAAGGGCTATAGTACGCGGAGTCGGTCGCCACGTCCAGGTCCCATAGCCCGTCGCGGGTCGCTTCCATGCTCAGCCCGAAGCGTTCCTCGCTCCGCTTCAAGGCCTTGTGCACCCGGTCGGATTCGACTTGATCGGAGAGTATCTTTCCGGCGAGCACCGTCGCCAGCGGATAGAGCAGCATCGCGACGTGGTCTACGAGCCCGAACGCGTAGAGCCAGAGCCCCGAGGGCGGCCGTTCCGTCGGGCGGAACCTATACCGCGCGACCAGACCGACTAGCGCCGACGAGACTACCGTCAGTATGCCCATGACTATGCCCGGCCCTCCGATACCCGCTCTATAGGCGATTGCCGGAACGGCGGCGACGGCGGCGGAAACGGGCCCGAAGAATAGCGCGCAGAGGCTTACCATCACGGAGCGCCCGTCGAACATGAGCCCGGGCCCCAGCTCCAGGGGCCTCATCATGCCCAGGACGGCGGTCATGCCGAAGAGGGCGCCCTGCAGGAGGGGCCCGGCACGCGCATATGGAAAAGTATATGCGAGGGGCTAATACGGGCGCAAGGCGGCCCCGCTCATCGCCCCGCCAGATCGGACAGGCGCCGTAGCGCCCCGGCCTCGACGGGAGACGAGTCCGCGAGCCCGAGGAATTCCTCGGCTAGCATGCGCATCTCCGCCCGCGCCGACAGGGCGTGCCGCGCTATGACCGTATCGGCCCATCGGGTACGGAGGAGCGCCGCCAGGACCGGGGAGAGCAGGGCCTTGGGCGTAGAGAATACGCGCTCGAGGCGCCTTGGCTCGGGCTCTATCCCGAGCGAGCGCAGCACGGCCATGCCCTCCCGGACGGCGTCTATCGTCAAGCCTAGAATCGCCCGGTCGCGGGATAGGGCCGGTAGGTCCCCGGAGCTAGCGTACACCGCGTTGGCGAGCGGGCTCACCATGGCGACGTGCGTCTTCTGCCACGCGTCCATCCGGCCGGAGAGCGCGACGGGAAAGCCTGCCCGCCCAGCGGCCGCAGCCAGCTCCAGGACGGCGGGACCGGGCGGCCCCCGCAGCTCCCCGAACGTCGTCTTCTGCACGGCCCCGGATACTATCCTGTAGAGGACTGTCCCGTCCTGCCTCCGGCTACCGCCGGCGCCGGGGAAGCCGAGGGACAGGCGCGCCTCGCCGACGGCCGCCGCGAGGCTCCGGGAGCCGTCGGCCGAGTTGATCATCGAGACGAAGCGCGGCGTGACACGATTGGCCGCTAGCTCGGGAAGGGCCGAGGAGAGCTGGTCCTTCCTGAGCGCTACGATGACGACGTCCCATGACCGCTCGGGATCGAGCCCGGGCGCCGCCTCGACGCGTACGGCCAGGCGCTCGCCCGAGGGCTCGTCCTCGAGGACGATACCTTCGCGTTCGATGCTCGCTAGCCTATCGCCGCGGGCCACGACCGTCAGCTCGTGACCAGCGGCGGCTAGCCTTCCAGCATAGAGGCTGCCAATGACCCCGGCTCCGAACACGCATATTCTCATGGCGCGGCCCTCCTCGAGTACCGGCAGTCGCATCGGTCGGCGCCGCCGGCTAGCGTACCCTCGCGCCTGAAGACCAGGCCGAAGGCCTTAGCCGACTCATGGTCGGTGGCGCATAGGTAGGGACAGAGCTCCCTCGAGCCTATGGAAGTCAGCCATTTGAGCAAGGCGCACTCGAGGAAGTCTATGCGGACGTCGCAGTCGGCCTGGTCCCGCCGGACCTCGAGCCTCCAGTCGCCCGGGGAGCGGGCGCGATCCGGGCGCCTCGACCAGCGCTCGTGGCGCCCTACGAAGAACGGCGTGAAGAACAGCGCGCGCATCGCCAGCGTCGCCGCGCGCGGCAGCGAGCCGTAGAAGAGCCTCGCGATGCCCAGCATAGCCTCCCCCGCCGACCCGACCGGATCGCCGGAGGAAACGAGCGTCCGGCCTATGGCCGTCAGGACGGCCGCCGTGACTATCGTCCCCTCGAAGGGGTTTCCCCGGCCTATCTCCGGCAGGGTCGGGGCCAGGCGCTCCATCTCCGCCGGCGCGCCTCCGACGACCGCCTCGTAGCGGGCCTTCCCGATCAGCGTCTCGATATCCGCGCCGAGCGAGCCCATCGCCTTGGAATACATGGCGACCATGCGCCCGAGGCGCCTCCCCGATAGCGTCATTTCCTTCCCCCCTTGTCGAAGGCCCGCGCGAAGACGGGCAGCTTGGCGAACTCGTTTATGAGTATCGTGATGACGGCCGTTATGGCGCAGAGCCCTATCTCCCAGAGGTGGAGCGGGGCGAAACCGAAGACGGCGTTGAGCGCCGGCACGAAGAGGGCCAAGGCCAGGAAGCCCAGCGCCGCGAAGGATACGATCCAGAGCGCCTTGTTGGGCCGCCGCAGGCTCTTGAGGATCGATTCGGTCCACGATCGGTTGGAGAAGATCATGCCTATGTTGCCGAACACGAGGTTGACGTACGCGAGGGCCCTGGCCTCGCCCTCGCCGTAGCCGGACGAGAGCGCCCACGCGTAGATGCCCGCGACGAGGGCGAGTATCCCGAGGCCCTGGGTAAGGCCTATGAACACCATCCTCGGCCCGAACAGCTTCTCTCCGGCCGGCCGCGGCTTCCGGCTCATGATATCCGCCTCTTCCTCCTCCATCTCGAAGACGACGGAGCAGGCCGGGTCTATTATCAGCTCGAGGAACAGGATATGGACCGGCAATAGGGCCAGCGGCCACTTGAGGAACACGGGAATGAGGCTCATGCCCGCTATCGGGAGGTGGACCGAGAAGATGAAGGTCATCGCCTTGCGGAGGTTGTCGAAGATGCGCCTGCCTATCCTGATGGCGTGCACTATCGACGCGAAGTCGTCGTCGAGGAGGACGAGGGCCGACGACTCGCGGGCGACGTCCGTCCCCCTGCCTCCCATGGCTATGCCGATATCGGCGGCCTTGAGGGCGGGCGCGTCGTTGACGCCGTCGCCCGTCATCGCGACGACCTCGCCGTTATCCTTGAGCGCCCTCACGATGCGGAGCTTCTGCTCCGGCACGGCCCTGGCGAACACGCAGGCCGTGGCGATGCGGCGACGGAGCTCGGCGTCGTCCATCGCGTCGAGCTCGGGGCCGGTGATGACCTCGTCCGGATTCGGCAGGCCTATGCTCCTCGCGATGTTGCGCGCGGTGCCCGGATAGTCGCCCGTAATCATCACGACCCGGATGCCGGCCTCGCCGCAGGCGGCCACCGCGTCGGGGACGTCGGCCCTGACGGGATCGAGGAGGCCGAGGAGGCCGACGAAACGGAAGTCGAATTCGTGCTGGCCCGCGGGCAGGCCTTCCGTCGGGGCGCGTTTCTCGCAGCTAGCCGCCGCTACGCCTATGACGCGGAGGCCGTCGTTGGCCATCGCGTCTATGTCGGCGCGGAGCGCGGCCAGGCCAGCCTCGTCCAGGTGGCAGATATCGGCTATGGCCTCGGGCGCGCCCTTGGCCGCCACGACGAGGCGCTCTCGGCCCGACGATTCCCAGACGCGGCTCATGGCCAGGAGCGAGTCCGAGAGCGGGTACTCGCGGACGAAATCCCAATCGCTATGGAGGTGCTCAGTGGAGACGAGGGTGCGCTCCCCGAGCTCCCGCATGGCCTTCTCCATGGGATCGAAGGGATCCGCGGGGCTGGCGAGTATCGAGTACTCGACGATATCGTGGAAAGCCTCGGGCAGCTCGGCCGCCTCGGAGCCTACCTCGTGGAAGGCGCCCCCGCAGGAAAGCCTCGATACCGTCATGCGGTTGAGGGTCAGGGTGCCCGTCTTGTCGGTGCAGAGCACGGTGGCCGAGCCCATAGTCTCGATGGCGTGGGCCCGCCTCGTCAGCACGCGCCTCTTGGAGATGCGCCAGGCGCCGAGGGCCAGGAACACCGTCATGACGACGGGGAACTCCTCGGGGAGCGTGGCCATGGCGAGGGATAGGCCGGCGAGTATGCCGCCCAGCCAATCGTGCCTGGTGAGGCCGAATACGACTATGACGGCGGCGCATAGCGCGAACCCGGTCAGCGCGAAGGCCTTGACGATGCCGCCTATCTGCTTCTGGAGATTGGTATCCTCCGTCTCCAGGCTCTGGAGCGCCTTGCCTATCTTTCCTATCTCGGTCCTCGCGCCGGTGGAAAGGACGCGGGCGATGCCGTGGCCCTTGACTATCATCGAGCCCGAGAATACGTAGGGCTGGTCGTCCCCTCCCGGGGCGACCGCCCGGACGTCGCCGCCCGGTGCCTCGCCGCTAGCGCCGCCCCCGGCGGCGACGCTGCGCGGCGTCTTCCTCACGGGCACGGACTCGCCGGTCAGGAGCGACTCGTCGGCGCTCAGGTTGGTAGACCGGAGCACCTCGGCGTCGGCCGGCACCCGGTCGCCCTCCTGGAGGAGCATGACGTCTCCCCGCACGACCTCCCTCCCCGCTATGCGCCTCTGGACGCCGTCCCGGATGACGAGGGCGCGCGGGCTCGACAGCTCGCGGAGGGCGTCCAGGGCCTTCTCGGTCTTGTTCTCCTGGTAGAGCGTTATGCCTATCACGACGACGACGAAGCCGAGCAGCATGAGCGCTTCCTGGGGGTCGCCGAGTATCAGGTACAGCGCCCCGCAGCAAAGGAGCAGGAGGAACATCGGCTCGCGGACGACGTCCCACAGGATATCGAGGACGGTGCGCTTCTTCGCGCTCGGCAGCTCGTTATAGCCGTCCGAGGCTAGCGCCTCGGCCGCCTCGGCTGAGGACAGGCCAGCGGGCCGGTCCAGGCTGATCGTGGAATCCATACTACCTCTCGATGACGCGGCGGTTCCGGCCCCGGCGCGGGCCGTACGCGGCTCGCGGCGCTGACGCGCCCCGGCCGCTGGAGTCAGGCTACTACATTTTTATCGTTCTGTAAATACTGTACGTTGAGTATTTTCAAATATTCGAAGCCGATCGTGTTGACAGCGGAAGCGCCGGGGGGGAATACTCCTCTTCATGGTAGGGAAAGAAATAGGCGAGCGGCACTTCATAGAGGACGTGGCCCTGTTCTGCGAGCAGATGGGGCTACCGAGGATGGCCGGGCGGGTCCTGGGCGTCCTGCTCATATCAGATCCCCCGGCCCAGAGCCTGAACGATCTATGCGATTGCCTCCAGGCGTCCAAGAGCTCGGTGTCTAGCATGGCCCGGCTGCTCGTCGGGGAGGGTCTCATCGAGCCTGCGCCCTGCCTCGTCCCGAGGCGGGACTATTTCAGGTTCAGGGACGGGGGCTGGCTAGAATTCATGCGGAGGCGCATGGAGGTCATGGCGGGCCTCCACGCTATAGCCGACCGTGGCCTCGAGATACTCGAGGGGCGGGACGAGTCGCTCAGGGCCCGCCTCGAGGAAGCCCACGACGTTTTCGAATTCGTCGACTCGGAGTTCCGCGGATGGCTCGAGTGGATGGGCAAGCGCGGCAAGAGGACCGCCAAGACCGGCCGCTAGCCCCGGCCCCTAGCCCGGGCCGCTAGCCCTGCCGCTCGAGGCCCCGTCCAGAGCTCCCCTCGCCATCACTAAGCCCGCGGTAGGTTCACCGTCCCGGGCCGGGAAGAATCCCGGGAGGACGCCCCGGACGGCGAACCCCTCCGCCTCGTATATGCGGCGGGCGGCCGTCCATTCCTCATTGACCAGCAGCGCCTCGAGGGAGATCCCGGGCGCGAGGGAGCGGACCCTCGCCCGGCCCTCGCGGAACAGGAAGGCCCCGAGCCCGGCGCCGCGGAACCGGGCGTCGACGGTCATTGACGCGACGTAGAGCACCGGGCCGCCCGGCGCGTAGCGGGGAACCGGATCGTGGCCGAGGGCGAAGCTCTCCGGGTCGCCCAGGCGGACGTCCGCCCAGCGCTCGCAGCAGAGGTAGCCCGCGACCCGGCCCTCGTACCGCAGTAGCATGAAGCCTTGGGGGAACGCGGCAAGGCGAGCGCGGAACACCTCCTCCGACTCCGTTATCCCGTCGTGGAACCCTCCCGCCTCCAGCTCCATGACGGCCGCTATATCGCCCTCGCGGGCGGCGTCGACGTGATAGCCGGGCGCGGAGGCGGGCGCCGGCCTAGGCATCGGGGCCGTTCCCGCGACGGCGCCTCCCGTACGAGGCCAGCGCCCCGGCCGCAGGCAGGCAGACGGCGCCGGCGAACGCGGGCATGACGAACAGCCACTTGAGCGCGGTGCCGGCGCTCGCCGCCGCGGCTAGGAGTCCCGCCGCGGGGCCGGAAGGATCGGCGGCCAGGAAGAGCGACACGGCGGCGTTCTCGCATAGGTCGAAGGCCGAACCCGCTATCGGCACGAGGAGGAGGCCGAAGCGCGGGCCCCGGCTCCCGGAGGCCAGGAGGCTCAGCCCGAAGGCCCAGGCGGACGCCGAGAAGAAGCCGTAGCAGAGGGGAAAGGCCAGGTCGTAGGTCCAATGCGCGCGGACGGACGCCGCCGCCTGCGCATCGCCGTAGAGAGAGGCCTTGTCCGACGCCTGGGCCGGGGTATAGAAGAACTCCGTATCGAAGGAGCCCCCGGCCGGAGTATGCTCTTCCATGAGCGCCCTCATCCGAGGCATGCCGAACGCCGCGAAGGCGGCCAGCAGTATCGCGGCGACGGCGACCGTTTCCCTGCGCGCCAGGGCCCGTCCGATTCTTTCCATGGCCGCGAGTATACGCGCCTTCCCGGATTATCGCTACCGGCGGAGCGCGGAGGCCCGTCTTTAGCCCGCCGCCGGCCCGCCGGCGTCGCCGGAAGGCGCTACGCGGCGATCATCGGAAAATTTCCCAAAACGCAACGATGCCTGCTATACTCGCCGCTTAGAGCCGCGGGAGCTACGGGCCCGGCGGGCTCGTTAGGCCCGACGGGCCCGGGAGGAGAGCGTCGATGTGCGGCATAGTATCGCTGGTCTATAGGGACGAGACGAAGAATATGGGGCGGGAAGCCTCCGAGCTGCTCAAGAGGCTCGAGTACCGCGGCTACGACTCCACGGGAGCCTCCTTCATAGACAAGGACAGGAACATAGCCCTGATCAAGCGCGTCGGCGCGCCTAGCAAGGTGACCGTCGAGCTGGATCTACCGTCCTACAAGGGCCAGCGATTCATAGGCCAGGTCCGGTGGGCTACCTACGGCGCAGTCTCCGACGTCAACAGCCAGCCGCACCGCGTCCGCTGCAAGACGGAGATGGTAGGCGCCCATAACGGCAACATCTCCAATACAGACTCCCTGAAGTCCGGCCTAGCGGCCCGAGGCCACCGGGTAGTCTCCGACAACGACGGGGAGATAATAGTCCACCTGGTGGAGGACCACTGGGCCGCCAACGAGGCCTCTCCCGAGGCTCCCCTGGCCGGGATGCGCCGGGCCTACGCAGGCTCCGGCCTGACCGAGCCGGTCGCCGACGAGGTGCTCCTCATCATCGACGCGATTCGGAAGGCCGAGGCCGAGGCCGACGGCTCCTACGCCGCAGCGGTCGCCGACCCGCGCGTGCCTGGCGTCTTCGCCATCAAGTCGGGCTCGTCGCTGTACGCGGGCATGGGCGAGGACGAGAACGGCGGCTTCGTCGTCGTCTCCAGCGACCTGAGCTCGGTCATAGCCAAGACGCCGATGCTCATACCGCTATCCGAGGGAGAAGGCGTCTGGTACACGGACGACCGGTACTTGGTGTTCTCCCTGGGGGGCGAGGCCCGCTTCTCGACGCCCGCCCTCAAGCGCTCCAGGCTCAACGTCCGCGACACCGGCCTCGACCCGCGCTACGCGTACTACATGGAGCAGGAGATATTCTCGGCCCCGGCCAACATAGACGCCATATCCCGGTATTACTTCTCGGACTCGGCCGACGAGGCCCTGTCGCGGGTGCTCGAGGGCGACGCGGCCTCGGTCAAGGAACTGGCCGGCCGGCTCTCGGCGCTATCGGCCTCTAGGGGAGCCGAGGAGCTCGGCGCCTCCTTCGACGAGCTCGCGTCATCGGCGGGATTCAGGAGCCTCGCCGCCGCCGCGCAGGCCGATCCCGACGCCTGCGCAAGGATTGCCGGCAGGGGCGAGTACGCGTCGGACGAGGCCCAGCTACTCGCCGATGCGAGGAAGGCGCGGCCCGGGCGGGCCCTCGACCTGGCCCTCGCGGACCTCGCCCTTATCTGGCTCAAGCGCCGGGCCGTCATGCGCCGCGCGCGCGAGCTGTCCGGCGCCATCCGCGAGACCCGCGCCCGCGGCGGCCGTATCTATATCATCGCGTCAGGCACCTCGTACCACGCGGCGCTGACCGCGGCCTATTTCTGGAACGGGCTCGCGGGCGTCCCCGTGTTCCCCTGCACGCCGGGCCTGTTCCGTAGCGCCTACATGGACTGCCTGGGCGACTCCGACATGCTGTTCGCCGTGTCGCAATCCGGCGAGACTAAGGACCTCGTGGACATACTCGTTGACGCGGCGGCCCTGAGGCCGGGGATACGGCGCGTCTCGCTCGTCAACAACGAGAACAGCCGCATCCCCCAGGAGCTGTCGGATTTCTACCTGCCTATACTCTGCGGCCCCGAGATAGCCGTGGCGGCGACGAAGTCGTTCATCAACCAGCTCGTCGTCCTCTATATCCTGGCCGCGTCGTACGCCAGCCCCGAGAGTACGGTACGGGACTCGGTAGGGAGGGTTAAGGGACTCATATCCGATACGCTGCGCCTATCCGCGCCGTCTATAGAGAAAGTCGCGCGGAGCCTGTTCCTTAGACCGTCGATACATATGCTCGGGACGGGTCTCTTCGGCCTGGCCCGCGAGGGCGCGCTCAAGATACGCGAGGTGGCGCTCAACCATACCGAGGGCTACGACGCGGCCGAGTTTAAGCACGGCCCCAACACGATCCTGGGCAAGAACACGATCTTCTCGCCGGCGGAGGT
>Ga0180007_10000909_pt1 | contig 43737 bp, 39 predicted proteins | sample MM_PC_MetaG_FD_121122 | JGI IMG/M metagenome (GOLD analysis project Ga0180007, IMG submission 121122) | Groundwater microbial communities from the Aspo Hard Rock Laboratory (HRL) deep subsurface site, Sweden - MM_PC_MetaG | ecosystem: Environmental > Aquatic > Deep subsurface > Groundwater... | reverse complement strand
TACCGCTTTTAACTTTGCGAGCCCGTTAACAACGGGTGTCGTTAACGAAAGCGCGAAGACAATTGCTTTGAACGTGCCTTTTGGTAGCAACGTCACCGCGCTGGTGCCAACCATCACGCATACAGGTGCGAGTATTTCTCCTAATACAGGCGTAGCACAAAACTTTACCAATCCGGTGACCTATACGGTAACCGCCGCTGATGCTACTGCTCAGACCTACGTTGTTACTGTGGCGGTCGCGGCGAATCCGGCGAAGGCTATTACCGCTTTTGACTTTGCGAACCCGGCGACAACAGGTGTGATTAACGAGGGTGCCAAGACAATTTTGCTGACGGTGCCTTTTGCAACTAATGTAACCGCACTGGTGCCGACCATTGCTCATACTGGTTCCAGTGTTTCGCCTAATACAGGCGTAGCACAGGACTTTACCAACCCGGTGACCTATACGGTAACCGCCGTTGATTCTACGACTCAGGAATACGTTGTGACAGTTGCGGTCGCGAATGCATCAGAGAAGGCAATTACCGCCTTTAACTTTGCGAACCCGGCGACAATAGGTGTGATTGACGAAGGAGCGAAGACTATCGCCCTGAGCGTTCCTTTTGGCACCAATGTGACTGCGCTGGTGCCAGGCATTTCATATACCGGTTCAAGTGTCTCGCCGAACGCGGGCGTGGCACAGGACTTTACCAACCCGGTGACTTATACGGTTACTGCTGCAGATGCGACTACCAAGGAATATGTTGTAACGGTTACTGTCACAGCGGTCGCGGCGAAGGCTATCACCACCTTTAACTTTGCAAGCCTGTCAATAACAGGTGTAATTGACGAGGGAAATAAAACTGTTGCCCTGACGGTGCCTTTTGGGACTGATATAACCGCGCTGGTGCCAACGATAACACATACAGGTTCAAGTGTTTCGCCGAACACAGGTGTAGCACAGAACTTTACCAACCCGGTAACCTATACTGTAACCGCCGCCGATGCGACTGTTCAGGATTATGTCGTTACTGTGACAGTTGCTGCTAATCCGGCAAAAGCTATTACCGCTTTTAACTTTGCGAGTCCGCTAACAACAGGTGTGGTTGACGAAGGTGCGAAAACTGTTGCCCTGGCTGTGCCTTTTGGAACTGATGTAACCGCGCTGGTGCCAACGATAACACATACAGGTTCAAGTGTTTCGCCGAACACAGGTGTAGCTCAGAACTTTACCAACCCGGTGACCTACACTGTAACCGCCGCCGACGCAAGCATTCAGGCTTATGTCGTTACCGTGACAGTTGCTGCCAATCCGGCAAAAGCTATTACCGCTTTTAACTTTGCGAGCCCTGCAACAACAGGTACAGTTGACGAAGGAGCCAAGACGGTTGCTCTTATTGTGCCTTATGGAACCAACGTAACCGCACTGGTGCCAACTATAACGCATACAGGCGCAAGTGTTTCGCCAAACACAGATGTGGCACAGGACTTTACCAATCCGGTGACCTATACAGTAACCGCCGCCGACACAACGACTGAGATCTACACCGTTACTGTCACAGTCGCAGCAAACCCGGCGAAAGCAATTACTGCTTTTAACTTCGCCAGCCCGGCAGCAACAGGTGTCGTTGACGAGGTTGCGAAGACTATCGCGGTAATGGTTCCCTATGGGACAAATGTAACCGCACTGGTGCCAGCAATAACGCATACTGGCGCGAGTGTTTCGCCAAACACAGGCGAAGAGCAGAACTTTACAAGCCCGGTCAGCTATACAGTAACCGCTGCTGATACGACCACTCAGGTCTATGTTGTTACACTTACTGTTGCAGCGAATACTGCGAAAGCTATTACCGCCTTTAATTTTGCCAGCCCGGCAACGACTGGTGTGGTTAACGAAAGCGCTAAGACTATTGCTCTGACTGTTCCTTTTGGATCCGATGTGACCGCACTGGTGCCGACTATAACTCATACTGGTGCAAGTGTTTCGCCGAATACAGAAGTGGCACAGAACTTTACCAACCCGGTAACCTACACTGTAACTGCCACCGATGCGACTATTCAGGCTTACGTTGTTACGGTGACAGTTGCTGCCAATCCGGCAAAAGCAATTACTGTCTTTAACTTTGCCAGTCCGCTCGCAACGGGTGTGGTTGACGAAGGCGCGAAAACCGTTGCCCTGATCGTTCCTTATGGAACCAATGTCACCGCGCTGGTGCCGACGATAACGCATACTGGCGCAAGTGTCTCGCCGGACACAGGAGTGGCACAGAACTTTACCAGTCCGGTGATCTACACCGTAACCGCTGCTGATACAACCACTCAAGCTTATGATGTTACCGTGGTAGTCGCAGCGAACCCGGCGAAGGCAATTACTGCCTTTAATTTTGCGAGTCCGGCGGCAACCGGTGTGATTGACGAAGGCGCCAAAACCGTAGCCTTGATCGTTCCTTATGGAACCAACGTAACCGCACTGGTCCCGACGATAACGCATACAGGTGCGAGTGTTTCGCCAAACACAGGCGTGGCACAGGATTTTACCAACCCGGTGACTTATACCGTAACTGCTGCTGATAGCAGCGCTCAGCCATACGTGGTTACTGTAACGGTTGCAGCGAATCCAGCAAAAGCTATTACCGCCTTTAACTTTGCCAGTCCGGCAACAATCGGCGTGGTTGACGAAAGCGCCAAAACCGTAGCCTTGACCGTTCCTTCGGGAACCGACGTGACCGCGCTGATACCAACTATTACGCATACTGGTGCAAGCATCTTGCCAAACACAGGGGTGGCGCAGAACTTTACTAACCCGGTAACCTATACCGTAACTGCTGCTGATACAACCGTTCAGGCTTATGTAGTCACCGTTACAGTTGCAGCGAATAGCGTAAAAGCTATTACTACCTTCCAGTTTAACGCTTTGCTCACACCCGTCAGCGGAACCGTTGATGAAACAAGCAAAACAGTTACAGTGAAAGTTCCTTATGGCACATCATTCGTGGGGCTTGTTCCAACTATCACGCATACAGGGGCTTCCATAAGTCCAAATTCAGGTGTAGGCCAGACCTTTACTCCTGGAGTGGCGTTTACTTACACGGTTACGGCAGGAGATAGTTCAACTCAAAACTATGCGGTTACAGTTTTCCAGACTGCTGAAAATATTATTCCACAGAATGCCTGGCTCAATGTTCTGGAAAAGAATATTTATGGTGGCTCCCCGACAATGGAATACAGCACCAACGATGGAAGCACCTATACCGCTTTTGGTGCTTACTCGGTGGTAAATATACCCGGTTTGACTGTTGGAAACAGGGTTTGGGTTCGCATGCAGAATGACGATTCGACTAAGAGCTATCTCGGTGAAGTTATGGCGCTGAGCGGAAGAGCAGATCTCATTGCTACTGACACCATCTATATTGGAACCGACAATTGGAACGATTTGCCTTATGGAACGGCCGGCGATGCCATGAAAATATATAGAAGCTTTCAAAATATTGGAGATACTGCTGGTTCTAATGCCGATCATAAAATACGCTTCTACATTTCGACTGACCGCATTATAACCGCAGCAGATACATTGCTTGTAGAGCAGGCATATCCTTTCCTTTGCCCTGTGGGTGCTGTTTCACTTAATACCACTGATTTTACGGTTCCTGCACTTCCGACTGGAAGGTATTACATTGGTGCTATCATTGATGCAACCAACGTAATTTCTGAGCTCAACGATAGCAATAATACTACTTTGCCTGACAATGTCGCAGAGTTCGAAATCAAAGATGGAACCGCCTTGCCAGCAGGGGCTTTCAAATTTTACAACTCCTGGGGAGTCGGATTCTCGGATGAAAATAAGGCCGATGGCTGGTATTGGGTAACATATCAAACGATCAAGAAACAGGAAATGATGGTCTCGTATTATTACAACGACTTTTCTCAACCGTACAGCCCATCTGTGGTAGCATCGTTTAAAATTACTCACCCTTTGCGCAATGAGGCAAAGGTTCTTATTGGTCTTGGCGACCCAGCATCTCCATACATGGTTAAAGAACTCCAAAGCAGATGGAGCTCAATCTTGAAAAGCGGGGCAGAGCCATTTCCCGGCAATAACATCGTCGTTGATATTTCTGAGTTTGCCGGTGCAATTAACGATTATGACCTGTTTTTGCGCGTAGAAAATTCTGGGACTAGTCTTGGAACCATTGATAACTTCTCTGTAGAGTTTTATTACGATTACAATCTTCCCAAATTCAAAACCATAGTAGGTGGAACTGGAAGTATTCCGTCTAGCGCTAACGTAAATGTGGTTGCCAGCACAAAGAACAGTTTGACCCTTCTTGAAGTTCAGCAAATTATTCCTCTTCCGCGTGCTGTTGAGGAAACTCAGTTGAATGAAGAGTTGCCATCGAGTTCAGAATTGCAAAGCGATATGGAAAGCCATGGGGTATATGTTCCAGGCAAAAATTACAATCAGATTGTTGCTGGAAGTCATGGAACCGGGTATCAACCACCAACCTTTGAGCAGTGGCAGACCATGAAGAAATTGCGGAGTGTGCAGTCCAGTGACATGCGTGGAGGGCAGCCGACATCTGTCGATCATTCAAAAACCCAGTTTTTCCCTCCCGTTGGCAATCAGGGAGTTGAAGGGTCCTGTACTGCTTTCTCTTATGCTTATTACATTCACACGTTCAATGAAGCCAAAGAGCACAACTGGAACCTGACTGGTACTACATGGGAATCTCCTGATCCGACCGGACAAAGCAGTGCCGGCCGGCCAGCTACTAATCGAGACAAAATTTTCAGCCCTGACTTTATTTATCATCAAATTAATTCCGGGATTGATGACGGTTCGAATGGGCAAACCGCCGCAGCTCTGTTAGCTCGCTTGGGTGGTGCTACCTGGAGCCAGATGCCTTATAATACAGCTGATCATACTACCTGGCCAACTGAAGCGGCGTGGCGAGAAGCATGTAAATACCGAGGTAGTGAACAAGGAAATCGATATTGGTCCTACAATCCTGTTGGGTATTTCGTCATTAAAACCGATGCCGATATTGATTTGTTGAAAACTCTTATCAGCTCGGGATATTGTGTCAGTACTTCTGTAAAATCCACGAGTCCTGGCTTATATCAGCTTCTTGATGCTAATGATGTTGCAGATGATGTAGCGACCGCCAAAATGACTACCGATCATGCTCAGACGATCGTTGGCTATAAAGAAGGAGCTGACTGGAACCCGGCGAACCCTGACCTTTAAGCGAATCGGTTCAATAATGGACTTGCTTTTTGTATCATGCCGCCTGTTACAAGACTGGCGATGGCAGAGAAGCTTGCAGGCTGACTTAGCACTGCTGCCTTGACTACGCTGGCTTGAAAGTAAGAGGATTTGCGTGTAGACTGCTCTAAATTAAACGTTGGAGCAGATTATGAGTTTTCCTGTGCATCGGCCACGGCGTCTGCGTATCGACAGTCGCCTGCGCGGCATGATTCAAGAAGTCAGCCTTTTTGCGAAGAATTTGATTTATCCCCTTTTTGTTGTTGACGGACTTGCCGAACCGCGTGAGATTCAGGCAATGCCTGGACAGAAGCAGTGGCCTCTTGCAAAAATTCACGAGCCGGTGGCCGATGCCATGCGTAAAGGCGTCGGCGCTTTTATTCTTTTTGGTGTCCCGGTCAGCAAGGATGGGCAAGGCAGCCAGGCCTATGACGAAAACGGCATTGTCTGTCGAGCTTTGCGCCATATTCGCGAGCATTGCCCGCAGGCCTACCTGATCACCGACGTTTGTCTTTGCGCCTACACCGACCATGGTCATTGTGGCTTTTTAAATTCTGCCGGTGTTATCGAAAACGACAGTTCGATTCAGGCGCTGGCGAGCATGGCGCTGGCTCATGCTTCGGCCGGAGCCGACATGGTAGCGCCTTCTGATATGATGGATGGCCGTATTGGCGCGATAAGGGCATTACTAGATCTCAATGGCTTTACTGATCTGCCGATTATGTCTTATTCGGCCAAATATGCTTCAGCTTTTTACGGGCCTTTTCGTGAGGCTGCGGGTTCAGCGCCGGGCAAGGGTGACCGTTGTGGCTACCAGATGGATTTTAGGGTAGCGCGTGATGCTTTACCCGAGTTTGAGCTTGATCTCGAAGAGGGTGCTGATATTCTTATGGTAAAACCCGGTTTGGCCTACCTTGACATGGTCAAGCTGGCGCGCGACAATTTTTCGTGCCCGATAGCGGTTTATCAGGTTTCTGGTGAGTATTCGATGATCAAGGCTGCTGCCGAAAAAGGCTGGGTCAATGAGCGGGCGGTAGTTTTAGAGAGTCTTTATGCCATGCGCCGTGCCGGCGCCGATCTGATTTTGAGCTATTTTGCGCCGCAGGTGGCAGAATGGCTCAAAGAGGACCAGAGCTGATGGCGCATTCGCAGCACTCACATGCTTCGCAGCATCCACATGAAGCACATGGCTCAGACTCACAAATGTTGCGTGTTCTCGCCTGGGAAACCACACGCGCCTGTCCGCTGGCGTGCCCGCATTGTCGCGCTTCAGCGGTAGAAAATCGAGATCCCGACGAGCTTACAACGGTTGAGGCTATACAGATGCTTGAATCGGCAGCTGAACTCGGCAAGTCAATCATTATCTTGAGCGGGGGTGAGCCACTGCTACGTGATGATCTTGAAGAGATCGCGGCTAAAGCAATAGAACTCGGGCATCGCCCGGTGGTTTCGTGTAATGATGGGCGATTGCTTACCGATGCGCGTATAGCCAGTCTGTCTGCCGCCGGCATCAGGCATTTCAGTTTCAGTATGCATTCGGAGCAGGAAGCGGATCACGATAATTTTGTTCGGGTTGCTGGCGCGTATCGCGAGGCTTTGCACGCTTTTGAGCGCATCAAAAAACATGGACTGTCGTTTCAGATCAATACGACGGTTTTGCCGACAAATCATGAGCGCCTGGAAGCTGTCAAAAACTGGGTAATTGGTTTGGGTGCGGCGAGTTGGCATCTGTTTTTCATTGTTCCGATGGGGCGGGCTGCCGACGCTGGCTCTGAGGTCGATCTTAAGCAGACACAGATTGACAAAGTGCTCAGATATGTTGCGGCAGATTCTGACGGCTGGCCAATTCCCGTCAAGGTGACCTGCGCTCCTCAGTATGCGCAGATACGTGCTTCAATGGGCAAAGACCCGGGTAGTCGCGGGCGCAGCTGTATGGCTGGTAATGGTTTCGTGTTTGTGAGCTACAAGGGTGATGTTAAACCCTGTGGTTATTTTGATCTGGTGGTAGGCAACATTCGCGAAATGCCGCTAAGCAGTATTTATCGCAATAGCAGCGAGCTGCGCGATATGCGTACGCCTGAAAAATTCAGTGGAATTTGTGGAAAATGTAGGTTTAACAAGGCGTGTGGCGGTTGCCGGGCGCGAGCATACGCTGTTAATGGTAGTTTCCTGGCGTCTGACCCAAATTGCAACTATTCTTCTGGTCAAGAAAGCTAAACGTCTGTATTATTGGTACACTCTCCAGACTTGTTAACAGTACTGGTTAATTGAATGATCAAGCAAAGGACACACCCGATGGACGAAAAAGATCACGAAATACTCCAGATGCTTCAGGGCAGTTTTCCACTCGACTCTGAGCCATACCGGGTAATCGGCGACAAGCTATGGCTCGACGAGGTTTCGGTGATTTCAAGAATCGCTCGAATGATCGAGAGCGGTGCCATTCGCTATTTGGGACCGTTTTTCGACAGTCGTAAACTTGGGTATAATGGCTGCCTGGCAGCAATGAATGTGGTACCCGAGCAGATCGAATCGGCCGCCGCCGCTATAAATCAATTTTCTGAGGTAACTCACAATTATCTGCGCGAGGGTAAGCCGAATCTCTGGTTTACTGTGATTGCGCCAAGCAACGAGCGTCGCGAAGAAATTTTTGCGGCGATCAAGAAGGCTACCGGCGTAGATGAAATTATGATTTTCCCGTCTAAGAAGCTTTATAAAGTAAAAGTAGACCTGGATTAGGAGCTGCTGATGGATGCAAAAACTCGACAGGTTCTGTGTGAACTGCAGGACGGCTTTAAACTCGAAACTCGCCCGTTCAAACGTATTGCCAACCAGGTTGGCTGCAGCGAAGAAGAAGTGCTCAAGATTCTTGTGCGCAATCGCGACGACGGGCTGATTCGACGAATTGGCGCTGCCGTAAGGCCAGCGCTGCTTGGACATACTTCCAACGCCTTGGTAGTCTGGGAAGTCAGTGCAGGTCGTGTCGATGAAGTTGGCGCTGCTCTGTCAGAGATGCGCGAAATTTCGCACTGTTATGAGCGTGAGTGCCCACCAAACTGGCCATACAATTTTTTTACGATGATACATGCTCGCAGTGATGACGAGCTTGAACAGATCATAGCCGATATTTTTCAGCGTTTCTCGCTTGGGCAGTATAAGGTTTTGCGCACAGTTAAAGAGCTTAAGAAGACCTCTATGCGTTACTTCGAGGCCGCTGAAAAATGAACGCAGAGGCTTTCAAGGCGGCGTTGCAGGTTTTTCCGGGTGGAGTCAACAGCCCGGTACGTGCTTTCAAATCAGTCGGCAGCAATCCTCTTTTTATTAAGAAGGCTTATGGCAGCCGCGTAGTTGATGTTGAAGGCCGTGAATACATCGATTACGTAGGGTCATGGGGACCAATGATACTCGGCCATGCCGATCCCGATGTGGTTGCTGCAGTCTGTCACGCTGCTGTCTCAGGCTTGAGTTTTGGTGCGCCTACCGAGGCAGAAACCGAATTAGCGCTGCTGGTGCGTGAGGCTTTTCCGGTGATTGAGAAGATGCGCCTGGTCAGCTCGGGAACCGAGGCGACCATGTCAGCGGTGCGCCTGGCGCGCGGCTACACCGGTCGACCATTAATCATAAAATTTGACGGTGCCTACCACGGCCATGCAGATTCGTTACTGGTTGCAGCCGGATCAGGCGTCGCGACTCTGGCCATACCCGGCTGTCCCGGCATCCCCGATGACATTGCCGCCAATACACTGGTTCTGCCATATAATGATGTTGGCGCTCTGCAGGCCTGTTTTGAACGGTATGCCGGAAAAATTGCCGGCCTGATCGTTGAACCGGTGTGTGGTAACATGGGTGTTGTCAATCCTTCCGCCGGTTATCTGGAAACTTTGCGTCGGCTGTGTAGTGAGCATGGCGCGTTGCTGATATTTGACGAAGTCATGACCGGTTTCAGGGGCTGTTTTGGCGGAGTAAGCCGCATCAGTGGAGTAAAACCAGACCTGACCTGTCTCGGCAAGATCGTTGGCGGCGGCATGCCGTTAGCCATTTATGGCGGTCGCGCCGAAATCATGGCGCATATTGCACCAGATGGCCCGGTTTACCAGGCTGGAACTCTTTCTGGAAACCCGGTGGCAGTTGCTGCCGGTATAGTAACTCTCAAAAAAATCAAGTCGCAGCCTGATTTTTACGAACATCTGCTGGCAAGAACCGCGAAGCTTGAGGCTGGCATTGCCGCCGCCGCCAATGCGGCAGGCTTGAAGGTCGTGTCGAACCGTTTTGGCTCAATGTTCACCATGTTTTTTGCCGATCAGTCGGTAGTTGATTACCAGTCAGCAAAAGCTTCAGATACAGTGCTGTTTGCGCGCTGGTTCAGCGGTATGCTCGCCGAAGGCATCTATCTGGCTCCTTCACAGTTCGAGGCTGCTTTTGTGTCTGCTGCACACAGCGACGCTGATATACATAGAACCATAGTGGCGGCCACCCACGTTTTCAAAACTCTCGCTGCATAATTTTTAGCAAAAATAAAAGCGCCGGGCGACTGCATTGCAGCCGCCCGGCGCTTTTATTTACGTAAACTTAGCGGTTCTTTGGTGTGACCTTGATTGGGTTGGTTCTGATCGCATAGCGAAGCGGAACGGTGTTGGCTGGTTGCACCTTGGTGATTCTGGTAATGATATTATTTGTGCTGGATAAGTCGCGATCGTAAGAGACTTCCTGATAATTCTGGAGAATAGAGACCTGTTCTTTAAATGATAGAGAATGAACGCCTATTTTTGCAGTTGGCACGCCGCTAATATCGCAGACGAGAACGGTTTCTGTGGCAGAGATGTTTGTATAGCCAGCTGGAGCCGCAAAAGCAAAATTCAAAATTACATCACTTGAGGCTATCTGGTTGTTTTCAAAAATGTCAAAATGGGTGGGAGAAATGCCGCCATCAACAAAAACCGACTTGTTGAAATGGAAATATAGAAGGTCTTTATCGCTCATTTCCCGGTTGTTGTCGAGGTCTTCCCATTCTATTCTGACTAATGCAAGGTCCTTAACATAGTAGTCGCGAATATCGTCTGATTCTGCTGCACTGGGGCCTTCGCTGTATACAAAGCAGGCGTATGGGTCCAGTTTGTAGTTTTTGCCCCAAGGATCGACCGGAATATAGGTCAGGTAGCGGCCCATCAGACCGTTGAAGTCATTTTCACCCAGAATGGGGAGGTAGGGAGATGTACTGGCGATCAGCCCAAGATAGGGCAGGTCTTCCTGCGAGTTAAAGAGCACTACCGCCTGCTTGAGGACATCCAGGTCCTGGAGAGCTTTAGCGCGTTTGCTTTCTCTGACATAGTCAGAGTAGTAGGGTGTGGCCACCCCGACCAGGATAGCGATGATGGCTACAACCACCAGCAATTCAATTAGAGAAAAACCGCGTTTCATATAAGGCACTCCTTCAAGAGGTTTGCAGGAATAACAGATTCCAATTCAGACCGTATATCGGCAATATAAAGAAGAAATATTAATTAAAACATGATAAAAATCAAGGGAAATTGAAAAACTTTTAATTTATTAATTTATACCCATTCTTTGAGAATGCCGCGCCGTTAAGAATACGATAATAATTTCGTTCTTCTCAATAATGCGGGGTGAGAAATGCGAACTTACGAAACACTAATGTCATTTCTAGAAGCGTAGCAACCTGCCGAGAAATCTCAAGATTTCTCACCATGTGAGCCACCTCACGTTGTTCGAAATGATATAGAGAGCATTTAACGCGAGTTATTGAGCTTGCTCTTATGGCCTCAGCCGCTATAGCAGACTATCCCGCACTGCTCAGCGGGATTAAGAAAATACATAATTTCTTTGTGTCTTTTGTCTTTGCGGCTTGGTGCGAAGTTCTTTTTCAGTCCTTCTACTTACCGCGCAACTTGTCGCGTTTTGCGGCGGCTTCGTAATCGCTGTAGAAACCAAGGCGCTTCATCGTGGCGACGCATTTGAGTGCTTCTTCCGTTCTGCCGCGTTCGGTGTAAAAATCAAGAAGTCCTTCGTTGATTTTTCGAGTCTTTTTGTATTCTTTGCGAGTAAGAAGAATATAGAAGGCGACTTCCTTCAGCCGGTCATTCTCGCCGTTAAAAGCAAGATTCTCCAGATTGTCGTCAGCGGCTCTTGAATCTTTGAAAGGCAAAGCCATGAAAGCGATGTTCATCATATCGCTGTCACCGACAGACGAGTCCTTTGAAGATAGAACTTCTCTTGTGACCCGCTGGTTTCTGTTGCGGTCAAGGCGATAAACTCTCAGATTGGTACTCAGTTTCCAGCCAAATAGTGTGTAGTTGTCGAGTACAAGCCGATTTTTCAGATCTTTCTCGATCACTTTTTTATTGTAGTCCGTGGTTGGGCTGATCTTATTATACTGCCTGAACCAGTAAAGAGCCTGATCATAATAGCCGCGCTCCTTATAATACTCCATCAGGCCTTCGACAGCTACCGGATCGTTTTTGTTGACGCTGATCATTTTATAGTAGGTTTCTTCAATGTCAGCGTCGGTATTACTTGAATCATCGAGTTTTTGTTCGAGCTTGAGAGATTCCTGCAGCTTACGGTTTTCACTGATTTCTTCAAGCTCTGTGCGCACCTGTTCACTGAATTTTGGGTCTCTGCGCAGCATGTTGAGAAAGTTCTCGGCGTTGACAAAGTCATCACGGTTGAGGTAAATCTCAGCCGAGCGCATGATGCCGTCAGCGAATTTTTTGTTTGCGTTGTAAGCCTGCAGATAGGACTTTACCGCATCATCCTCGCGCCCAATATCTTCGTATAACTGCCCAAGTTCATTGTAACCAGTTGCCGGGTCAGCGTTCTTGCGAATTTCTTTTTTGTATTCAGCCTCGGCTTCCTGCGGTTTTCCACTATGCATAAGGTTGCGTGCCAGATCGTAGCCGATAAGTTCCTTGATGTCGGAGCCGCTGCGTCCAAGCTTGCGGGCCAACTCATAATGCTCAGCTGCCTTTTCGGCGTTTTTCATGCCCTCATAAGCCTTGGCAAGCTGCCAGTGAGTTTCTGCATGCTTTTGGTCGAACAACAGCGCTTGCTCAAGAACCTCTATGGCTTCCCGAGCGGAGCCAAGATTGATCATGGCTCCACCAAGGCCACGCAGGATGTCGGGGTTGTCTGGCTGTATCTGGCGCGCTTTATAAAGCAGATCGTAGGCTTGTTTAAGATTGCCGTTTTCGAGTTCAAACATGCCCAGTCGGGCCAGTGCCTTGCCGTTGCCCGGTTCCAGTGCCAGCGCGCTCTTAAAATGTTCGATTGCCTCTTCTGATTTGTTACGAGCGTCGAGCAGTTCTCCAAGGCGAATGTGAATGTCAGATGATTTGGGGAAGCCGAGCAGCGCAGTTTCCAGGTGACGCAGAGCCGTGGTGGGTGAGCCTTCCTGCGAGATCATTATTCCCAGATAATAATGCGCCATGAACTCTTCGGGATTTTTTTTCACAATAGCCCTGAGCGATTTGATGACTTCGGCTTTCTCTTTTTTGGTGCCGATCTGAAAGTCACGCCATGCCTTGTCATAAAAGGCTTCTGAAATGTTAACCGGCTCAGCAGCCAGTGCTATTTTTTTGCGGCGAACCACCGCAGACAGATCTTGAGCTGGTAAAATGCAGTAGATCGCGATTACAAGCGCCAGCAATTTTGGTAGTCTGGTCTGTGTGTTCATAAATTCTCCTTTAGCATGGCTTTAAGCTAAAAGTTATCACGCCTTTCCTGCGAATGCAAAGAAAGGCGTGAAAAATCGACGAAAGAAAGTTTATAGGCTGGCAGGGCCTTTAACCAGGACCACTATGCCTGAAATAACTGAATAAAGTGCAACAGCCAGACTAAAGTAGAAAAGGTAAAAGTGGAAGCTTTTGACATTATCCTGGGCTTTCTGTTTGCGCGGTTTTTTGATTGCCTGTCCGACATAGATATTGGCTATGAGAAGGCCAAGCAGAATTGCTCCGGCAAAACCGTGCCCGTAACTTCGCAAAAAGATTTCCTGCACTTGAAGAAACTTGACCAGAACCATTACGCCGCCAAGCAGGCCGACAAATACCAGCGCAGTAATCAGCGTGCTGAGCTTTTTGTGTTGCTGCAACAAAAATTCTTGCTGATCAGCTTCGGGTGACTTGAGATTGACTGCTAGAGCTTGTTTGCCGAGGCGATGAATATGAATCACGGCGGCAAGCAGAACCAGCATGAACAGTGGGTGGATGTACTGCATAACTAACATTTCCTGCCTTAAAGTTTGAATTTGCCGATATCGAAATCATCGAGGTCAAATGGGTCCTTAGCCGGTTTTTTGCCGGCTTTGGGCTTATCTTCGACCGGGGTGTCAAGGTCTATTATATTGTCGAGGTTAAAGGGGTTATTGTCAACTGGTGCTGCAGGTGCGCTCGACGCCGGTTTTTTGCCGGTGCCTGCTGCCGGTTTAGCCGGTGGCAGAGCGGGCTGGTCATCGCTCGGAAAAACTTCAAGCACGTCGAGGTCAAGGTCGAGACTGGCAAACGGGTCTTTGCCGCCCTCACTGCCTCCCAAGCCCAGGTCAGACTCAGAAAACAGGGCCGCAAATGGATCTTTGCCTGCTGGTGTTTTTGGTTTCATCGGTGGTAGAGGTGTGTCGTCGTCTTCGAAAGACAAGAGCCCTCCTGACATCGGCTTTGCTGGCGGTAGCGGAGTATCATCGATGTTTGCAAACGGATCGGGCTCAGCTACCGGCCTTGGCGTGGCAGGTCTGATCGGCACAACTGGTTTCATTGGTGGCAACAGATCGGAAATGTCTTCAATGGGTGGCTCTGGTTCTGGCGTGGTGAAATCGTCAAGCGATGCGAGATTAAGATCAGGAACTCCTCCATCATCAACATTGCCAGATGTGGGTTCTTTTCCGAATCTTTCTGTCTCAGACTGTTCTGACGATTCTTCGTTTCCTGATTGACTAAGATTGTCGATCAGCGAACCAAAAAGGTCATCAGTGAGCGCATCTGATTTCATAAAATCAGGTGTTGGCACTGCAGGTGCCATCACTGGGGCAGTCTGAGGACTTGCGGCTGGTTTTGCTACTGGCAACGGTTTGGCTGCGACCGGACTGGCTTGTTCCGTCGGGCTTTCCAAACCAAAATCCAGATCGTCGAAATTCATGTTTTCTGCAGAATCAACATTGCTGTGTGATTGTTTGGTGTTGAAGTCTGGAGCAGGCTTGCTAACCGGTATCGCAGGTTTTGCAATAATGGGTTTGGGAGCTGGTGCCGGTGCAGGTGTCGGTAATGGTGCTACGGGTTTTGGTGCCGACACTGGCTGTGGTGCTACGGGTTTTGGTGCCGACACTGGTTGTGGTGCTGCAGGTTTTATTGATACCGGTGCCTGGGGCTTTGCGACGGGAACCGTCGCTGGTTTGGCGGTTAGCGTGACTGGCTTTGCTTCGGGAGTGGCAGGTGTGTGCTCAGCTGGTTTGATCGGTGTAATAACTGGTTTTGCCGGTGCAACAGAAGGAGACGGTATGCCGACAGGTTTCACTTCTATGACAGGTGGCGTTGATGCAGCAGGTGGCTGGACCGGTATTTTTCTTTTTATTATCGGTTTGACTGGTGGTGTGCTGCGGCGCTGGCGTGAAGAGCTTTTTGCCGATGCGGCCAGCGGCTTCCCACAACAGGGGCAAAATCTGATAACCATATCGCATTCATCGCAATAGAGCCCGTCGCCACTGACTGTGCTGCCAGAGCTGGAGCTGGTTGATGTTGAGTGCGGCAGTCCAGATTCCCAGACACCGCTTTCGCTTTTGGCCCAGTTGTCTATTTCAAAGACAACTTCTTTGACGCCGGCAATCTGCCTGAGACTGGATTCAATGAACTTAAGTTCAATGCCGGTTTCATCAGCGGTTTTGTTGGTGCCGACGAACGCCAGCTCACCCTGCAGGGTTACGATTCCGGCCTTAACAGGGAACTTTATTTTGCTAAGATCTATTCGCCGACCAGCCAGCTCACGTCTGACGGCAGCGCCGATCCCAAGGTCAGTCGCCTCCCTCAATTTTGGCCTCCAGTTCTCAAGTCAGTTGAAGATAGAGTCAGTTCTGGCAAATCTCGGATTTGCGCAATTCAATTTATAAATCGGCACTCTGGCGAATTTTCCTTAATCTTATCGTCATCAGATTTACTGATCGGTAAAATTATAGCGCAAATGTCGCGATAAATTCAGCAACAATCTTAGAAACTGTTTTGCAGATTCCTGTGTCGGCAAGATTGTACACTGGCGGCCCTGGTCGGCGTCTGAACCAGGTTTCCTGCCGCTTGGCATACTGTCGGGTATGAATGACGATGGCTTCGCGCACTTCTGCTCTGTCAATTTTTTTCTCAAAAAATTCGAACCACTCGCAATAACCAATCGAATTTAGCCCTGCCGCCTGCCGACCGTATTTTTCTGTGAGTCGGCACACTTCGCTTTCAAGGCCTGCCTCAATCATCTTGTCGACGCGCCTGCTGATTGCACGGTGCAGTTCTTCCCTGGGTCGAGTCACTACAATAGGCATAAACACGGCTTCTGGTAATGGCGATACTCTCTTGTTGTCTGCGAGAACCATACCAGAAGTCATAATGATCTCAATTGCCCGTAAAACTCGGCGCGGATTGTTAGTATCAATCTGGCTGGAAGCAGCAGCATCAAGACTGTGCAAGCGCTCAAGCATGGCTGCCATCCCGCTGCTTTGCAACTCAACCCGCAATTGCTCAGCAAGCTGGACATCATTGCCGGCTGGTCCAAGTCCCTGTGCCAAAGTATCATAGTAAAAGCCGGTTCCACCAGCGAGCAGTGGAACTTTGCCCCGTTGCCAGATCTGCCTGATTTTGGCAGTCGCCACTTTGGCGTAATCAGCTGCACTGAAATTATGGTCAGGAGCAACCAGACTGAAAAGATGATGAGGAGCCCGCTGCATTTCATCAATTGTCGGATGAGCGGTGCCAATGCTCATTTCGCTGTAAATCTGGCGGGAGTCACAATTGACGATTTCGCAGCCAAATTGCTCAGCTAATTCCAGTGCCAGCACGGTTTTTCCGGAGGCAGTTGGCCCCAGAACCGCGAGAACTGGTTTTTTTTGAGAATCTTCCATGTCAGGTCCGCAAAAAGCCAGTTTCAATCTGTCTGGTAGTCAGTCTGATTACAATTGGTCGGCCGTGTGGGCAGGTAAATGGGTTTTCGGTTTTCAGCAGCTGTTCGAGCAGACTGTTCCATTCTGATTCTTCGAGCGGATTCCCGGCCTTCACTGCAGCTTTGCAGGCCATCATCTTGAGCAGGTCCGTTTTGATCTCTCGAATTGAACGACTTTCCCATCCGTTCAATACCTGTGCCAGAACGTTCTGCAGGCTTTCTTCTTCATTGTTGTGCTTCTCTGAAACCGGAAATGCGGTCGCGTAATACTGGCCGTCGTCTTCCTGCTGAATCGAGAATCCGAGATCCTTGAGCTCGTCAAGATGATCCTTTATAACCATGCGCTCTGAAGGCAGCAGTTTGAGCGGCACCGGAAACAGCAGCGGTTGTGCTGCTATCGGCATGTCGCGGTAGGTGTTGGTGTATTGATCGAATAAAATGCGTTCGTGGGCGGCATGCTGGTCGACAATGAACAGTCCTTTGTTGTCTTCGCCGAGAAGATAAGAGTTTTTGAGTTGTGCCAGAATTTTCGGGTGCTCGAGTTTAGCCACTGGCTCAAAAGCTGTTGCCAACTGAGTTGGTCGCGGCCCGAGGCGTTCGGCATCAATGTCTTTTATCTCATAAAAACGCTCTTCGTTACTGCCCGTTATCCTGACCGGCTGCATCGTCGGTGGTGTTCCGAAAATCGATCCTGCTGAAAATGTTGTCGGGGTAGCTGACACAGAGTGCCCAGGGCTTTCTGCAGCGGCTTCGTATTCTGGAAGGTTGGGTGTGGCTAGCTCGCTTTGTGCAGTTGCACCGGGAGCAGAGACCATGCGCAGGCCAGAAAGACTTGCCTGAACTGTTTCCCATATTGTCGAGAAAACCCAGCGCTCATCTTTGAAGCGAATCTCGGTTTTTTGCGGATGTACGTTGACATCGATCAGGGCTGGTGGTACGCGCAGATCTAAAATCAGCACGGGGTAGCGCCCTCTTGGAAAGAATGCTGAAATCGCTTTGTTGATCGCCTGAGTGAGCAGCTTGGTTTTGACCACGCGGCGATTAACCAGCGTAGTCATGTATCGGGCCGCGTTGCGTGGCTGATTTGGCGGTGAAATGAAGCCGCGCAGCGACATGCCGCCCTGCGCGATCGCAGCGGGCTCTTTGAGCGCAACCAGATCTCGGGTAACTTCTGGTCCGTAGACAGCGAGAATGGCATCGCTGAGGTTGCCGCTTCCGTTGGTGGCGGCGACCAGAACGTTGCTGTTCGTGAATTTAAAAGCGATCTCGGGGTAACCCATCATGTAATGGCAGACAATATCTGAAATCTGCGCCATTTCGGCACCAGTGCTCTTTAAAAACTTGCGGCGGGCCGGCACGTTGTAAAACAGGTTTTTCACCTGAATACGGGTGCCTCTCGGAAAAGAATCGTTGTCGACACTGACTATGCGCCCGCCGTCAAGAGTCACGCGAGTTGCGGTTTCTTCGCTGTCGTGGCGGGTGACAAGCGTCACACGCGCGACTGACGCTATTGTTGGCAACGCTTCGCCGCGGAAGCCCAGAGAGGCGATATGTTCAAGCTCGGCATCATCGACGATTTTGCTGGTTGCATGCGGAGTAAAAGCGAGTCCTGCATCCTGCCGCGTCATACCTTCGCCGTTGTCGGTAATTTCTATGAGCTTTTGCCCACCTTCTTTGACTTCGATTTCAATACGGCTGGCATTGGCATCGATGGCGTTTTCGATGAGTTCCTTGACGACCGAGGCTGGACGCTCTACTACCTCACCAGCAGCTATTCTGCAGATGATTTCTTCAGAAAGAATCTTTATTTTTCCGGTTGCCATATTGTCTCCTCAAAAGTGGTAGGGGCCGCCCATTTCCCAGTTGGCTACGGCATTGACCGCAAGACTGTTGGCTGGCGCCAGATGCGCGGTAAAAAAACCATGCGCGGCAATCATCGCCGCGTTGTCAGTGCATAGATGCAGGGTTGGCAACAGCAGTTCGGCGTGATGCTTTTTTGCTAACTTCAGCATTGAGTTGCGCAATACCGTATTGGCAGCCACGCCGCCCGCCAGAATCAGTCTGCGGGCTTTGGTTTCTTTTAGTGCCAGACCGACTTTTTCGACAAATATATCGCTGACTGCCAGCTGCAGACTGGCGCACAGATCAGGCAGACTCAAATTGTCTCCTTCATGAGCGACAACTCGCATAACTGCAGTTTTGAGGCCGCTAAAACTGAAGATGTAGCCTTTGCCTGACATCGGCCGCGGCAGCGTATAACGCTTCTGGTCACCGTTTTCGCCGGTTTTCTGAATGACGGGTCCACCCGGGTAGCCAAGCTGAAGATGGCGCGCCACCTTGTCGAACAGCTCTCCGGGTGCATCGTCGAGTGTTCGCCCGAGGCAGTTATACTGGCGCGGACCTTCGACAAACACCAGATTGGCATGCCCACCCGAAACAATCAGGCCCAGGAAAGGGTATTCAGGTTCACGCCCAGCTGTCAGAAAAGATGCGGTTAAATGTGCTTCTATATGATTTACCGGAATCAAAGGCTTGCCGGTATACCATGCCAGTGCTTTGGCAGTGCTTAGGCCTACCAGTAGCGGGCCGAGCAATCCCGGTCCTGAAGTTACAGCGATCTGCCCGATTTCTTCGAGTTGAATGCCAGAGCTGTCGAGGCAATCACGCAGCAGCGGTAAAACTGTTTCAAGATGCTTTCTTGACGCGACTTCTGGTACAACTCCGCCAAAACGTCGGTGGATCTCGATCTGTGACGAAACCAGACTGCTAATGACTCTGGTGCCGTTTTCGACAAGAGCGATCGAGGTGTCGTCGCACGAAGATTCTATGCCGAGTGTTATCATTTCTTTTCCTCGAATTTGCGCTCTGCCTGCGACTGAATTACATACATGGGCAATACGCCGAGAATGTCGTCAAATTTTTTCGTTCCCTGGGTCTGCTTGCTCAGAAGAAAGTCGTGTAGAGCCTGCTGAGTCGGCTCAAGTCTTCTCAGGCCAGGCATGTCGCATTTTATGCTGAACGCATTTGTGCCACTAACTTCATCGCGGTTGCACAGCTGTGCTGGTTCGTATTTCAAGTCGTCGCCGTCAGCCAGTGCAGAAACTACGAAGGCCTTGTCAATAAGAGTGGGCAGAACAAGCTTAATCTCGCCGTTTATACCCTGCAGATGCAGTGTTCTGAGAGACCACCCGAAAATATCAAGGCCAATAAGCGGTTTGTCGCTGATAAATGCAAGAGTTCGAAAGAAACCGGCCGCTACGCGCAAGCCGGTCAGGCTGCCTGGTCCGGTGCAGACGGCAAGCAGGTCGAGGTCGGCAAAAGTGCATCCAGCCTCAGCCAGCATTTTGTCGCAGATCTCGCTTATGCGTGCGCCAAGGTTGCGGTCGGTATCAAAACTATGCCCGAAGAATCTGTTGCCATCGCCAAACTGGCTGAAAGTAGTGTTTTCTGAAGCGTCTAAGAAAAGATAGCGCATGGTCAGGGTTCCTTCCATGTCCAGCTGATCAGCCGTTCAAGCTCTGATTCAGGGTCGGGTTGTTCGATGCAGACCTCAAGGTGTGGTAGCTTCTGAAGTTCGACAACCCGTTCCGCCCATTCCACCAGACATGGATTGCCGGTTTGTAGTATTTCGAAAAGTCCGATGTCGATGACTTCTTCAAAGCAGTTAATACGGTATAGATCAAGATGATACAGCGTTACAGCGCCGTTTCGATATTCATTCATCAGTGTATATGACGGGCTTGATACGTGGCAGTCGATGCTTAGGCCGCGCGCAAACCCGCGGGCAAAAAGGGTTTTTCCCGCGCCCAACCCGCCATGCAGCAATACTAAGGCTTTAGGGTGTTGCTGTGCAAGCAGTCCTGCAATTTCCAGGGTTTGCTCCGGTGAATGACTGTGTAATGGCTGCTCGTACTTCATCAGTCTCTAAGTTCGGTTGCCAGAACAATATCGCGGTTTATGGCGGCCAGGCAATTAAGCAGCTTGTCACGTAAACTCTGGTCTTTTACTGCATCGCGAATCTGTCTGATCAGATCGATGACCTGTCTAAAAGCCCTTATCAGATCGCCTTCCGGGATGTCACACATTGCCATCATATCTTCAAAGGCGCTGCCATTACTCCAGGCCAGTATGACATGGCAGATTCGCGTTTCGAGAGGCTTAATGAAAGGGTGCTGACGTGCCAGGGAATTAACAAAGCCCCGCGCGCTTTTGACCTTCTCGGGCAGTTTCGAAATTGAGCGTGGTTGCTCATTGTTGTTGCCTCGACGGCGGTGTTCGTAAATCAGCGATAAACAGATCGCATTGATTTCGTGTTCGTCACATTCATGGAAATAGCCGGCAAAATAGAGTTCAGTAACTGTGATTTCTTCAGTGTGAATGCGGCTGGCAAGCTCACCGCGCGCGAGCAGACCTTTCTCATCGATATAGCCGAGCTGGCGCAGCAGTTCGAGTTTTCTTTCGTAGAGCGGCAATTGTAGTTCGCCCTGCTCTTCAAGCAGGCCACGCCAGTAGTCGAGCTTCTTTTTGAGCCTGGCAGCCTGGTAGAAACGCGCAGTACATTTGCTTAGACTGCGGCATTTGCCGCAGATAAAGGTCTTTTCCTGATCGCTTAGTTCCTGGTGAGAAATGGCAAATTGCTTCTCGATATCAGCCTGGTAAGAGCGGCTGCGTTTTCCGCGCATGCCGAAGCGGATGTCGTCGAGCTGGTGGTTCATGGTGTCGATCTTCGCCTGTTTCTTTTTGTAAAAGACCATGAATTCTTCAAAATCATTCTTCTTCTCGGGGCAGCGTGGGGCTACCTGCTCAATTTCGAGACGCATTTTGGCTACCTTCTCGGTAAGCTCAGGCAGCTTCTTATTAGCCTGAAACTGCGCAAAATTCCGTTTGAGAATCATGCGAACCTCTTCTGATTTGTGACCAGAATAAAGGTTAAGAACGCTGTTGAAAGACAGATCGAACTGACTCAGCAATGGCTCAATGTCGCCGTAAACCAGATTCTGCAGCTCTTCGAGTGAAAGATCGCGCGGCAGGTGCGGAACAACAACCCAGCCGGTCTTGTCGATGCCACGTCGCCCGGCTCGCCCCGAAATCTGTGTGAATTCAAGAGATTGCATGGGCCTGAACGAGCGCCCGTCATACTTTTTGAGAGCATCGTAGGCAACGCTGCGCGCCGGCATGTTAACGCCAACCGCAAAGGTTTCGGTTACGAAAAGTACTTTGAGAATACGTTCGGCAAAAAGCACTTCGACGAGTTCCTTGAGCTGAGGAAGCAGGCCGGCATGGTGTCTGCCAACGCCATGAATAAGCTCTTCACGAAGATTCTGTGCGGTTTCGAGGTTGTGTAACTGGTATTTTTCGATACAGTTGTCGACCATTTCCTCAATGTGTTCTTTTTCCTGCTGTGTGGTGAAATCCATTTTGCGAGCGGTATCCATCGCCAGTTTGTCGGCCAGTGCCCGCGAAAATACAAAGTAGAGCAGCGGCAGGCGATCCTGTATGCGCAACTGCTTGATTGTGTCGAAATGTCTGAAATCGCCTTCCTTCTTTGCGAATCTATCGCGCGGGCCTTCGGTTAATGCCGATTTGCCGCGTAATTTACTGCGCAGATCCTTAAAAGTCAGCAGTTGCTTGTTGTAACTGAAAAGAAACGACAGTGGCACTGCGCGCTGATTGTGGCTGATAACCTTGACCTGGTGGTCAATGACCGATTCAATCCAGCGGGCCAGTTCGTCACAGTTTGGGATCGTCGCCGACAACGCCAGAAACCTTACTGTTTTCGGCGAAAAAATGATTGATTCTTCCCAGACCGTGCCGCGTTCGATATCGCCGAGAAAGTGAATCTCGTCGAAAATGACATACGCAACGTCGGCGATGGCTTCAGGATCTTCAATCGCCATATTACGGTAAACTTCGGTGGTTACAATCAACGCCTGAGCGTCACGGTTGACAACAACATCGCCAGTAAGAATCCCGACCTTGTCGCCATACAGGCGTGAAAAGTCGCGATATTTCTGATTCGATAGCGCCTTGATCGGCGAAGTGTAGATAATGCGCTGGTCGGTTTTGAGCACTTTTTCTATGAGATATTCGGCCACCAGGGTTTTTCCTGAACCGGTAGGTGCCGAGAGAACCAGCGAATGACCGTTTTCAATCTCGGTGATAGACTGTATCTGAAATTCATCGAGAACATAATCACGGTATTTTACGTTTAATTCCATAGTATGATGTTTTGTGTTTCCTTGATAAAAATTAGGTGGCTCTTATGGCTTTAGCCATTAGAGCCACGTATCCCGTAGTGCTCACCGGGCAGGTGGCTCTTATGGCTTTAGCCATTAGATCCATGTATCCCGTAGTGCTCATCGGACAGGTGGCTCTTATGACTTTAACCAGTAGTGCTACGACAACGCGGCTTTAGATTATACCTCATCCATTGCCAAGCTTCAATACCCTGATAAGTGCCGCAGGGCAAACGCCTAAAATACTGGATTCCGGGTCCGCGCCGGGAATCGGTATTATTCAGAGACAAGTTCGCGGGTCTCAGTGTTGTAGGTTATTTTCTGGCCTTCGAGGATGCGTTTTTCCATTTTGCCGGTTTTTTTGTTGGGTTCCTGAGTTTCAACCATCGCATCGCCAGAAAGTATTGCGGTTGCACTTTCCTTGAGGTAGTCGAGGCGATGTCCACGTCCGAAGCGCTCTTTGTCGCGAATTCTTACATTGCCGCTGAAGATCATGCGGTTGCTGTCGCGAAAGCCCAGCATTTCGTCAGCTGTGATAACGACCCAGGAATATGTCGCCAGATCCCATGATCGCTCTTCAATCTTGACATTAACACTGTCGGAAGCGTTAAATCTGCCCTTGTCGCTGTCAAAATAGATACTGCGAGCTTCCAGATTGGTCTCGCGAATCATTTTGCTTTCCGGAACCGTCGCACGGCGATAAAGGCGTGGCGTCAGACTGGCCAGCAGCCAGCGTGGGGAATTGCTGACTATTGCCCGGTTGCAGGTCAGGATATCACCTTCGCGGGTTGCTCTCACATCGCCTTCGAGCGTGGCAATACCGTCTTTTACCAGCATGGTATTAGCGGTAATAACTATGTCCGGCTTTGTATCAGGTATGTGAAAGGTATCGCTGGCCGGTTCGAAAGAGACTGCCAGTGCGCTTAATGTAAAGCACAGCAGTGTCGCCGCCAATAGAATAACCGACTGTTTTTTCATACGCGCATTATATCTTATCTCTCAACTGATATCAATCTTAACCGCAGATTACACGGATTAACTCAGATGAATTGCGGTCTGCTTGCGCAAGTTGCTTCAATCACCCTGGCACCTCTGTCATGCAGCGCCAGAGTATCTTCCCATATCCTGTGGGAGACTGCGCTATCTGTGGTTCGGTTCGTTTTTTTTTAACCTGTTTTTTGTGTTTTCGCGCCTTTGTGCGAAATTTTCAGCACTTATATGACAATAAGTGTTGCGCCGGGTGAGCTCAGTCCGCGAATAAAACCCTGTGCTAAATTTGTTGTGTAGAATGAGTTTGATTTGTTTGCTGGAGCTGGAGTCCGAGGGCACCTGTTTAGGGCGGGCGGTAAATTGTGCTTGCGGATATTGCCGGGCAAATGGTATAAAAGTCACATCATATTACATGCTAACACAGGAGGCCTGTCCCCTAATGAAGCCAATTCGAACCTTTATCGTGGTTCCCAGTCTACCGGAGCCTCTGGCACCTCTCAAAGAGCTTGCCTATAATCTCTGGTGGTGCTGGAACCCTGAAGCAATAGCTCTCTGGCGCCGGCTCGACCCGGTACAGTGGGAGTCGACCTACCACAATCCCGTGAAAATGCTGGGCTCGATTTCTCAGGAGCGCCTTGAAGCTAAAGCCCACGACGAAGCTTTTCTCGCAAATTTGATTCGCGTTCATGAGCATTTTAAAGCTTATATGAGCGATAAACAGACCTGGTTTGCCAAAAACCACGGTTATAACGATAAACCGGTTGTTGCTTATTACTCGGCTGAATTCGGGCTGACCGAAAGCGTCAGACTCTATTCCGGCGGTCTCGGCATGCTCGCCGGCGATCACCTCAAGTCTGCATCAGATTTAGGCATTCCGTTGGTAGGTATTGGCCTGCTTTATCGCGTTGGTTATTTCCAGCAGCGACTTAATGCCGGCGGCTACCAGCAGGAAGTCTACCCCGAGAACGACTTTCACAACATGCCGGTCGAGCCGGTCAAAGACAAGGAAGGCAATCATCTTCAAATCAGCTTGCAGTTGCCTGGGCGCTCCCTTTCCTGTTTGCTCTGGAAACTTCAGATCGGTCGCGTGCCACTCTATCTGCTAGACACCGATACTCCAGCAAATTCTTCCGGTGACCGCTGGATCACCCGTGAGCTTTATGGCGGCGACACCGAAACCCGTATCATGCAGGAAATCGTGCTTGGTATCGGCGGTTTGCGCGCTCTGCATGCTCTTGATCTGCATCCCTGCGTTTATCACATGAACGAAGGGCATTCCGCTTTTCTGGCTCTCGAACGTATCGCTGTTGCCATGGAACGCCACCAGATGACTTTCAGAGAAGCGCTTGAGTTGACCCGCTCAGGCAACGTGTTTACCACTCATACTCCGGTTCCGGCGGGCATTGACGTATTCTCGAAGGAAATGATGGATAAATACTTTGCCCAGTATTATTCAAAGCTTGGCATTGGCTGGCAGGAATTCATGGATCTCGGCTGGCAGCTCAACACCCCGAAAGGCGACGGCTTCTCGATGGCTGTTTGCGCACTGAACCTCTGCGGCGAAGCCAACGGCGTCAGTCAGTTGCATGGCAGGGTTTCGCGAAAAATGTGGGGCAATCTCTACCCGTCAGTGCCTTTCCAGGAAATCCCGATCAAAGCTATCACCAACGGTGTGCATACCCATTCATATGTATCTCAGGAAATGTCGGCATTGTTCGACCGCTATCTTGGGCCGCGCTGGGTTATGAATCCTGGCGATCAAACCGTCTGGGACAAAATTGACATGATCCCGATGGAAGAACTCTGGCGCACGCATGAGCGCCGCCGCGAGCGTCTGGTTGCCTTCGCCCGCAGCCGTCTTGAAAAACAGCTGCGTCAGCGCAATGCACCGCCCTCAGAAATTGCTCTGGCCGGCGAAGTTCTCAATCCTGAATATCTCACAATTGGTTTTGCCCGCCGCTTTGCAACATACAAGCGCGCCACTCTCCTGTTCAAGGACAAGGAGCGCCTGATCCGTATTTTGACCAACAAAGATAAGCCTATCCAGATCATTGTTGCTGGTAAGGCTCATCCCAAAGATGAGCCGGGTAAGAACTACATTAAAGAAATCGTCAAACAGAGCAACGATCCTATTTTGCGTCGTCATATTGTCTTTATCGAAGACTATGATGTCGTAGTCGCGCGTTATCTCGTGCAGGGCGTTGATGTCTGGTTAAATAACCCGCGCCGCCCACAGGAAGCCAGTGGCACTTCAGGTATGAAGGCAGCAGCGAATGGCGTTCTAAATCTTTCCATTCTCGACGGTTGGTGGGATGAAGCTTATCAGCCGGGCATCGGCTGGGCTATCGGCACTCGTGAAGAATATGAAGACAATGAGTATCAGGATGAAATCGAAGCCAACTCATTGTATGAGCTTCTCGAAAAAGAAGTTGCGCCGACCTTCTACGATCTGTCGGGTGATGATCTGCCGCGTCGCTGGATCACCATGATGAAAGACTGCATGAGGATTGTTAACCCGATTTTTAATACGAACCGCATGGTTGGCGAGTATAACGATCGTTTTTATGTGCCGGCCGACAAACGTTACCGTGCAATCTCGGCAAATAACCGCCAGCGCGCGCGCGATCTGGCAGCCTGGCTCGATAACGTTCGCAATAACTGGCCTGCAATCCGTATCGAGCATGTCGAAGCTAATGGCAGCGATGAACATCACGTTGGTGATCTGGTCGAGGTAAAAGCTCGAGTAAATCTGGCGAATCTCAAGGCTTCGGATGTTCTGGTTCAGGTTTTTTATGGTCAGATGAAAAGCGAAGAAGACATCAGACAGGGTGAAATCGCTGATCTTAAACTGGTTAAACAGGATGGTTCGAGTGCCGAATTCAAGGGTAGCATTCCGCTTACCACAAGCGGCAAGCTGGGACTGGCACTACGCATAATGCCATCGCATGAGGATCTTGTGCATCCGCTGCTTACCGGCCACATTCTCTGGGCCACCTGCTGATCCTGACTACTTAGCTCAAACAAAAGCCCCCGGCAATCATTGCCGGGGGCTTTTTATAACCCTGTCATTGTTGCGCTAAAACTTGTATTCGTACTCCGCCGAGAACTGCCAGTATCCGAATTGGTCATCTTTGAGAGTATTGAACAGGTTCGGCAGCAGGCCGGGGCTGTCTTTCTGCAGCCCCATACTCACCAAACCCATTTCAGACATTTCAGTGCCATACTGTGTGTAGCCGTCTAAAAAAGCGCCGCCGCCAACACAGAGCTTGAGTCCCTTGAGCGGACGATAACCGAGTTTGCCAATAAAGGATTTGCGCATGGTATAGGTGTCTGCTTTAGAAAAATTGAGTTCGCCGGACCAGGTCATGCGATGCCATGCTGTTCCAGCCAGGCCAATAGTGGCGCTTTTAGCGTCGAGCTTGTAACGGCCCTGTTCGATCGTGCCGATACTGGCCGCAGCCTTGACCATCATGTGCGGGCTTACCCAGTGATTGACCTCGCCGTGAAAAGAGTTTGAGCTGGCCGAATCAAGATAAATAGTGGCCAGCCCGCGTCTATAGGGGTCTGGTGCTAATTCCTGATTGGTGTAGCCAATAATTGCTGATGTGCGGACAAATTCGTTGCCGTGGCAGTCCATACACGAGTTGACGCTTGGTCTCAGATCTTTTGAGCGATAAACCTGAACGTCGATGACGTCCCTGGTATAGTCAAAATCAAATTTGGTAACTGATCCACGCAGTTCGACGCGGCTGTCGCTATGAGCATAGCGCACCAGATTGCGTAGCTCAGCCGTAAAAACATTGCGCCATTCGTTAGCGGTGCGGCCTTCAAAAGATTTTGGAACATGCAGCTGCAGACGATCGTGGCCGATCGCAACACCCTGCCCGATATCAGCCTGAGCCGGCGAGCCGGTTTCCCAGAGTTCTGCGGCGTTTGCAGCGCCTGCGAAGGTAAGCATCAGACATATCAGCAGCAAATGAGTTTTGTTCAAAATTCAGCCTCTTGATCTATAGATTCTTATGTCTGTGCATGCTATCAGATCAGCATAAATTTGTCACCAGCCAATACAAAAGCAGCATGCCATTGCCGGCCTTCAAGTCGGTAGCTTTACGCAGAAATTAAACGATCTAAGTAAGGTGCCCCCGAACTAATTAAGATAATCCTCGCACAAAGACGCGAAGCCACAAAGAATACAATGAGAATTCCTTAAACCTCTCAACATGACTCAGAGTGAACTGGCAAACAAACTTGGGGGTTTCATATCCTACTCCAGATACGGCACTTCGACTCGAAAGGCTTCTCGGTATGGAAGCTCAGTTCTGGCTTAATCTCCAGTTGGTCTGGGATCTTTATCGTGTCTGGATCAATTTGTTCCATTTCTTCGGGTTTTGCTTGAGATGCATGAAGGCGAAAACGACTATTTCCTTGTCTTTGTGCCGATAAAGTATTGCATAGGGAAATCGATTCAGCAGGCAGCGCCTGGTTGTATCTGAAAAATAATGCCAGGCATCAGGATAAGCAGAAATTCTTCTCAGGCATTCTTTTGCTTCAGCGGCAAGTTCGTAGCCAAGTCCCGGATACTGTTCGTTGTAGTAGTCCATGGCCGCTGCTATTTCGTTTTCAGCACAGGAAAGAATGCTAATTTTCATCGCTTCGACAGTCTTTTGAAGACGTTTTCGGGGGAATCGGCTGGAATCTTTCCGGCGTCATAGGCGGCAACCCTGTCTTCTACTTCTCTTCTCCATTTCGCCTCGATTGCAGCGTTGTAAGAGGTCGAAAAACTAAAAAAAAGCTGATTCAGCAGTTCTGCCCGATCGATCGGGTCGAGCTGCATCGCTTCTTTTAATATGGCTTCAAGGCCTGCTCCCATATTGCGCTCCTTTATGCAAGGCTGAGTACATTATAGCAGCTGCCAGGTTCAAGTGGAATGGCCAAGTAAAAATGGACATTTTTTTAAGCGGCCATTTTTGTTTTGTTCATTGAGGAGAATTCCACGACTTGACCCTGAGTCGGCTTTAAAATATACTGATCGTAGGCTGATTTGGTAATGGAGGCCACGATGCAGGAGACACCCGTAAAATACCTGAGTCCTTTTACTGACTTTGGTTTTAAAAAGCTCTTTGGTGAAGAGTATAACAAAGACCTGCGTTGCGAAAATGAACGCGGCGAATCGTTTATAGTCGAAATCCAAAAAACCAAGCAGAAGTTTTTTAAGGATCGTGCCCTTTATTATACGAGTTTTCCGATCAGTAAACAGGCTAAGTCTGGCAAAGACTGGAACTTCGAGCTCAAAGCGATTTATACGGTGGCTATTCTTGATTTTGTATTTGACGAAGACAAGGCTGACCCCGATAAATACCGCTATGACATTAAACTTTCAGATATCGAAACGCATAGGGTGTTTTACAACAAGCTGTCTTTCATTTATCTCGAAATGCCCAAGTTCAACAAAACGCTTGAGCAGCTCAAAACCCGCTTCGACAAATGGCTATACGTTATAAAAAACCTCGACCGGCTACACAATGTTCCAGAAAAGTTCAAGGATCGCATCTTTAAAAAACTGTTTGCCGCTGCCGAAATAGCCAGGTTCACCCCTGAAGAAGCAGAGTCTTACGAAGACAGTCTGAAGGTTTACCGTGATATTGAGAATTCTATTGATACTGCCCGAGAAGAAGGCAAGGTCAAGGGCAAGATCGAAGGCAAGATCGAGGCCGCAAAAAATATGCTTGCCGACAATCTTTCGGTTGACGCGATATGCAGGTATACGGGCTTGAGTTCGACCGAGGTCGAAGCCATTGCCAGGAAGCAGAACAATAAGGTCTCAGAGCCTGCTGCTGAATATTCTGCAAAAAAGCGCCGTCGCCGCGCGTAAGAGCGCCAACTAGTCGCCATCTGAAAGCCGCCAGGCTGCAGAAGGCCTTAGTCTTAAACTTTGCTGTGGCTTCTCTTCAATACAGACGATCCGTTAATGATCTGTGGCAATCCGTGTAATCACCCTGGCGTCTCTGTCCTGCAGCGCCAGAGTATCCTCCCACATCCTTTGGTGGACTGCGGTTCGTCTTTTCTCTACTTGTGTTTCGTGTGGAACTGGCAAACAAACTTGGGGGTTTTATATCCTACTCCAGATACGGCACTTTGGCTCGAAAGGCTTCTCGGTATGGAAGCTCTAACCCGATTGCCTGCATTGGCACGCACATGAACTGCATGCCAGATTTTGCCCGGCAAAATCCAGGGCTCATTACCGTAAAGGATTAAAGTCCGTCGTCCTATGGAGGATTGCAGCGGTTAAAAAAAAATCTGGCGTGGTTTTCAAGTCGGAGGGTTTACTCCCTGGATCAGCAGGCGCAATGATAGCTTACATGTGTAATAACCACACGTTGTGTTTAAATTGGCCGATGTGAAAAAACGGTTCCGCTGATTTAAGGTGCTATGCCCATTGAGATATAGTTGTCGACCAGTTTCTGTCTGCTGAAAAAAACGAAAAATCAGCGGGCTTTTATGACTGTCGCCTGAGAAGAAACACATTGAACACTGTCGCCATCGAGGATAATGTTTGGATCGTTTGCTGCTATTGTGTCCAGGCCTGGTCTAAAAGATGGATTAATGCCAAAGTCCATTTCAAGAGTGAGCGTCATGTCATAGCTTGAGGTGGCCGCAGCAGTGAAGTTGGTCGGAGGATTGCTGGAAAATACAAAGTCAGCAGGGGTTATTGTCGTAGGATCGGTGATAATGGGCCTGGTAAGGCGCAGAATAAGGTTGTCGCCATTGTCAACGATCAGCGTTCTGTTGGTGTCTTCCCAGTAAGCCCTTGAAATCGCCAATTGTGGTCGAAAGTAAACTATGACCTCATCGCCAGTGTCAGCGATTCGATCTGGACCAATTGAATAGCAGCTGGAAGACGCCGGTGCAATAACGTATGGACTGCCCCAGGGATCTGCCATCGCCTTGTTGAGATAGGCGCCCACCAGACGGCTGATAGTGAGTTCGGTGTAAGGTAAGCTCTGGTCGGTTTCAAAACGAATCAGGCCGTTGCGAATCTCATCGAGATCCTGCTTGGCTTTAGAAAAATTGGCGTCTTCAATATATTGCTGCACGTAGGGCAATACTGCGCCCGCCAGAATGGCGATGATAGTAATAACTATCAGCAGCTCAAGAAGCGTAAAACCTTTTTGTTTTTTCATTTTACTCTCACAACCTAAAAAGATTTCTGACGGTATTTCTACCGTCAGAAATCTTTTTGATCAATTTACAGGGCTTTGATTACAACAACGTTAGATTTAGATCTGTTACCAACAGCAGGCACTGTTTCTGTAGCATCATAAGGATAAAAAGACTTGTCGGCAGCGTTAAGTGAACCAGCTGTAACTGCCAGTGTGTCGCGTCCAGGGGTAAACGTGGCGACACCGTAGGCAGTTACGGTAATGAATGCTTCGCGATCGTCTGCGCCGACAATCGGAGCGGCAAACGTCAGAGTGGAAGGCGTGCCGTTAGTATCTACTATAAAGTCTGCGGGCACTAAGAGGGTTGGGTCTTTTATTTCTCTGGTAAAACGAACTTTGAGTATGTCGCCAGCAGATACTGAACCGTCTTTGTTCGCGTCGATGTAGGTGACCCTGGACAAAGCCAGTGGCGCTCGATAGTCTGCAGCGATGTCATCGGAAGATGAGTCACCAGCGGCCGCGCCGCCCAAATTGGGAACATAAGTGGTTGCACGGTTTGGGCCGGATGAGAACGCTACAGAACTGGAAGCGCAAATCAAATATGGAGTGCCCCAGGGATCGGCCAGTGCTTTACTAAGGTATGGACCTACAAGCTCGGTTAGGTTCGTGTTGGTCCATGCTTTGCCTGTGTCAAGTTCAAAGCGAAGCAGAGCATTTTTGATTTCGTCGAGGTCGGCTCGAACTTTAGCCAGGCGTGCGTCTTCTACGTAGTCCTGGACATACGGGATGGCGGCGCCCGCGAGGATAGCGATGATCGTGATAACGATCAACAACTCAATAAGTGTAAAACCTTTTCTAAGCATATTAATGCCCTCCTGAAAATTTTGATTCCCAACTTTTAAGAACTCAGATCTTTTGGCAAGATTAACCGCCTGCCCGGATTAGTACCAATTTCCCTGTAAAGGACTTCGGGATACGTGGCGCTAATTGCCAGAGGCCATAAGAGCCACCTAATAAAGAATTCTTTTTTATCTTCGAACGCTATTAAATGTAACGCAATAACCGTACCACTATTACTGCGGCAGAATTTTAACCGCCTGACTGGCGATGCAGAGGTTACCGGCCATATCAGCGAGAGTTGCGTGGGTATAGTCGATTTCGACGCTGTCGGAGCCAGGCACAAAAGCATCGTTAACCAGTACGTTGTAAACGAGAGTCCTGCTGGCAACCATCTTGAGAGATGGTGCGCTGAACAACCCGTCAAATGCAGTTGAAGTTCCATTAACTACAATATAGCCATTGATCGCGGCATTGTTCAAGGCTGCATCCAGATTGCTGAGTTTCCTGCTGAAAGTCAGCTGGATTGTGTCGGAAGCATTCTGAATGTCAACCGCACCCGATTGATTGCGATCTACCCATTTGGCGCTTACAAGAGCCAATGGCGGCTGATACGGTCCCTGGATATTGTCTTCAGTTGACGCAGTGTCGCGGTCTGGTCCACCAGAGATAACGAGACCTGAATCGGTTGCAACTAAATAGGGTCTACCCCATGGGTCGATAGGTGCTTTGTTAAGGTAGCGACCAGTAAGATCTTCAACCGTGCCCTTGACGTATTCGCCTTCGCGTGTTTCATAAACTGCGAGAGCTCTGGCGATTTCTTCGAGGTCGGTCTTGGCCTTTGCGATGCGGGATTCTTCAACATAGTTCTGCACATACGGAATCGCTGCGCCTGCCAGTACTGCCAGAATTGTAATAACAACAAGAAGCTCAATAAGTGTAAAACCTTTTTTCATAAGATTTCTCCTGGATTATTGTGGCAGAATTACTACTGGCTGGCTTGCGATACAGAGGTTGCCCGCCATGTCGGCAAGAGTTGCGTGAGTGTAGTCGATTTCGATGCTGTCTGAGCCTGGCACGAAAGCATCATTTACCAGCACATTGTAAACGAGAGTTCTGCTGGCGACCATTTTAAGGGAAGTGTCCTCAAACAGTCCGTTAAAAGCAGTTGATGTTCCATTTACCACAAAATAGTTGTTGATAGCAGCAACACTCAAAGCAGCATCCAGATTGCTCAGCTTTCTACTGAAAGTCAACTGAATAGTATCAGAAGAGTTCTGGGTGTCAACTGCACCTGACTGGTTTCTATCTACCCATTTGGCGCTTACGAGAGCGAGGGGTGGCTGATAGGGTCCCTGAATATTGTCTTCTGTTGAAGCCGTGTTGCGATCGGGGCCGCCGGATATAACCAGCCCCGAATCTGTAGCGACCAGGTATGGTCTTCCCCAAGGATCAATAGGTGCTTTGTTAAGATAGCGGCCGGTTAAGTCTTCGACGGTACCTTTGATATATTCGCCTTCGCGGGTTTCGTAAACGGCGAGAGCTCTGGCAATCTCTTCGAGGTCAGTTTTTGCCTTGGCTATGCGAGATTCCTCTACGTAGTTTTGAACATAGGGAATTGCTGCTCCGGCTAGCACGGCCAGGATAGTTATAACAACGAGAAGTTCAATAAGCGTGAAGCCTTTTTTCATGACGGTTCCCCTATTATTGTGGAAGAATGAGCACGGGTTGACTACCTATGCATTGATTCGCAGCCGGGTCCAGGAGTGTAACATGATTGGAATAGATCTGTATGCTGTCAGAACCGGGCACAAACGCGTCATTCACCAATACATTGTAAACGACAGTTCTGCTTGCAACTATTTTTGCTGAGGATTCGGCAAACAGAGTTGCAAAAGCCGTAGTCGTACCGATCACATTAAAATAAGTATTTGCAGACGTAGTAAACAAGGCCTGAGTCGAGGGTGCAAATAATCGGCTGAAGGTAAGCTGAATTGTGTCGCTTGAGTTTTGTATGTCGACTGCCCCGGACTGATTGCGATCTACCCATTTAACGTTGACAAGAGCCATCGGCGGTTGATAAGGGCCCTGGATGTTATCTTCAGTTGTAGCAGTGTCACGGTCGGGCCCACCGGAGACAACGAGACCAGAGGCAGTAGCAATTAGATATGGCCTGCCCCATGGATCGATGGGAGCTTTGTTCAGATAGCGACCAGTCAGATCTGATACTGTGCCCTTTTTATAGTCACCCTCTCTCGTCTCATACACGGCAAGAGCTCGGGCGATTTCTTCGAGGTCGGTTTTAGCCTTGGCGATGCGTGATTCGGCTACGTAGTTCTGCACATAGGGCAGAGCCGCGCCAGCCAGAATTGCCAGGATCGTGATGACCACCAGCAGTTCGATCAGTGTGAAACCTTTTCTTGTCATAACTTATTTTTTCTCCTTATGAGAGTTCTTACCTTGCAGAGAATATTAGCATCGGCTGACTGGCAATACACATATTGCCGGTGCCCGACGCGAGGTCGCGAATGCCCGTGCCGCTATTGATCCAGAACGTGTCGCTGCCAGGTGCAAAGACGTCAATTGCGCTGGTTGCGAAAGAAATAGTAACTAAATTGCCGGAACTGTCAAGACTGATTTCGTTCCATGCCATTGAGGTGGCAATGCTGTTGGGGCTTGACCAGCCGAAGTATGTGTCGGGGGCGGCTACAGGAGGAGTGATTGCTACGCTGTTACTGGCAATTTTGCGAGAAAAATACAATTGGAGATAATCGCGTGTATTTTGTGTATCAACAGCTCCAGACTGATTGGCATCTACCCATTTTACACTAACCAGTGCCAGCGGTGGCTGATAGTTGCTGACAATGTCGTCAGATGTGTAGTCGATGCGGTCGGGCCCGGATGAAAAGACTATGCCAGTGCCGGTGGCCACGACAAAAGGTTTGCCCCAGGGGTCAATCGGTGATGAGTTGAGATAGCGGCCAGTGAGCAGGCTGACGTCTTTGGCATTGTAAGAGCCTTCGCGGGTTTCATATATTGCCAGGGCATTCTTGATTTCGTCGAGATCTGACTTTGCTTTGCTGATACGACTTTCGGCAACGTAACCCTGCACGTATGGAAGCGCTGCGCCAACCAGAATGGCGATGATGGTTATTACCACCAGGAGCTCAATAAGTGTAAACGCTGCTTTATGTCGCAAGTTGCCGTTCCTTTCGTGATCCAAACTCAATCTTATAATATTAGCATAGATTTTTAAAATCATATAAATTTTTTTCGTTCAGGATAAATAAAGATTTCTTTATATTATAACGCAAATTTCGTACCTGATCTAGAATTGGTATTGGTAGATTTTGCGGCCGCTCTCAATGACAAGTCTCTGTGTTTGCTGGCCCAGTCTGCAAAATCGTGCTTTGATCGCCATGGGTAGGAGTAAGATGGTTGCGGCTAAAATGACTCAGCCGGGAATTCTTCCGCACTAAAATAGATGATTCTTTATTATTCATGTGAAAAATTCCATTATTTTTTCCGCTTCTCAATTATGACGCCTTCCTGGCGTTGCAATGACTGAGGTTTTGGTGACATATCAACAATGCTCTCAATATACTCTCTTGCCAACAGTCTGGTCTCTCCGGTTACCAAGGTCGGTGCTATCGGCGACGAAAACTCAATGCGGGCGCTGAAGGCGTTGTCACCCGGCTTGATAATTGCTGAACCCAATGCCTTTTCAGGACTGGTGGTTTCGAAGTCTACGACAATCGGGTTGTTAAGCTGTGCTGGGCGCGAAAAACGCACCTCAATATAGTCGCCATAGTCAATCTGATTGTTCATATTGCAGTCTACGTGCTCGGCACGTGTAATAAAAAATGCCGCCGGCATATACGACAAGACAATATCGTCTGACGAGGTTGCTACAGTAGTTGTCTGTGGCACGCCGTCGGGGCCGTTCGAATAAACCAGACCCAGGTCGGGGGCATGCCGATAGTAGTTCCCCCAAGGGTCACGCGGTGGCTCTTTTTCGAGATAGTTGCCGACGAATGGCCCGAGTTGCTGTGGCGAAAAGGTGTCGATTGTAAAATTGCGACCTTCGCGGATGTTGTAAAGTCTTACGGCCTTGACCAGTTCATCGATATCAGCGCGCGCCCGGGTAATTTTGGCGGTCGCAATGTGACGCTTGTATTCCTCGACCGCGAAAATAAGCAACGCAGAGATGATCAGCAGACTGACCAGCAGTTCCATAAGCATGAAGCCGCTGTCTCGGACTGCCGGGCGTTGTATTCTGGAATTCTCTGGTCGAGGGTTCATTTCATTATCCTGTCTTCTCGTGCTCGTGCTCGTGCTCGTGGCCACATGGATGTGGTCATACTCGGCTGCCACGGGAACGGCGCGGCCGGGTGTAATCTTAATTAATAGCTCTGAGCTGAATACTCATTTTCAGGTTCATTCTGATAGTCTTCATTCACCAGGCGTGGCGTGACCAGCATGATTATTTCACGTTCTTCATCAGTAGTCTTGCTGTTGGTCAACAGCGTGCGCAAGAGCGGAATCCGATTTAGAAGGGCTGGCGAATTTTTTGTGTTGGTATTGCTGTGGCTTATCAGGCCACCAAGAACTATGGTTTCGCCATCCTTGACGCGAATATAGGTTTTGGTCGATTTCGTTGAGAAGCGATACTGGCCATCTTCGTTTGGTTCGCCGACGAGACCGGTAATCTGGGTCTCCAGATCCAGGCTGATTTCGTTATCGCGACTGATATCTGGAGTTACATTGAGTTCAATGCCTACTTCTACATCTTTGTAACGCTTGAGGGCCTGTGTTGGCGCAGGATAGAGTGAGTTGGCGCTGGATGCGGGAGTTGCATAGTCGTAATAGGGTATCGGGTATTTGTCTCCGATAAAAATTCTTGCAGGCTTCATGTGGACGGCGCGAATCTTTGGACTGGCCAGTACTTTGGCGCCATCGGTCTGCTCAAGGAAGTTGAGCTGGGCTGGCAGAGCATAATTGCTTGGCAGGCGTCCGATGTCTGCTACGCTAACCTTATAGTTAGGTTTACCAAGGTCATCCACCATCTTAATGCCGAGTTCCTTGAGACTGCTGCGGTTGATTTCGACGAGTTTAACTTCGATAACCGCCTGTTTAACCTTCTCATCAATACTCTCGATGATTTTGGCGAGCAGATTGAGGTTTTCGACTGTGTCGTAAACCGAAAGTGTGCCAATGCGCTCATTAACTGAAAAGTTCTCAGTGCTGATCTTCTCGTTCAGTCCCTTGCTGCTCTTGATAAGACTGGTGACTTCTTCGGGTTTGGCGTTAACCAGTTTGAAAGTGCGAAACTGCTTGTTGCCAAAGTCGCTTGCGCTTTCGCGTGCCAAAATCACAAATGTGTTGTCGTTGTGTGGTTTTTTCACAAGACCGTTGGTTTGAATCAGAAGATCAAGCAATTCATCAAGGTTGAGGTTCTCGACATAAAAATTAACATTTTTGTCTTCGACACTGTCATGAATAATCAGGTTGACATTCATCATTTTGGAGAGTGTCTGCAGGGCATCTTTAAGACTCAGGTCGCGGAAAAGTAGCTCGCGAGCCATTCTGCCGCTGTCGCTGCCGAGAGAGATGACGGTAAGGTCTCGCCCTTTGAGAGTATACTGAAAATTGCGCTGCAGAAGCAGATTCTTGAGAATCTCGCGCAGGGTTATGTCCTGGGCGTGGACACTGAACTTGCCCTTTACCCCTGAGTCTGCAAAGATTCTGAGATTGAATTTTACGGCCAGAGCGTTGAGGATGGTCATCAGGTCTTCCTGATCGAAGCTCAAGCTGACACGCGAGTCGAGCGCAGTTCTAGATTCAAATGAGCCGTCACTTGTCCGGTCGGATGATCTTTCGCTGTAGAGCTGGCGACTCTGACCAGTCGGTCTGGCATTTCTGGTTGCTTCGAGCACCAGATTTTTGCCGACCCGGATCGGCTTGATGCGTGCCGGTTCGTTAAGAACGAGAATTGCTCTGACTACGTCAGGGCTGTTGCTTACCTGGCTTATGCGCATAAATTTAACCAGCGGGTGAGGAGCGGGGATGATGGTGCTGGTGCCGGAATATTCCCAGTCATAGAAATCTACGCGGATTACCTGTGGTGTTTCAAGATCGAAACCAAATTCTTTTGTTTCATGATCAGGAAACAGCACGATGCCGTTAGCGCCCTGCGTGCCAAGACGCAGCTCCGAAAGCTTTTCTGAGGCAAAAGCCGGCGCACATAAAGCTATGGTAAGCAACATGACAAGCGCAAATCTGGCGCCGCCTGCTACTGTACGTGCAGTTATAAACTTCATAAACCGCTCCTTCAATTTTATGCGTAATAAGGAAAGAACATCCCCACGATCTCTTTCGGCAGTTTGCACCACAAACTTTAGTGTTTTACAAAAAATACCCGAGCAGTCTGCAGAAGATTTCTTGCACGGAGCCATTTGGCCATGGATAGCCTTATGCATTGCTCACCGGGGCGAAACGCAACTGCCAAAGCCGCAGAGCCACAAAGAAATTCTTATTGAATTCTTTGTGGCTCTGCGTTCTGGTGAGAGTAATTGTGTGTAGATCTGTGGACAGGAGTGGGTTACATTCCGGCGGCGGCGCCGCCTGTGGAACCACCGGTAACTACGCGGGCCATTCTGAATATTGGCAGATACATGGCGAGAACGATGATGCCGACAATAACGCCAATCACCAGAATGAAGACGGGCTCAACCAGGGCAGTGATCTGGTCGATCAAAAAGTTGATTTCGTCTTCGTAGAACTCGGCGACTTTTTCGAGCATTTCGTCGAGGTTACCTGATTCTTCGCCGACTTCGATCATCTGCGTCGAAAGTTCAGGCATGACCTCTACCTTAGCAAGTGCGCGTGCTATAGGAATCCCGCCTTCAACTTCTTTGACGACATCGTCAAGTGCAGATCTGATAATGACATTATCTATCGCCTCGTTACTGATCTTCATCGCCGAGATGATGTTGATGCCAGACTCAAAGAGGGTGGAAAGGTTGCGGGCGTAGAGAGCGATGAGATACTTCTGCAGCAGTCCGCCGAAAACTGGAATGCGTAGCTTGATCCAGTCGAAGACGTAGCGTCCGCGCTCACTCTGGTTGACTTGATAAATTACTATGATGAAGGCTACCGAAGCGGCCAGAATGTTGAGCACATTTCTGCCAAGAAAATTTGAGGTGTCGATTACGACCTGGGTTATCCATGGCAGTTCCTGCCCGAACTGCGAGAAGAGATTGGCGAATTGCGGAATTACAAACAGCATTAAAAAAGCTACTACGCCCATGGCGACCAGAGAAATAATGGCCGGGTAGGTCATGGCTCCGATAACACGGCGCCGAATTGAGATCTGGCGTTCAAGCAACTTGCTGAGGCGGTCAAGCACGTTAAAGAGGCGGCCTGATTCTTCCCCAACTCTTATCAAGTTGGCGTAGAGCAGGCCAAAAATATCTTCGTTGCGCTTGAAGCAGACATGCAGAGGCATTCCGCCTTCGACGTCTTCCTTCGTATCCCATATTATCTTGCGGAAACGCCATGTTTTCATCTGGCGTGAGAGCGTGCCCATCGAGCGCAATACCGAGATGCCTGCGCGGGTCAGGGTTGCAAAATATTTGGTAAACAGAAGTTGCTCTGCAAGTCCGACATTCCCATAAAAAGGGTTTATGTATGATGTAATCGGCCGATTCTCGTCGCCCGGTCCTTCGACTCTGACTTCTTCTGTTCTTTCTTCTGCCATTTTGACCTCTCCCTGTTTACCAGTTCATTTCGATTCCGTCGTATTTGATTCTGATACTTCTGATCTGCCTGCCACCCGAACCGCCGCCACCAAAATCGTAGTCGATCCATTCACAGTCGCTGGCCGGAGAAAGTTGAAAAATATTCGGTCCGCGGTTTGGGTCCGCAATGGCAGCGGCTGTAGGAACTTCAACCCAGACAATAGATTTATTCTGGAATGGAGTCTCCAGCAACGCTGCAACCGGCTGCATCAGATATGCTCCCTGGAGCGATTCGAGCGATGTCGGGTAGGTCATGTGATCTTTGAAATAACGCGAAATTGCATCGCGCACGATTTTAAGGTTGGTTTTGATTGTGCTGATGCGGGCATCTTCGATGCTTTCCGAATAATAGTTAAAGCCGACCCCGGCGAGGACGGCTAAAATTGTTACCACTATAAGCATTTCGATCAGTGTAAAACCTGATGTTTTACGACTCATTGGTTTATTCACTCATCTTCCCTGTTTCACCATCTCGATCGTGCGGGTATCTGAACCCTTATAGTCGACTACTCGACGAACTGTATGATAGCCCCGACGGGTAAGGGTGATCTCACCAAACTCTTTGGTGATCTGCGAAATCTTGAATACACCCTGGCGATTGGCTTTTATTTTCATGTTGTCGAGAGTGACTTCGACATTTGAGACGGGGCGGCGAGAAGTCGCATCAATTACGTTGAAGGTAATGCTTTCCGCAAAGCTGGTGCGCTGCAGATATATGCGTGGCGGTTTTCCCGGGCGCAGTAGCTGCCTGAGGTCGCCAGATATTGTCTGGAATCCGTCGGCCATAAGAACGGCGCCGCCGTCAGATTCTTCGATGATGACCTGGCCAAGTCGGTTAGACTGGTAAACACGGTTACCCAGCATCATAGCTACGCCACTGACCCCGGTTCGGGTAGCTGCATCGACGATTTCGACGAGCTGTTGGCGCGGTGCTTCTGGCTGAGAAGCAGCTGCCGGCCGATTGATCGGCCTGGCGGACACAGCGACTGGCCTGCTGGCCGGTGCCTTGTTCTTGATGGTGACCTGCACCAATGGTTCGCGCAGAAAGCCGTCTTCAAGCATTCCAGAAATTAATCTGGCAGCATCTACTGTCTTGAGGCTGTTGACGCCAACCGAACCGATAAGTGGGAGTAGCACGCTGCCATCGTTGCCGACCTGTCGTTCAACCGACAGCTCGGGTTCGCCCTTGACCCAGACGCTGATAGTGTCGCCAAGTCCAATGGTTGTGGGCGCGGCGTTAACAAAAGCGGTCGAGCACAGCATGCCGACGACTATTAACATAAACCACTTAATTTTGCTCATAAAGTTCCATATTTAGGTTAGGCTGTAAAAAATATCGGACACATCTTACAAGATCCTTAGCTTTTTATACATTTTTTTTTAATGTTGTTTGCGTGCCGACGAACTTGGTATATTAAGCTCAATTCGATACTTGGCTACTGTGCGCCGTGCAAGCGTAATGCCCTCGTTTTTGAGCATGTCGACAATCTGACTGTCGGAAAGAGGCTTGCGCGGGTTTTCCTGTTTGACCATGTCGTCGATGCGCTGTTTGACCGCGAGTGTCGAAACATCTTCGCCGCTGTGCGTACGGGCAGCACCTGAAAAGAAGAACTTGAGCTCGAACAGGCCGCGTGGAGTCTGCACGTATTTGCCACTGGTGGCGCGACTTACCGTTGATTCGTGCACCCCGGCCATCTGTGCAACGTCCTGCAGGGTAAGTGGCTTGAGGTGTAGGATGCCAAAATCGAAGAAGTCTTTCTGCACTTCACAGATTGCACGGGTGACGCTTAAGATGGTGTCTTTACGCTTGTCAACGTACTTTAAAAACGATCGTGCTGCTTCGAGCTTGTTGCGAATGAATTCGTAGGTCTCTTTTTCGGTCTTGTCGCGATTTTTCATCGCATCCTTGTAGAGGTTGTTGATGCGTAGCTGCGGAAGATCGCGCTCGTTCATGGTGACCAGATACTCATCGTCGACTTTTTCGACGAAGACTTCGGGTGAAACGTAGATGTCGTCGCCACTCGACGGGAAGCTTGCACCCGGCTTGGGATTGAAGCTCTTGATTATCTCGACAGCCGCCTGTATCTCTTCGAGCTCGATGCCGGAGACTTTAACTATATTCCCGATACGGTTTTGCGCGAGATCTTCGAGGTGTCTGGTCAGTATTGTAGTAACCGCATCGTCGCAGTAGCCTTCTTCTTCGGCCTGCAGCAGCAGGCACTCGCGCAGGTCGAAGGCTCCAACGCCAACTGGATCCATGGTTTTAATAGCCTTGCGCACGCGCTCGATCACTTCGAGGTCGACCTTGAGCAGGTCGGCGATCTGTTCACTTGTGTGGCGCAGATAGCCGTTGCGGTCGATCAGGCCGACCAGGTATTCGCCAATTTTCATTTCGGTCGGATTGAGGTTGACCTCATGCAGCTGCGAAGACAGGTGCTCGCGCAGGTTGCTTTTTTTCGAGACGAAGTTCTCGAATGTTGTTTCTTCTTCGCGGTTATAACCGCCAGAAGAAACTTTGAATTCGGAATGTTCTGTATCTTCGATGTATCTGGCCCAGTCGACGCCAAAATCGTCGCGTCCGGCCTCTTTGAATTCGCGTGAAGGCACGGCGCTGCCGCTATCTATACGCTCAGCCAGTTTGTCGAGCGGGATCTCGCTGTTTTGTGCGACATTTTCGTCGAGCTCGACAACCGGGTTAGTTTCGAGGATCTCGGTAATCTGATTCTTCAGTTCAAGGCTGTTGAGCTGAAGAATTTTTATGGCAAGCTGCATCTCGGGCGTCATTTTGAGTGTCTGCGTGAGTTTTTGCGACAACCCGAGCTTTAGTGAGTTTTCCATTCTATTGCGACCTTCTTGCGGCTTATCTTTAATTTGTTGAGGTTATTATAACTTATCACAGCTCTACAGGACAATAGTTAAGTTAGTTACTTTTGTTTTGAGCCTTTGCGTCGGCGTGTGGTGGTTTCGGGGTCCTGCAGGGCAGGGTCATCGTCTTTGTCGGCTTCGGCTTTGAATACGACGACGGTTACGCCAAGGTCGCCCTCGCCGTAGCGTCCGGGGCGAAATTTTTTCTTCCAGGGTGAGGCTTTGAGATATTCAGTGATTGCTTTCTGTAGGGCGCCGGTGCCCTTTCCGTGAATCAGAAAGACGCGTCCGAGATCGGTTTCGCTGGAAACTTTGAGATAGGTGTCAATGGCGTCTAGCGCTTCTTCTACGCGCATGCCGCGCAGGTCGATATCGCTGCGGATAAGTGGGCGCGAGGCGTAGACACTTCCGGAAGGCTTGTCAGCGTTCTTTTTGCTGCTGCCTGCGGCAGGTGAAAGTTCTTCTATCGCCAGGTGCAGCAATTTCCCGTCAAACTCGATTTCGGCGCGGCCCTTGTCGGGGTCGTAACGGCGCACTATACCAGAGTGCAGGTTTTTGTTCCAGATTACGCGGGCTCCAGGCTGCAGCTGGTCTGGCCTTGGCTTCGGCAGACTGGCCGATGAAGCTGCAGCAAAAGAAGGTTCTTCGATTCTGGCATTGTCGAGTTCTACGAGTGTGCCGCGTGCGTTGCTGTGAAGATTGCGGGCCTGTTGCAGTGCGTTTTTAAGTTCAGTCTGCAACTCAGGTTGATCTGCTTTTTCGGCGAGCTGACGCAGGCGACTTATCATGCTTTCGATATCACGCAGGCGCTGACGCATTTCGGCGGTAAACTCTTCGGTGAGCTTGTCGCGGCGGGTTTTGCGAAATTCTCGCAGCTGTTTAAGCGTTTCTTCAATCTCGCCTTCGCGGCTGCGCAGGCTGTTGACCTTTTCGACGTAGGTGCGGCGCAGAGCTTCGGCGCGATTGCGTTCGCGTTCAATTGCTTCGATAAGACCTTTTTCATCGCGACTGCCGCCGGCGCAGGTCTGCACCAGATCGGCAAGGATTGCTTCGGGAAGTCCAAACGCCCGCGCCATGGCGAGCGCGTTGCTTTTGCCGGGAATCCCGATCTGAAAACGGAAAGTTGGCTTAAATGTCTCGTAGTCGAATTCCATTGCGGCATTGATGAAGCCGGGCGTGGTAAAAGCCACGTGTTTCAGAGAATCGTAGTGCGAGGTTACAACGCAGAAAGCACCGCGACCACTCAGCTCTTTTAGAAAGCCTGAGGCAAGCGCGCCGCCTTCAACTGGATCGGTGCCGACGCAGATTTCGTCGATAAGAATCAGCGAATGGCTGTCGGTACGGTCGGCCATTTCCTTGAGGCGCTTCAAATGTGCGGTAAAAGTCGACAGATGGTCTTCTATACTCTGACTCTCACCTATATCAGATAGGATCTGAGAAAATATCGGGATTCTGGCATCGCT